>CENX01038378.1_pt1 | contig 15926 bp, 14 predicted proteins | sample 361321 | NCBI WGS metagenome assembly CENX01 (sample SAMEA2619678, study PRJEB7988) | marine metagenome | isolation source: saline water (ENVO:00002010), including | reverse complement strand
AAAGCATCAAGACAATTGAATGTTAACCCATATCATGTCTTTGCTTTTGATGGTCAACTTAAACTAACACCTGGTACCGATATATGGCAAGATACTGAAAGATTACCAGAAGTCAGAGTTAACAGAGAAGGAAACTTTGATGCCGTTGTAGCAGGAAATGACAATGCAGTAGGAACAGTTTGGAACTCATGGCAAACAACATGGGTTGGAGAACCTAGTTCTGTAAGTTCAGAAGTTCAAGCAACTTCAAATGGTTCTTGGTCAGGAGACCCAGCACAAGGTGGTGAATGGGTTGCAGGTTTACAAGTAACAAGAGAGATTACAGAAACACCAGAAACACAAACAAGAACTGGTGTTACAACTTCAGTTGTTGAAGACTTTGTTGAAACAAGAAATGATAGAGTCGTATCAATATCAATGATACCTTTCATGCGTGCAAGAACAATTGAAATTGATGCAACTAACTTAAAACCAGGAACAAATCATTTCTTCTACTTCGATAATATTGATGTAAACAAATTTGTAAGACCTTATTCTTCAGCATATTCAGTAGATGGTGGAACAACAGTATCTTCAAATTTAAAAACAGACGGAAACGGAAGATGTCGTGCATACTTCGAATTACCTAATAGTAATACACAAAGATTCCCGAGTGGTATGAGAGAGATGATAATTACATCATCTAAATTCAATCTATCAAACCCAGCGTCAAGTGCAAGTGTTATATATCAAGCACAAGGACTATTACAGGCATCACAAACAGAAATCGTTTCTACAAGAAATGGTCGAGTGATTACAGAAAGAGTAAGAGGTCAAAGACAATTTACAAGAAGAGGTGAAAACATAAATGCTACTGAATGGGATGCAGATGCACCAGAAATACCAAACAATGATGTAGTAGTTATTCCACCTAGTTCACCTATAATTCCACCTATACAAGAACCAGCACCGCCTATTGTTCCACCTATAACTCCTCCACAGTTAGAACAATTCCCAAATTTTAGTGCTGATAGAAGATTCATTTCCAGATTAGATGGTGGTGGAAGAGGTGGTTGGAAAGACCCATTAGCACAATCATTTATTTGTGAACCACAAGGTGGTATGTTCTTATCATCGATTGATGTCTTCTTTGCAACTAAGTCAGATAACTTACCTGTATCAGTAGAAATCAGAAACATGGTAAATGGGTATCCAGGTCAAACAGTTTTACCTTTCTCAGTTGTAACTAAGAATCCAGGAGATGTTACTACTTCTGTAGATGGTTCAGTTGCAACAACATTCACATTCGAATCACCAGTCTTTATTGAAGAGGGTGCAGAAATGTGTTTTGTTCTTCTATCTAACTCAAATGATTACGAAGTGTTCATTTCAAGAATGGGTGAGTCAGATATCATTTCAGGTGAAACAATATCAGGACAACCTTATGCAGGTTCTTTATTCTTATCTCAGAATGCATCAACATGGACTGCAGAACAAACAGATGACATGAAGTTCAACATGAAGATATGTTCATTCGACACAACAAAGGCACCTGATTTAAGATTCAACAACACATCTTTACCTGTTCACAAATTACAGAACAACCCAATAGAATCACTATCAGGTAAAAACTTTGTTAAAGTTTATAGTTACTCACACGGAATGTATACAACGAATTCAAGTGTAGTTCTTGCAGGTATCACAGGTGATAAACTAAATTCAGTATTAAATATTGGAACTGAAACCCATGCATCTGGAACTGTTAGTGACCCAGGTGGGAATACCTACGATAATACAGGCACAGGTGGTTCAGGAACAGGAGCGAGAATGGAGTTTGTATTCTCAAATGCTTCAACAATGACAAGTGTAAAGATAAAAGACCCAGGTCAAGGTTATACAGTAGGTGATGTTCTTACTTTCACTCCAGACCCAGGTGGTGATGCAGTAGTTACAGTTGTAGTTGATGCAGTAGGTGAAACACTCGGTGGTATTCCAACTGCTTCACTTAACGGAACATTTACTGCAATCAAAGAGATTGGTATCGATTCATTCTGTATAACACCAGATGTATCATCATATGACTTTAAATCTGCTTATACAGCACCTGTTAATACTCTAAGTGGTGGTTCAAATGTAACATCATCAAGAAACTATTACTTCGATACATTACATACAATGATACCAAGTTTACAATTTAAGAACACAAGGATATATTCAAGTGTTTACATGGCACCAATGCAATCACCAGAAGGATTTGCAAATGGAACAAATCATGTTAAGAAAACTGTAACAGAGTTTGTTACATTAAATGATAATGTTCACTTTGATAGTCCTCATGTTGTTGCTTCTGCAGTCAATGAGGCTGCTTACAATGGTGGTTCTAAATCATTTACATGTCAGTTACAATTACAATCATTCAATAGTAACTTATCACCTGTAATTGATGTTGGAACTTTAGGTGCTATTGGTATTATGAACAGATTAAACAATATTGATAGTGCAACAAGTAAGAAAGTTGATGGTGTAACAAATTCATTGCCAGAAGGAACAGTTTATGTTTCATCTGAAGAACCTGAGGGTGATAACAATGCAATGGTATATTGCACAAGAAAAGTAAATCTAAAAACACCTGCAACTGCATTAAGAGTTACAGCAGATTTATTTAAACCTGCAACAACAGATATCAAATTTATGTATAAGATTCTGAAGAATGATGAATCACAACCATGGGATGATTTAGGTTGGGAGTTCTTCAATACGAATGGTTCTCCAGATTCAACATTAGAATCAGATGCAAGAAACTTTAAAGAATATGATTACACAGCAGAAGGACTGCCAGAGTTCTCAGCATTCTCAATTAAAGTAGTAGGACAAGGAACAAATACATGTGAGATTCCGTTAGTAGCGGCATTGAGATGTATTGCATTAGCAACTTAATATTATGAAAGAGTATGCATCAGTTGAAGGACATTCTAATCTCGCAAGAGATGAAGAATCTTCTGCAATTGTAAATACAGATATTGAACAATGGAAACTTGCAAAACAAAGAAAATTGCGTTTTCAAAACCAAGCGAAAGAGATAAATAGTTTAAAGAGTGAAGTTGGTGAAATCAAAAACCTACTTAACGATATATTAGGAAAGTTAAATGGCTAAAACCGTAGATAATTACAGCACAATAAACGAATTCAGAGAAAAGTATAATGAACTTGCCGTAGATGTGGGTGAGGTTTCAGGATTAAGACCTGCATTAGGAGAAAATCTTGTTGATGCCGTTAACGCAGTAGAAGATAAAGCATTCTATTTTGGAAAATATAGATATGTTGCAACTGCAGGACAACAAACATTCACAGGTGCAGATGCAAATGGAAATACTCTTAAATATAAAGGAAACAGAGTTCAAGTATTTAAGAACGGAGCATTATTAGAAGAACAAAGTGATTGGCAGGTTGGTGGACTTGCAGGTGCTTTCTATTATAACATACAATTGATATCGGCGGCAAGCGCTAATGATTTAATACAAATCTATGCATACACAGGTTCTTTTGAAGGAACTGCTACATCAACTGCAATACTTTCATTCTTTACAGAAACATTACAGAACACAATCTATAATACTAACTCAAATGGTGTTATACTTCAAGGAGATAATTCTTCTCCTACAACAACTCTACAAGGTGGATTTACTTTACAACTTGCAGGTAAAACTTATGCAGAAGATGACATAACACTTGCAACAGGTAAAACATTAACTGCACCAACAGTCACAGATGGAACTGCATCTTTAACAAGTGGTTCATTATCAGGTGCAGTAAACGGAACATTCTCAGGCACAGTTCAAGCAGAACAATTAACGACTACAGATGATTTAACAGTAGGTGATGATGCAAGTATCGGTGGTGATTTAGGAGTCACTGGAACTGCAACAGTAGGCACTTTGGCATCAGGTGGTATAACAGGAACAACTGCAAGTTTTACAGGAAATGTAGACTTAGGAAGTGATGCAAGTGATACAGTATCAATCAATGGTGTTGTAGATACAAATATAATACCCAATACAGATAATACTAGAACATTAGGTTCTGCTTCAAAGAAATTTCAAAGTTTACATGCAACAACTATTACTGCAACAACAATAAATGGTACCATAACTGGTGATGTAAAAGGTGATGTCATGAAAGATGACGGAACTAAAATCTTAGAAAATTCAACAGGTGCTTTGACTGGTACTGTTTCTAGTGTTTCAAATCATTCAGCTTCAGGATTATCAGATATTAATTATACATCATCACCAGCTGCTGGGCAAGTCTTAGCATGGGATGCCTCAAACAATTATTGGGAACCTGTTAATCCAACAAATACAACAGACTCAGTATCAGAGGGTTCAAATAGTTTCTATTTTACAGATGATAGGGTCAATGCAATAATTAATGCCGAAGCAGGTTTAGCCAAAACATATGCTACTAACACCTCAAACCCTTTGGATGGTGATATAAATATTAGTGTTAACACTTCAGAAGGAGTCAAAATTGATGGTGACAATGTGGTGATGGACAAAACAATAGTAAGCACAGCTCCTTCAGGAGTTGGGTCAACATCATCAGGTCATTTATGGTTTGTAGTCTAAATTATGTCAGAGAAAATTTATGTAAATACTGGTTCGACCTTTCAACAAGCGTTTAATGATAGGTCGCCTAGAAGTGCTCAACAGCCGTATATAGCTAATGCTCAGACTCCCTATATAGCTAATTCACAAACACCCTTTACATATTCAAATAGACAACCTGCAAAGTATCAGAATCCAACTAGTGCTCAACAACCATATATAGCTAATGCACAACAGCCTTATCCGTATATAGCTAATGCAAGACAACCTTATATAGCTAGCGCACAACAACCCTATCCATATATTGCATCTGCTCAGAATCCTTATATTGCAAATGCTAGGCAACCTGCAAAATATCAGAGTCCATCTAGTTATCAAATACCTTACATTGCAAATTCGCAGACACCATATCCTGCTAATGCAAGACAACCTAGTAATGCACAAACACCTTATATTGCAAATTCACAGACACCATATCCTGCTAATGCAAGACAACCTGTAAATGCTCAACAACCAAGTAATGCACAAGCACCATATCCTGCAAATGCACAAACATCTGCTTACTATAGAAATCCATTTACATACAATGCAAACACACCTGCGTCTTCTCAAACTCCTGTGACATATGATGTTTGGGGTGGAGGAAATGCTCAAGCAACTTCACAATTAGAAACCACAACTGATGTATCTGCTCCTATGGCACCATTTTCAGTAGGATTTAATTATACAAGTGTAGGTCAACCAGCTTCAATTAATTGGGGTCCAGGGTCAACTCACATAGCTACTAGTCCAAATTCTGCTTATGTAGGCACGAATGCATTAAGTCACATGTGGAATACACAACAACAAAATACTTTTAGTTATTCTTTTGGACAATGTTTCTGCCAATTCTTTATGGGTTATGAAAGTAGTTCAAGTAAAGTTTACTATGGTTTTAGTTCTGGAAATAGTCAATTTCCTTCAACAGGTAAAGGTCAATCTCCCAATAGAATATACCTACCATTAACTGAATTGAGTAATAATAACATTATTGATAGTTCTTGGAGTATATCAGTTAAATATACAGTTCAATCACAAAGTATTACCCAAGGTGGAACAGATTCACAAAATCCAGCTAATCCAAACTATGGTTCAGGTGTAGCTGCTGGGACATATGTAAACCTATGGAATGGTTCTACTGTTCAAAGTGGTGGTTATGAAGAGTTTATGTGGTCAGCCGTATCATCATCTAATCCTGGAAATAGTGATGCAAGAGTTCAAGCAAGTGGTGTAGTATTTACAGTAAAGGCACATAAGACTGGTCAAACATCATACTATACTCATTACATTGTAGCACAACATGGAGCTGGTAGCGGTGGACCTTTTGGTGAAATATTCTGTAGGTCAGTATTCGGTAATAACCATGCACCAGTATAAGGAGATGAAAGATGCCTACAGTTAATCAACCAGTAATCGTTCAACAACCTTATATTGCGAGTGGTCAATCACCTGTTATATATCAGGTGCCATCTACATACCAGGCAAGACAACCGTCTACATACAGGCATCCTTTTACATATCAGGTGCCATTTACATACCAGGCAAGACAACCTGGAACATATGATAATAGACAGCCTTCTGAATATCAACACCCATTTACATATCAGGCAAGACAACCTGGAACTTATCAGGCAAGACAACCAGCAACATACAGGCATCCGGCAGACTATCAAACACCTTTTACATATTCACATAGACAACCAACAACATATGCAAGGCAAGGTCAAACACCATTCACATATAGTAATAGACAACCATTTACATATGAAAGACAAGGTCAAACTCCTTTCACATATCAGGCAAGAAGTCCGTTTACATACAGAAATCCAACAGACTATCAGACACCTTATATTGCAGATGCAAGGCAACCTGGAACATATTCTAATAGACAACCATCAACTTATCAGAATAGAAGTCCATTCACATATCAACTCTCAGTTCCAAGCACAAGACCAATAGGTCCTTTGGCAAAAGTAAAGCAGGTTTGGGTAAATGATTCTGGAACTTTAAGAAAGGCGAGTGAGTTATATGTTAATGATTCTGGAACGGCTAAAAAGATTCATCAAACACAACCTACAGCACAATTAACCGAACCTAATACTTAGAGTTCTTTTTTCGTATAAATAGTTATATGGCTATTATCGCAAACTTATATATTGACCAAGGAACCGACTTCACAATTACAGTAGATGTGACTGATGCAGCGGGAGATGTCCTTGTTTTAACTTCATATTCTGCACTTGCACAAATAAGAAAAACATATAGTTCTTCTAGTGTTTCAGTAGCATTTACTACTTCGATATCAGCATCAAATGGGCAAGTCACATTAAGTTTAAATGACACACAAACAAAAGCTTTAGAAGCAGGTCGATATGTTTACGATTTAAATATTACAAGTCCTGGTGGAGTCACCACAAGAGTCGTTGAAGGACAGGCAGTAGTGACACCAGGAGTAAGTCGGAGTTAATTATGTCGAACATTAAAGGAACAGTTTCAAGAGTTGCAGGTATCTCAGGTAGAGTTGGAGGCACAGGAAACATTCGTGCAAAACAAGTTCAAGTTGGTTCAGGTGGTCAAGCAGACTTAACCACAAAATCAATCAATGAACTATCAGATGTTAATGCAACAGAAACGGATGATGGACTTCTTTCATATGACCAAGCAACAGATAAATGGACAACAACCACCACTATTGACGGCGGAACATTTTAAAAGTTTTAATATATTATGGATGAATGGTCACCTTTGCGTGAAATCATTGTAGGAACACTTCAAGGTTTCAAAGAACACAATCACTATTCATCATATCATTCCTCAAATAAATTTATCAATACATTATATGATGAAGCAGAAGAGGGTCTACAAACATTTCAAACACTATTAGAAAAAGAGGGTGTAATTGTCCATCGTCCTCGTGGTTTCTGTTATAATGTAAGAGATTGTGCAGTAGTATTAGGTGATACTATTGTTGAGGGTTCTATGAGATATGAAGAAGAATATCTTTGGTTAGAATCTTTAAGACCAATATTCTTAGAAAGTGATTTAAATTATTTAATAGGTCCTAAACCCACATGGAAAAATGACGAACCCATATTTGATGGTGCAAATCTTTGTAAACTAGGAGATAGTGTTCTAATTGCAATTAATGAGACTGCAAATAATAAAGGAAAAATGTGGTTAGAAAAAACTTTTTCAAATATAAACTTCAATTCAATAAATCTAAAAGAAGATGTATCTCATATAGATACAACTATAGTTCCTATATCTTCTAATACTGTTTTATTAAACTCAAATAGATTAAACGAAGATACACTTCCATCTATATTGAATGATTGGAATAAAATATGGGTTAAAGAAGAAGATTTAGTAGATGAAGCTAAAATGCTTGGATTTAAATATGGTGCAAGTAAGTGGATAGGTATGAATACTCTTTCTCTCAATGATAATACACTATTTATTAGTGAGGGGCAAGTAAAACTTATAGACATATTAGAGAGTAAAAACTTTAATTGTATACCTGTTCCTTTAAAGTATACCAGAGAACTTTGTGGTGGTTTACATTGTTGCACTTTGGACCTGGTCAGAGATTAGAGTTGTATAAATACATATACAATCAATGTGCCATTCAGTGAGGCACGAACCTCATAGTGAGAGGATAGCATATATGATTTCAATCTAGGGATAGTGAACTAGAATTTTGCAAAATTTTATTAAATATATTTTCTTTAGGAGAGAAAAATGGCAACAGTAATTCAAATCAAACGAAGCACAGGAGTATCCGCACCAGCAGTCTCAGACTTAGCTGAAGGCGAATTAGCTTATGTGCAGGATAGGTCGAATTCAGGTGCTGGTGCTAAACTATACATCGAATCAGTAGATTCTGATAACTCAACTCCATTAATCCAAGCGATTGGTGGTAAGTATTATACAGATATCTTAGGTGGTTCAGCTGCTACACCAGCCAACTTTAAAGTTGGTAATGGTTCAACAGCAGGTGCAAGTTTACAACTATTAGAAGACAGCGACAACGGAACAAATTTCGTTGGATTAAAAGCTGCTGATACAATAGGTTCATCAGTTACCTTTACACTTCCAGCTGCCGACGGTTCTGCAAACCAAGTTTTGGGAACAGACGGCTCAGGAACACTTTCGTTCTTATCAACAACTTCTACCGTAGCAGGTGCAAGTGATACTAATATCACAACTCCAGCTGACGGTGCAATGTTAATATATGACACAGGAACATCGAAATGGATAGACAATGTTATGTCCGGCGATGCTACTATGACAGATGGTGGTGTTTTAACAATCGCAAACGATGCCGTTGAACAGGCTATGATTGCAGATGACGCCGTTGGTGCAGACCAACTTGCGGCTTCAGCAGTTGTATTTGGTTCATTAGCAGGTGCGATGGTACAAACATCAGGCGAATCATTCTCAGACGATGATGTTTCACTTATGACTTCAGCTGCAATCCAGGACAAAATCCAAGCAACTGTAACTTTAGAAGACTTAGATGTCGCTGGTGATTCAGGAACAGGTGCAGTCGATTTAGACACACAAAGTTTAACAATCGCTGGTACAGCAAATGAGATTGAAACTTCTGCAAGTGGACAAACTATAACAGTTGGTCTTCCTAACAATGTAACAGTCGCAAACAACTTAACCGTTTCAGGAAACTTAATATCAGACGATATTACAACTGCAACTTTAACAACATCTGGTAACTTAACAGTCACAGGAAACTTGGCAGTTAACGGAACTACAACTACAGTAAACTCAACAACAGTAAATATTGCTGACCCTGTATTTGAAATTGGTGACGATTCTTCAGATGACAACCTAGACAGAGGTATTAAATTTAAATACAACTCTGGTGGTGCAAAGATTGGTTTCTTCGGAATGGATGATACTGACGGTTCTTTTGTTGCTCTAACAAGTGCAACAGATAGTTCATCAGTATTCTCTGGAACTGCAATGGCAGGTAAATTCGGCAACTTAACAGCTGCTGGTTTAGCAATGAGTGGAAGTATTTCTTCTTATGCAGGTTCAGCTCCAACAGATGGTCAGTTATTAATAGGTGATACAGCTTCAGGTATTATGGATGCAGCTACACTTACTGCTGGTGATGGTATTGACATCACTAACGGTGCAGGCGCAATTACAATTGCGGCTGAAGTGTCAAGTGCTTCCAACTTAGGTTCTGTAATCGTAGAAGCTGGAGAGGGTATGGATGTATCTTACTCTGGTGGAACTGCTACAGTAGCTGGTGAAGATGCAACTACAACCAATAAAGGTATTGCAAGTTTTGCTACAGCAAACTTTACAGTATCAAGTGGTGCAGTTTCTATCACAGGTATCGATGGTGGTACATTTTAATAACGCTTAATCTAACGGAGAATTCAGATGGCAACAGTAATACAATTCAAAAGAAGTTCTACTCAGAATAGTGTTCCTGCTACTAGTGATTTAGCACTAGGTGAATTAGCAGTCAACACTTACCACGGTAGATTCTATACTGAGAAGAACGATGGTTCTGCCTCAGTTGTAGAAGTTGGGTCTAACCCAGCGTCTCTTACTGTTAACGATGCATTCACTTTTCCAACTTCAGATGGTTCTTCGAATCAGGTCTTAAAGACTAACGGTTCAGGAACTTTAGATTGGTCAGACCAACCAAGTAGTGGTATTGTAATATTTACATTTACAATGTCAGGCACTACAACATCAATCACAGGTAATGATGATAGTTCAAACTCATTATCATATACAAGTGGTTCAGAGCAAGTATTCATAAACGGTGTTAAATTAGTTGGAGGTGGTGCAGACTATACTGCAACTAGCTCAACAGTTATAACACTTGCTGAGAATGCTCTATCTGGTGATGTTGTTCAGGTTGTTGCAATAACAGCGGCTAGTAATCTAGTTCAAGGTTTCTTTACACAAGGAAGCTTTACAGCTACTACTGCAGACCAAGTCTTATCATCAAATGCAGTTGCGAATAAGGCAGTTAAGTATGTTATTAATGCCACACATGCATCAGCAGGAACTCACGCAGCTGAGGTTCTACTGATAAATAATGGTACAAATTCATATTTTGTGCAATACGGTGATGTTTATTCATCATCTTCATTGTTCACTTTGAGTTCAGATGTTGATTCAGGTAATATGAGACTTCTCATAACACCTGCCAACACTAACACAACAGTGGATACTTTCCAAATTAGACATAGTTAAGGAGTAGAAAATGGCTAAAACAAACGCATTTAAAATCGCTGAGTTAATAAGAGTCTTCTCTTATGATACAGCCGCTGATGTTATCACTACTTCAAAAGAACTAGATACTAAACATAGAACTTCAAGTTCTTTGACAACAACTGCAACTACAGAGGTAAATTTAGATACCTTTGCTCATGCTTCTTATAGAGCAGCGAGATACATTGTGGCAATGTCAAAGGGTTCTGATTTCCATTCTACAGAGATAGTATTAGTCCATGACGGAAGTGCGGTGACAATGACTCAGTATGGCACACTCAAATCGGCCAGTTTGGCATCATTTGACGCAGATATTTCTGGTTCAGATGCACGATTGAGGGTAACTCCAGCGTCAAGCAGTTCTACGGTTATTAATATTCATAGAGTATTAGTAGAAGCGTAAGACTTCTTTATATTATTCGAAAGGGGAACTAAGTTCCCCTTTTTTTGGTCTACAAATGTTATAAATAGTATAACACAAGAGATTCTTTTATATGGCAACAAAATCTAAATTTTATGCAGACTTAGGGTTAGAATCAGCAAGTAATTTACAAGTTGATGGTAATGCAACCATTACAGGTAATTTGACTGTAAACGGAACAACCGTGACAGTTAATAGTTCCACAACTTCAGTAGCTGATTCAATGTTAGAACTTGCAAGTGGTAATACATCGTCAGATACACTAGACATTGGGTTCTATGGTAATTATGATGATGGATTATCAGATGGTGGTGCCTCAGAATATACAGGACTCTTCAGAGATGCAAGTGATTCTACATGGAAATTGTTTGATGGATTAGAAGCAGAACCTACAACGACAGTTAATACTTCGGGAACAGGTTATGCACTTGCAGATTTACAAATAGGTGATTTGACAGCAACAACTATTACTGCAACAAACAGTATTACAGGTGCTTCTATAGTCTTTCCAACTAGTGATGGAACTAGTGGACAGGCAATAGTCACAAATGGTTCAGGAACTTTATCTTTCTCAACTATCTCAGGTGGTTTAGAGGGTGGAACAGTAACAACTACTTCAACTTCTGAAACTACATTGGATAGTTTTGCAATAGGAACATATAGAAGTGGTAAATATCAAGTTTCAATATCAGATTCAACTAGTGGAGATTATCAACAATCAGAAATCTCAGTAGTTCATGACGGAACAAGTGCCTATTTTACTCAATACGGAACAATAACAACAGATACAGGCGAATTAGCATCATTCGGAGTTGATATAAACATTAATACTTTGAGAATCAGAATAACTCCTGCTTCTTCAAATTCTACTGTATTCAAATTTAAGAAAATACTTGTAGATATTTAAGATAAGCTGGTCCCGAGAGGACACACTTATTATAAATATCTGTATACTAACACATTTCAAACTAGGAAAGAAATATGGCAACAACAAATACATTTGTAGTAGAGTATGGATTGACAGTTGGAACTACCGAAGTTATTAATTCATCAGGAAAATTAGCTGCTTCAGCAATTTCTGAACTTGATACTGATAACTTATCAGAGGGTTCAACAAATCAATATTTTACTAACGCGAAGGCAAGAGGGTCCATATCTCTAGCATCAGGAGAAACTAATCTAAGTTATAACTCCACTTCAGGTGAACTAAGTTTACCTACAGTTAACGGAGGCACTATCTAATGGCAGGCGAAAAGAACTTTAATATAAAGAATGGTTTATCCGTAGCGGGCGTAGAGGTAATAAACTCATCTGGCGATTTGGTTGCCGGCGGAGTAGGAACGGCAGTTCAAGAAGCAATTGCAGATAAAATCGGTGGAATACTAAGTGCAACAGGTGGTGCGACTGCAACATATAATGATGGTGCAGACACAATCGTTATTGATGTTCCAATATTAGATGCAGATGATATGTCAGGTGCAAGTGCAACTACAATTTCATCTTCAGAATCAGTAAAAGCTTATGTAGATTCTCAAATTCTAACAAAAGACAATACAGACGAGATTACAGAAGGCTCTAGTAATCTATATTTTACTAACGCAAGAGCAGATGCTAGAATTACAAATGCACTCAAAGATGAAGATAACATGGCATCTAATAGTGCTACTCATATTCCATCTCAACAATCAGTTAAAGCATATGTTGACTCACAAATCTTAACGAAAGACAATACAGACGAGATTACAGAGGGTTCAACAAACTTATATTTCACAAACGCAAGAGCAGATGCCAGAATAGCAGCTGCTGATACAGGCGATTTAAGTGAAGGAACAAATTTATACTTTACAAACACAAGAGCTGATGCAAGAATTACAAATGCACTTGTTGATGAAGACAACATGGCATCAAATAGTGATGTTAAAATTCCTTCTCAACAATCAGTAAAAGCTTATGTAGATGCACAAGTAGCGAGTAAAGATGCATTATCAGAACTTTCAGGTGATACAGACGATATTACAGAAGGAAGTGCAAATCTTTACTATACAGATGCAAGAGCTCAAGCAGTTTCAATCAACAATGTAGTTGAAGATACAACTCCACAACTTGGTGGTAACTTAGATGCTCAATCATTTAATATTACCACAACAGGTAAGATGTTATACTCAAATGTATACTCTGTAGAAGGAGACTTACCAAGTGCTTCAACATATCACGGTATGTTTGCACATGTTCACGGAACAGGAAAAGGATACTATGCTCACGGTGGTAACTGGATTAAGTTATTAGATGAGACAAGTTCAACAACTGCAAACTTAACAGAAAATACAAATCTCTATTATACAGACGAAAGAGTTGATGATAGAGTTAATGCATTATTACAAGCTGGAACAAACATAACAACATCATATGATGATGCAAACGGCACTTTAACGATTAACTCTTCAGGTAAAACAGAAGAAGAAATAGAAGATATCGTAAATGGTTTAGTTGTTGGTGGAACAGGAATAACATCAACATATGATGACGCAGCTGGAACATTAACACTTACAAATGATATTACACAATATACCGATGCATTATCAAGAGCAGCTATCTCAGTCACAGATTCAGGTGGAGATGGTTCACTTGCATACAATAACTCTACAGGTGTTATTACATACAATGGTCCAAGTGCATCAGAAGTAAGAGCTCATATAACTGCTGGAACAGGTGTAGGCTTTTCAGGTGGTGCAATCAGTATCGGTCAGGCAGTTGCAACAACTTCAGATGTCACATTTGCTGATATCGCTGCAACAGATTTAACACTTAGCGGAAACTTAACAGTTAATGGTACTACAACAACTGCATCTTCAACTAACACTGTAATTGCAGATACATTGATTGAGTTAGGAAACGGCACATCAGGAACACCTGCAAACGATTCAGGTTTTGTAATCGAAAGGGGTTCATCTGATAATGCATTTATCGGTTTTGACGAAAGTGCAGACAAGTTTACAATGGGTACAGGTTCATTTACAGGTGCTAGCACAGGTAACTTAACTATTGCAACTGGAACTTTAGTTGCAAACTTAGAAGGAAATGTGACTGGTAATGTTTCAGGAACAGTATCAGGAAATGCTGGTTCAGCAACAATACTTGCAAACGCGAGGTCAATTGCCTTAGGTGGTGATGTCTCAGGTTCTGCAAACTTTGATGGTTCTGCAAACATAACAATTACTGCTACAGTAGCAGATGACTCACATAATCATACAATCGCAAATGTAGATGGATTACAAGCTGCGTTAGACTTAAAATATGATTCAGGTGATAACATCGCTGCTGGGACAATAACAACAACGAATGCAAGTAATAATGGTGGTTTCGTAAGAAATGTATATCAATCAACTTCTGCACCAGGCAGTTCAGATGGAGCAGTTGGTGATTTATGGATATTATACAGTTAAAATACTGTAAGGTGAAAATAAATGGTAACAGGTAATCAAAAGGTTAAGACCCCAGCTGGTTGGAATTCAACCAGAGGGGCTTGGGTAAAGACAGGTTCTACAACATGGAAAGATGTTGACCAGATTTATGTAAAAACTCCAACAGGTTGGAACAATGCATCAGGTCAGGCAATCACACAGGCACCTTACCCATATATTGCAAATGGTCAACAACCATATATTGCTAACGCTCAACAACCTTATCCTTATATAGCTAATTCACAAACACCTTATATTGCGAATGCTCAACAACCTTATCCTTATATTGCAAATGGTGGACAACCTTATATAGCTAATGCACAACAGCCTTATCCTTATCAGGCCAATAGTCAGACTCCGTATATTGCGAATGCTCAACAACCATATCCTTATCAGGCCAACAATCAAACACCTTACATAGCAAATGCACAACAACCATATCCTTATCAGGCTAATGCGAGACAACCACATATTGCTAGTGCAAGACAACCAGCGGGTTATAGAAATCCAGTAAATGGTCAGCAACCTTATATTGCGAATGGTCAACAACCAGCAGGTTATAGAAATCCTGTAAACGGACAACAACCTTATATTGCACAAGCTAGACAACCTGCACATTATAGAAATCCTGTGAGTTATCGTGTGCCTTATATTGCGAATGGCCAACAACCATTTACATATAATGCTAGATATCCTGCAACATATCCTGCGAATGGTCAACAACCTTTCACATATAATGCAAGGTATCCTGCGACATATCCTGCGAGTGCTCAACAACCATTTACATATAATGCAAGGTATCCGGCAACATATCCTGCAAATGGTCAACAACCGTCTACATATCCATTCTTGTATAGTGCGCCTTATCCTTACTATCAACCATTTGGAGGGTTCAGTGGATTCTCACCGAACATGAACTTGAAATAATGGAGTATATAATGAATAAAACGGAGAACACACAATGGCTATAGGATTTTATTGGGCTGGCGGTCAAGGTAACACCAGGTCACCATTTACATATCAAGCATCATATCGTGTGCCTTACATTGCAAATGGTAGGTCACCTTTCACATATCAAGCATCATATCGTGTTCCTTATATTGCTAACGGCAGGTCACCTTTCACATATCAAGCATCATATCGTGTGCCTTACATTGCAAATGGTAGGTC
>CENX01000157.1_pt1 | contig 15960 bp, 16 predicted proteins | sample 361321 | NCBI WGS metagenome assembly CENX01 (sample SAMEA2619678, study PRJEB7988) | marine metagenome | isolation source: saline water (ENVO:00002010), including | reverse complement strand
CTCAAAGAGGCGAGATCGGAGATCGGCCTTCGGTTCGCAGCAACTATAACGTCTCCATTTTCTAGGCCCTGCGACGCGGCCCTTGAATCATCTTCTAATGCTTCTATCACAACTCCTTCGGAAACACCGTCTTCGTCACTATCGAAATTCTTCAACAGAACACCGTGAAGAATCCCCGAGAGCTTCAAACCTGGCACAGACTCTTGCGTGTTAGAGATCACCTCTAACATCAAATTCATTTCAGTCTGTTGTCGAATAATCTCAACGGACACGCTATCCCCAAGAAAGGCTATCGCTGTTTGACTTTCAAAGTCGGCCGGTCGCCTTATTGATTTCTCGTTTATACCTAAAATGATGTCACCGGGCTCAAAGCCCGCGAGTTCGCCACTACTGCCGGGTTCAATATCAACAACAATAACCCCTCTTAGCAATCCTTGATCTGACTCGATGTTAAAGGCTTTGGCGAGGTCAACGCTGACAGCTTGTACGACAATTCCTAGATACCCCCTATTCACTTCGCCCTTTAATAACAGCTGATCAACTATCGCCTCTACCATGTTTGCTGGTATCGCAAATCCAATACCAATATTTCCGCCGCTTGGTGCATAAATAGCGGTATTTATACCTATCAGCCGACCGGATAAATCGACGAGAGCTCCACCAGAGTTTCCAGGATTAATAGGGGCATCGGTTTGTATAAAATCCTCATAGCCCTCGATACCCAATCCACTCCTACCCAGCGCGCTGACAATTCCACTTGTAACCGTTTGACTTAAGCCAAAGGGATTACCTATCGCTACAACGTAATCACCAACACGGACCTTACTGATCTCGGCAAATTCCAGGTGCTGCAGCTTATCCGCTGCTACTTCCAATAGCGCAAGATCAACCTGAGGATCTTTTCCAATTAACTTGGCCACCAGCGTCCTACCATCTGACAGTCCAACCATTATTTCGTCTGCTCTATCTATCACGTGATTATTGGTCACAATAAGACCCTTCTCACTATCAACGATCACTCCAGAGCCAGCACTCTGTGTGCGTTGATAACGGCGACCGCTCTCTGGCAGATCAAAAAACTGTCTGAAAAAAGGGTCCGCAAGTAACCTGTTCTGCTCTACTACGGTCGTTCGTGTGGCAATATTAACCACCGAAGGATTCGCGCGCTCCAGCATATCAGCCAGACTGGGTAAGCTAGATTCTGGAGCTTTGATTCCTGCGTAAGCCGTCTGGGAACCAACCGTCGACACAAGAGCCGCTGCCGCCATGATCATGACCAATACGGTTTTGATTTGTTCACAACAATCAAAAGATCTAAAAAAAATAATCCTATTTTTCATTTTTCCTTATCGAGAAATGGCTGGCTTTTGTTTAACCGCTGCCAGCATAACGAAAAATGCAAGCAAGGATACGAATAGAGCAAAGAGATAAGGGATATGATAGCCATCGGTTAAATCGAAGAGCGCTCCAATAGTAAACGGCCCTACCGCCAACCCCAATACGGAGAAAGCGTTTGCTCTCGCAAACAGCTTGGGATAGACACCTGCTGGGAAAACCTCAGCTAACCAGAGGGGAAGAGTCATCAACAAATTTCCCACACTCAGCCCGAAAACCAGTGCAGCAAAAATAGAAAAAGCTCCGCTATCAGCCAAGGAGATCAATAATAATCCCAGACCCTGCAGAATCAGATTGCCTAGAGCGAAGCTAGACGTTGAAATCTTGTTCACTAACCAACCTCCAAAAAAGCGTCCAAGAATACTAGCCACTGATAGTGCTTGTATCGATTGTGCGGCGTAGTCATAGCCTGCTACCAAATCAACCCGGTTGTACAAATGGGCGATGGCACCAACTTGGGAACACATTATAAAAATATAGGCGATCACGATCAGAACATAGAACCTCGATCTATAAGCCGCTTCTAAAGACAAGTCTTCTCTCAAGTCTTGGTCGTCAGTAGGCTCGCTAATGAGCTGCGACTTTTTTAAATCCGGGAATTTCAAAATAAAGCCAATGGGCAAAACAATAATCAGCAAGAGCATGGCGAGTATCCACATCGCCTCTAGAGCACCAAGGTCATTAATCCAATACGCTGTGAGTGGAGTCCAAATAAATCCACCCAGTGACAATCCAGTTGATGAAACTGCCAAGGCCATCGACCGATCTGGGCCTTCAAACCATCTGGTTATAAGAGTAGTCGACACCACAATAGATATCCCTGCGCTACCGACTCCAAATAGACTAAATAAACAGTAAAGCTCCAACAAAGATCTCGCTAATCCCATTAAAGCCAAAGCCAGAGAAGACAACAGAGCTCCCCCAAATACGAGCACTCTCACGGGAAAACGATCCATCAGAGCCGCAACATAAAGACCTGCTATGCCGCCAGTTAAATAAAACAAACTTGCGGCTACAGAAACCTCAGCAAGGGAAACAGATAGAAGATCAGAAAAGGTCTTGATATAGACCGACATATTATAAAAACCGATGCCAGAGCTGACCGTCTGCATCACCAGCACCGAACCTACAATTATCCAGGAGTAGTTCTCCTCGGCCCATCTACTACCGCTTTTTCCCCCATACCCCTTCTGAGCCATAACCTCTCCCAGAAAACAACTCTTTGAATTAATGAGTATTCGCAACACGTAGCATCAGCATGTGAAAACGACTATCTTTTGAGCCATCTAGATTCGTGGGGAGTAGGCTAATGGAATTAAAGGATAAAACAATTGTGGTGACCGGTGGGGCTAGCGGAATCGGTCGAGAAATGTGTCGACGCTTTCACCGAGAAGGGGCGAAGAACGTTGTGGTTGCCGATCTTAATTTTGAAGACGCAACAAGCGTCGCTGAAGAAATAAACGGTATTGCCAGAAAGGTCGATGTTTCCGCGGAGAACGATATCGTTGAACTTATAGATTTCACGGAAGCCAATCTCGGCCCAATAGACCTATTTTGCTCAAATGCCGGGATTGGTCTCGGGCGAGATATCGATGAGCCGGATGAGGTCTGGGAAAAAATATGGCATGTTAATACCATGTCTCATGTTTGGGCGGCTCGGAAACTCGTACCGATTATGGAAAAACGTGGTGGCGGGTATCTGTTAAGCACGGCCTCCGCGGCAGGTTTGCTTAGTCAAATCGGGTCCGTGACCTATGCGGTTACAAAGCACGCGGCAGTAGCACTAGCCGAATGGCTCGCAATCACTTACGGAGAGAGAGGAATTAAAGTTTCTGTGCTATGTCCTCAGGCTGTTAGGACCGCAATGACCGCTGGTGGCGCTGGTGTCGCTGCAGTAGATGGAATGATCGAGCCAGACATCGCAGTCGACGCTGTAGTAGAAACTATCCGAGAAGAACGATTTCTAGTATTGCCTCACCCGGAGGTCGCGGAGTATATCAAGCGAAAAACCTCTGATTACGATAGGTGGATAGCTGGTATGCGGCGACTGCAGAGAACGTTCTCAGAGAGTCAATAACGAACCGACGACGATAGCCTATTGTGGATATGAATAACCATTCATTGTCACGATCGCCTTTCCAACAACCTCACGCTTCTCCAATAAACGCATAGCGTCGATTGCTTTATCGAGGGGAAGCGCGTGGCTAATGTGAGGATCTATATCCTTATTTGTCGCCATCGCATAAAGAGTTTCTCTATTCTCTCGGCCAAGCTCTGGATAAACCCTGCCAAACTCCCCTGCTCGCACTCCGATAATAGAAAGCTGTTTAATTAACACAAGATTCACAGGGGCAGAGGGCCATCGACCACTCGTGAAACCGATCGTGAGTAAACGGCCTCCAATATTGATACATCGCATGCTCTCATCAAAAACATCTCCACCCACAGGGTCATAAACGACGTCCGCACCGTTACCTTGGGTCAAATTCTTCACTTCCTCGCGAAAACCGCCAAGAGATCCATTCGGCAAGCTATAGTTTATGACGTGATCTGCGCCACGTTGCTTTACCACGCTTAATTTGTCATCTCGCCCACCCGTGGCGATGACTTTTGCTCCAAAAAATTTACCAAGGTCAACCGCCGCCATGCCAACTCCACCGGTCGCTCCATGAACCAGGAGACTCTCGCCCTCCGTGAGATGCCCTCTTCGATACAATGCGACATAGGCAGTGAGATAAGCCGTCTGATAGCTAGCGGCCGGACCATAGTCCATACCCTCTGGGATCTCCCGAACTTGAGATTGATCCACCACCACTCCCTCCGAGAAACCACCGCACCTCATATTGACGATGACCTTATCGCCTTCTTTGAAGTCACATTCGGGACCACAGGCTTCAATGTCTCCAGCTGCTTCCGAACCTGGTGCAAATGGCAGCGGCGGTTTAAATTGATATTTACCCTGTATCATCAACAGATCCGGGAAATTTACCGCGCAAGCTTTCAACCTGACCCTTACCTCACCAGGACCGGGATCCGCAAGCTCAACCTCCTTCAGAACAATAGAGCCTATATCCTCCGAGATCTCTTCGCACTGATAAGAAAGTACCGTCAATTTAGCCAAATGCTATTCTCCCTATGCGGCTAAAAGCTCAGCACCAAAGCAGAGACCAAAATCAAAAAAGCTAAAATCCAAATAACCATAAAACCCTGGCTCTCTCTTTCCATGGGGGCATCTGGCGATGCATTATCCTTTTCTTCTTCGTTCTGACTTTCGATCTCCGAATCAGACATAAGTATTCCTTTCAAAGCGCGTGAATTTTCTAAATCTTTGAGCGCAATAAAACTAGCAGATTCACTTATCCGAGGTAAGTGCAGGCCCGTCAAAAGTCTCAGACGTCGTAAACTCTTCCACTTTGTATCTGGCAAGCTTAGTCAACTGTCTTATAGGCTTTCCGATAGGAAGCATTGCGGCAAAGGCAAAATGATCTGGGACATTTAACTGTTTAAAAAGCTCCTGCTCATAAACAGCGCCGAATGTGGTGATCGTACCTCCAAGACCTTCATTTCTTGCGCTTAACAATATGTTCCAAGCGAATGGGTAAATAGAGGCTCCAGAGATCACACCGACGCGATCCAAATCCATATCCATAGAGGCAACAACCGATAAATCAACAAACACGAACAAGAGCAGGGGTGCAGTCACCAGACGATCAAGGAACCCCTGCGGTATCTCAGTCTCTCTAATCTCCTGATCCGTTAGCTTAGTTGCATTAATCGAGTTCCAAGGTGATTCTTGAGCTCGCACCTGAGCCAAATAACGTCTAAAAACGGGCTCTATCAAGTTCTTGATATTCTTTCGAATCTCAGGCCTACGTACAACGACGACTTTCCAACCCTGACGGTTGCCTCCGCTAGGCGCAAACCTAGCGTTTTCTAGGATTTTATAAATTAACTCATCTGCAATTGGATCATCCGTAAACTCTCGGGCGGCGAAGGTACTCCTCATCACTTCATATAAATCCAAGACAATTCTCCCACAATGAAAATTATTTCCTTTACTCTGATACGGTAGACCAGATTTGACGAAATATCCCGATGGCTAAAAATAAAAAAGTAAGGCCAGCACTGAAAAAAACTATTTTTTTATTTAATAAACCCTTTCAAGTTTTATCCCAATTCACTGATGAAAAAGGGCGAGCGACTCTGTCCGACTTCATTACAGATAATCAAGTTTATCCAGCGGGCCGCTTGGACTATGACTCAGAGGGGCTGCTCGTTCTGACCAGCGACAACATATTGAAACAGAAAATCATTCAACCAAATCTTGGTTTCTCCAAGACCTACTTCATTCAAGTGGAGGGTTCACCAAAGGAGGAACAATTAGAGCCATTGAAAGAAGGAATACTTCTGAGGGATGGAATGACGCTCCCAGCCACATATCGTCTTAACCAAAATGGGTGGTCTCCTCCCAATTTATGGGAGCGAAACCCACCGATCAGATTTCGCAAGAAAATTCCGACTACGTGGTTAGAAATTACCATTTCAGAAGGGCGAAATAGACAAGTGCGGCGAATGATGGCAGGGCTAGGTTTTCCAGTATTGCGTCTTATCCGATTTAGGATTGGTTCATGGACTTTAGACGGAATCGATCCAGGTAAATTTTTGGTCCTTAAGCCTTAGCCGAAGCTACATTCCTTTTGAGTATTTTCCCTTAAATACGATTTCAGATAGCTCTTTTCGCATACTTGGAGTCTCTCTCTCCCGAAGGTTGTCCGGGAGACTGCTAGGATCACCCGGGTAGCCTATCGCGATAATGGCCCGCAAATCTATGTCATCGGGCAGATCAAGTGTCTCCTTGACCCGATCATGCATTACACCCCACATAGCATGAGTCTCCAAGCCTAGCTCTCTCGCTTGAAGTGCAAAACTCATCCATGCAGCTCCAGTGTCAAAACTATTCGTCGGTGCTGGTTGACCAGACTGTTCGAACACCGTTTTAGACAACACTGCAACTAGCGCCCCACAGTTTGAAGCCCACTTTTGATTTATATCCATTAGAAGGGAAAAAAGCGGTGCCCATTCGTCCGTATTCTTCAGCCCGTAAACGAAACGCCATGGCTGCGAATTGAAGCAAGAAGGCGCCCACCTAGCCGCTTCAAAGAGCTTCATTAAATCCGATTCACAGACTGCCTGACCATCAAACGCCCTTGGCGACATTCTACTTATGAATTGAGCGCTAATATCCTGCGATGGGACTCTTTGATTACCGCTCATTCATCCGCCTAACCCTTGAACTCAGCAACCACGGTAGCAATGGAATCTTTCGCATCACCGAATAGCATTCTCGTGTTATCACCGAAGAAAAGAGGATTGTCTACACCGGAAAAACCCGATGCCATAGAGCGCTTCAAGACAAATACCGTTCTAGCATGGTCAACGTTAATAATAGGCATGCCATATATTGGGCTATTTTCATCATTCCTCGCTGCCGGGTTAACCACATCATTGGCGCCAATCACCACTGCGACATCAATGCCCTCGATGCGAGGATTGATATCTTCCATTTCTACCAACTGATCGTATGGTACGTTGGCCTCAGCTAGCAGGACGTTCATATGCCCTGGCATGCGACCTGCCACTGGATGAATCGCATAGGAGACTTCTGCACCGTTTTTCTCTAGCAACTCACCCAACTCACGCACGACATGCTGAGCTTGCGCGACCGCCATGCCGTAACCAGGAACGAATGTTACTGATTGCGCGGCCTCCAAAATTAAGTAAGCGTCGTCGGCAGTAATCGGTTTGACCTCTCCCTCAACTTTTGTTGCTTGCTTCACAGCTCCGAAGCCAGAGAAAAGGACATTAGCGAGAGAGCGATTCATCGCCTTACACATGATGTTTGTCAGAATAATCCCTGCCGCACCGACCATAGAACCTGCCACGATCAGAATATTATTATTAATCGCAAAGCCAGCTGCACAAGCAGCTAAACCTGAATAGCTGTTCAATAGAGAAATGACTACCGGCATATCGGCCCCACCCACCGGCGCAACGACCATGACTCCGAATATGAGAGCTAGAGCAATAAGCGCATACAGATATTGAGAGTCGGTAGCTGGGTCCATGCAGAATATAACTGCCACAGCGATTATCCCGATTAGGATCGCCCCATTAACGATTCGCTGAACGCCAAAAACCCATGCACCTGACGGCATGACCTCAGAGAGCTTGCCCCAAGCAATTATGCTTCCGGTAAAGGTGACTCCACCGATCAATATAGAGAGAACCACGGTGACGTTGGTAAAAATCGAGTTATCAACATTGTAAAGTGCCGCCCAAGCGACAAGAAGACTCGCTATCCCGCCCGAGCCGTTAAATAAAGCTACCATCTCTGGCATACTGGTCATCGCTACTTTCTGGGCCGCCAAACCGCCGATAATTGCTCCAATTGCTATAGAGATGATGATCCATTCCCAAGGCAGAATATTTTTGCCCGTGAGTGTTGCGACAATCGCGATTAACATCGCAAAAGAGGACAACATATTCCCTCTGACTGCGGTGGCAGGGGAGCTAAGCTGCTTTAATCCGAATATAAATAGCGCCGCAGAAGCCACGTAGAAAAGATTGATTAGTTCTAACGTCATGCTGCTTCCTCCGAACCAGTCGTATCTTTCTTTTTGAACATACTCAACATGCGGTTGGTGACTAAATAGCCTCCCACCACATTAATCGTCGCAAAAGAGACCGCAGCCGCTCCTAGGTATCTAGCTAGCGGATCACTACCATCACCGGCAGCAATTAGCGCTCCTACAATTGTTATACCCGATATAGCATTGGCGCCGGACATTAAGGGCGTGTGCAGAGTAGCTGGGACTTTCGAGATCAGTTCAAATCCAAGGAAGATAGAAAGCATTAAAATTAGCGCAAGAAAAACGTGAAACATTTCCATTTAATTCCCCTTATATATCGATTGGAGCGCCTCATTGACCACCGATCCCGACCTCGTGATCACACAGCTCATTACGATGTCGTCCTCCGGGTCCAATTCAAGTACCCCAGACTCCTCGTTCCAAAACTCTTGCAAAAGGTTGGTTAGGTTATTCGAATACATTTGACTTGCATTGTTAGCAACCTCCCCAGGCAAATTAGACTGCCCGACGATTTTCACGCCATTTATTTCTACGACCTCCCCCGCGACCGAACCTTCTACATTACCGCCCGACTCTACTGCCATATCGACTATGACACTCCCCGGTCTCATACCTTCGATCATATCTTTAGTGACAATGACGGGCGCGGCGCGGCCAAAAAGTTGCGCAGTGGTGATCACGATATCAGACTCGGCTATCACTTTTTTCTGGCCTTCTTTCTGAAGTTCCAACTGTTCAGCCGTCAACTCTTTGGCATAGCCTTGTTCGGTCTGCCCGACATCACCAAGGTCAATTTCAACAAACTTTCCGCCTAAAGATCTGACCTGTTCCGCCACAACAGGTCTTGTATCAAAAGCCTCCACCTTTGCACCCAGGCGTTTTGCGGTGGCAATGGCTTGAAGGCCAGCCACTCCAGCGCCGATAACGAACACTCTCGCCGGAGCAATCGTTCCTGCGGGAGTCATCATCATTGGCAATATTTTAGGACTGTATGAAGCAGCCTGAATCACAGTGACGTAACCCGCCAAGTTTGCCTGAGAGGATAGTGCATCCATTTTCTGAGCCCGTGTACTGCGTGGCACCATCTCCATAGATATGGCGGTAAGGCCGCCTTTCGCCATCGCCTCGACCAACTCTTTCTCGTTGTATGGATCCAAAAAACTGATACAAACGGCATCTTTGTTTATCGAGCTCAATTCCGCTAACTCAAATTTTCTTACACCCAGCAGTACTTGTGATGAACTGAGTACTGCATCTCGATCACTCTCTATACGAGCACCTGCCTCCTCGTAAGCAGCATCCGCGAACCCTGAGCCCTCCCCGGCATTGTGTTCTATGACTATGCTAAAACCGATCTTGACGAGTTTGGCCACGTTCGCGGGGACCATACTTGTTCTCACTTCCCCTGGCCAAGTTTCCTTTACCACGCCTATCTGCATATCATTCCCTCAAATCTTTCGGAACTGTCGGACCAGCTCGCTCGCTGACTAGAACTCCTGGGCAACGTAACATCTTGCATTTCATATTTAAAAAGAATCACTGGTCTTCAATATATTCCTTTCTAGAAATGATTCTCTTATCTACTGCGCATATACTTTTACCGCTCCCTCAGAGATGGTGCGACACTAGTTCTGAAAATTATGTGATACCCAACGAATATGGAGAGATACCGCATGTCAAACAAAGCAGCCGCCTTCGCCGTGCTAATCGCATTTTTCGTGGGTATTGTCGGTAGTCTCTCTCTACGCCCAATAAACCATAATAAAGAACCTGCTGCTGCCAGCACAAATTCCTCCTCTGATCAAATAACTAGAATAAACTGGCGGGTGCCAGCTGTTTTCCAAAAAACAATGCCGGTCATTGGAGAAAATCCAGTATTTTTAGCAGAGAGTCTCAGGTCAGCCTCCAATGGAGCTATTCATCTCGAGATCTTCGACCCTGGGGAGATAGTCCCAGCGTTCTCCATAACAGATGCTGTCAGAGATAAAAAAGTAGTAGCCGGCTACACTTGGTTAGGATACGACCAGGGGAAAATAGCCGCCTCGCCACTTATTGCAGCGGTCCCATTCGGCATGGAGCCATGGGAATACAGCGCATGGTGGTTCAACGGTGGCGGAAAAGAAATTACGGAATCGCTGTACAAAAAATACGGAATCCATCCAATCTATTGCGGTATGACAGGCCCAGAGACTGCAGGTTGGTTTCGGGAAAGAATCAAGAGTCTCGATGACGTAAAGGGTCTGAAAATACGTTTTGCTGGGTTAGGCGGGCAAATAATCGAGCGACTGGGGGCGAGCGTAACGATGCTGCCAGGCGGTGAGATATTCCAAGCGCTAGAGAAAGGTGCAATCGATGCTACGGAATTTGCTCTCCCTATCGTTGACCAGGCACTCGGATTCAGCGACGTGGCAAAGTACAACTATTACCCAGGCTGGCACCAACCTTTCACATCTTCTCATTTGGTGATCAATCTCGATACTTGGAAATCTCTAACCAGGAGCGACAAAGCGATTATCGAGATGGGATGCACGGCAGCAGTCACACGAAACCTGGCTCATGCAGAAGCCGTGCAAGGCGAAATCATCGCCAATTTCGACCAAATAGGTGTCAGCGCCGAGAGACTTCCACTTAATCTTCTAAAAGAGTTGAAAAAAGTGGCATCACAAGTAATTGAGGAAGAGGCTCAGAGGGATGCAGATTTTGCCGCCGTCCTCGCCTCCCAGAAAAAGTTTCTTTCCAATTATAAACATTGGAAGTCTCTGGCCTACCTGCCGAGGAATTTTGATGAGCTCTGATGGTCGAGCAGAAAATCGATTCTCGGATTTCATCGACAAGCTGTCGTTAAAGATTGGCAGCATTGTCTCCTACATATGGCTTGTGCTTCTTTGCGTGATCGTCACCAATGTGATTTTGAGATACGTTTTTAGCGAAGGCAGAATTGAGTTGGAGGAATTGCAGTGGCACCTCTACTCAATTGGATTTCTCTTCGGCCTTAGTTTTGCCCTCACCACAGACTCTCACATTAGAGTGGACATTCTTCACGAGAAATTTTCACCGGAGCTACGAGCCTGGATCGAGTTATACGGAATACTTCTCTTTCTTATGCCTTTTTGTGCATTGATTGTGATGTTTGGCTTGCCATTTGTAATGTCTTCGTATGAGGTCGGCGAGGTTTCAGCTTCACCTGGCGGACTGCCACTTCGCTGGCTGATCAAAGCCTCCTTACCCGTCGCTTTTCTTCTCCTCGCAGTCACTGCTGTGGCGCGTCTTTTGAGGACCTGGAGTTTCCTCTTCAACAACGCGAGGATAAACAAATGATGGGGGCCAATGAGGCACTCGCTGTCTTGATGTTCCTTAGTTTTATTCTACTGGTCTTCACGGGTTATCCAGTAGCGTGGATTCTTGGTGGACTGGCAGTCATGTTTACTGCCTTCGCTATCATCCTGGAAGTCGATTTTGATCTTTCAATCGGCGTCGATTGGTTTTTCACGTCGCTATCGGTTGATCGAATTTGGGGCGTGATGGAGAACTGGGTAATGGTAGCCCTCCCAATGTTCGTGCTTATGGGCCTGCTCCTTGATCGCTCCGGAATCGCGAACCAATTGATGATCGGCTTCTCCAAGCTTTTTGGCCGAGTGAACGGCGGATTAGCGATCGCCGTCACAATAATCGGCTTGTTGTTGGCAGCAACGACAGGAATTATCGGGGCTTCGGTGGTCCTCCTAGCTCTTTTGGGCCTACCACCTATGCTGGAAAAAGGGTACGACACTCGGCTTGCAACCGGCACCGTCTGCGCTGTTGGAACACTAGGCATACTTATTCCCCCAAGCATCATGCTTGTTCTCATGGCAGATAGAATGTCCATGAGTGTTGGGGACCTTTTTCTGGGAGCCGTTTTTCCAGGAGCCATCCTAGGTTCACTCTATATTTTGTATATATGGTTTTTCGGCCTTATCTCCCCCGAAAAGGCTCCAGCGGCGATGGAAGAAAATTTTGAGTGGGATATCCTCTTGGAGCTCTTTCGAGCAATCATTCCGCCGGCATTTCTGATCTTAGCTGTCTTGGGCAGCATCTTCTTTGGCGTTGCAACACCAACGGAAGCTGCTGGCATGGGAGCAGCCGGCGCACTGATTTTGGCCATATCTAGGGGGAAACTAAACCTTGGTGTATTCAAGGAAGTTCTACAGGAAACAACCAAAACGACTGCATTCATTTTTGCGATATTAGTAGGCGCAACCGCTTTTTCCCTAGTTCTTCGCGGCCTGGGAGGTGATGAGCTCATAGAGAGGGTACTTCTCGGATTGCCGTTCCCGCCAACGGGCATAATTGTCTGCATTCTACTTGCGACTTTTCTGTTGGGATTTTTTCTGGATTGGATTGAGCTAACGCTGATCGTGCTACCTCTCGTCTCGCCAGTCGTTGCGAGCTTAGGCTTCGATCCAATTTGGTTCACAGTGTTATTCGCGGTTTGTTTACAAACGAGCTTTCTGACTCCGCCGGTTGGTTTCGCGATCTTCTACCTGAAAGGAGCTGCGCCGAAGGGAATCGACGTGGCGACTATTTACCAAGGCGTCTGGCCCTTCATCATCCTTCAATTGATCGGAATGGCTGTAATTTTCAATTTCGATTCCACAGTCACCTGGCTTCCCTCGAGGGCTTATGACTAACCTTGCAGTGATGGCATCCCATGAGGGCACCTCACTGCAAACCGTTATCGACTACCTAGCGTTGAAGGCTAGCCGCTGTCGACTTGTGCTGGTAATCAGCAACAACAAAAGGAGCCGAGCGATAGCTCGGGCGGAAAAGGCCAATATCCAAACGCGACACATAAGCAGCTTTACGCATGGCTCACGATCGCTCGCCGATCAAGCGATTGCCGAAACTCTAATTGACGAATCGATCGACTGGCTGCTTCTGTTGGGCTATATGAAACCGGTAACAGCGCCGATCCTAGAAGCACTCCCCGAGCGCGTCATTAATATCCACCCGTCACTGTTACCAAAATTTGGGGGCAAAGGTTTTTACGGGCGTTTCGTGCATCAAGCGGTTTTGGACTCCGGAGAAACCGTCACGGGTGCAACCTTACACCTCGTGTCAGAGATCTATGACAGGGGCCAAGTAATCAGTCAAAAAGAAGTGCCAGTAAAAAGACAGGATGAAATAGAGGTGTTGGAAACCCGTGTGAAGAAGGCCGAGAGAGCCTTACTTAGGGAGTTTCTTGACACCCTAAACTAAATTTCCCTCAAGTCAGCCTTCGAAGAACATCCTCGTGCAATTCCGGATTAGCGGTTGCGATTATCGACCCGCCAAGACTCGGATTATCGCCATCTAAAGTCGTTATTACACCACCCGCCCCTTCAATGATAGGGATCAGAGCCTGTATGTCATAAGGCTTAAGCCCTTTTTCAAATACAACATGAATCAGGCCCATAGCTAGCATCGAAAATACATAGCAATCACCACCCAAGCGAACAAGTCTTGACCTTTCAGCAACCGACCTCTCATGACCAGACAACACCTCTAACGTGTCTGTAGCAAAGATAGTATCGGAGAAATTTTTGATCGGGGAGGATTTCAAAAGCTTCGGCTTTTCTCCCCGAACCGAAATGTATGAAAAATTTCCATCACCAAAGAATAACTCTGAGGTATATGGCTGATACATAACGCCGAGTATGGGCCTGGTCCCGTCAAAGAGTGCCACCAGGATACCCCAGTGAAGTAAACCCGACATATAAGCTCGAGTGCCGTCTATTGGATCTATCACCCATGTCAGGCCATTGCCCTCCAAATATCCTTCCTCCTCACCAAAAATCCCATGCTCTGGATAACGTTCTGAAATTAGGCTTCTTACCTTACTTTCTATCTCCCTATCAGCTTTGGTGACCGGGTCAAACGCGTTCAACGACTTATTCGCTAAACCAATCTCATCTTGCTGAACTCGGAAATAGTTCAGCGCAGTATCGCCTGCCTCAACTGCGAGGTATTTAGCGAATTCTAGATACTCAGCGAGAATCGCCTTTTCTACCAAGACCTTTTCTGAAAAACGTAAGCTAGTCACTACGCCCACTCCCAGGAAATGAATATCAATGTGGCGAGCCACTATTACTTATAGTAACGTCCATCTAGCATTCGCGTGAATTAAAAATAACCGGCTGCATCTAATTGAGAGGGCCAGCAAACCAAAGTTGCTGGAAAGATAGACGAGGGAAGATGTTTAAGAGGCGTGTATTCACCATCTTTGGGTTGACGTGCTTTTCTTTTATTGCAGTACCGCTTGCTCCGGCGATTCTGCTTCTTTCCTTTTTCTTGAGTTTATTCAAGAGTTTAAGAACTCTCCCACAAGCCATGTTACTTCTGTACTTCTATATTTCACGAGAGTGGTCGGGGCTTGTTTGGCTTTCCTGGATCTGGCTGTTTCATCGCCGAAAGGATGACTATATAGACCGCAATAGGGTTATCCAATTCTGGTGGATTCAAGGTCTATTTGATGTCGCGGTAAAATTGTACCGACTGGACATAACAATTTTAGGGGAGGACGCAATAAAGGGGCCAACCGCAATTGTGCTGGCAAGACATACAAGTGTGGCGGACACAGTGTTACCCCTCTTGCTCTTCGGCGGAGCTCGAAAAGAGGGCGTTCGTTACGTCTTGAAACAAGAGCTTCAAATTTTGCCTTGCATAGACATAGCGGGCAATAGACTACCGAACGCTTTCGTGGATCGCTCAGGCACTGATAGCGCGGGGGCAATCAAGCAGGTCTCCGACCTACTTATTGGCTGCGGTGAAACCGAATCCATGCTCATCTACCCAGAGGGAACTAGATCGAGTGTCAAAAAAAGACAGCAACTCGCAACAAGCAAACCTAATCTGAGGGATCAGTTGGACAGGTGGTACAATCTTCTTCCGCCAAGGCTGGGCGGCATTTCTGCTCTAGCGATGGTCAATCCTGGGAAAGATTTAGTTTTTCTTGCACACGTTGGCTTTGAAGGCTCAGCATCAATTCTAGACCTCATAAATGGAAGCTGGTTACAACAAAAAGTTCTCTTAAAATTCTGGCGAATCCCCTACGAAAAAGTTCCAAAACACGATTTTGAAAATTTTCTATTCGGTGAGTGGGATGAGATGAACCGCACAGTCGACGAATTGACAGAGCAACTTTCAACCGAGGGCTAAGCGATCAGCCTGCTTGTGTATCTAGCCAGTATGCTCCAGTAGAATGAGATTTTACATAGCCTGCCGTGGGGGATGCGAAATGTGTTCCGATCAATAAGACGTCCGAATCAAGATATTCAGCAAGCATGGCTTCTCGGGTCGCCCTTCCTTGTATAGGGTCAGTGTCTGCTGAGGAGCACCAATCTGTTCGAGTCATCTGTACTGGGTGATGCATGAAATCTCCTGTTATTAGGGCTTTATTATTAGAAGATTCAATCTTCACGCTAACGTGGCCGGGTGTATGTCCCGGTGAAGGCTCAAGTTCAACCCCAACACATATTTTTTCGTCCATTTCTACCAGATCAACCAATCCTTCTTCAAAAATCGGTTTCACTGAGTCTGCTAAGACCGGCCCATAAACCGATTCATCTTCATTTCTCTCCCAATATTCCCATTCTTTCTTACCGATCAGATACCTGGCATTGGGAAACGTAGGGACCCATTTACCGTGCACGAGCATGGTATTCCAACCTACATGGTCAACATGAAGATGGGTACATAAAACGATATCTATCCTCTCAGAAGGATAACCCGCTTCCTTCAAGCGCTCCAAAAAGTTGGTCTGCAAGTTCGACCAGGCAGGTATATTTCGTTGCTTGTCGTTTCCAACACAGGTATCTACCAAAATCACTTTCTCCCCTGTATCAACCACCAATGCATGGATACTCATCTTCAAATTACCTTTTTCATCCATGAAGTGAGG
>CENX01014819.1_pt1 | contig 16015 bp, 15 predicted proteins | sample 361321 | NCBI WGS metagenome assembly CENX01 (sample SAMEA2619678, study PRJEB7988) | marine metagenome | isolation source: saline water (ENVO:00002010), including | reverse complement strand
AAATTTGCTCTGAATATGTAGCAATCAAATCATCTGCTTCATAGTTTATTAACTCTACTGATGGAAGATTAAAAGCCATTACAGATTTTCTAATATATTCAAATTGTGGGATGAGATCCTCTGGTGCCTCTGATCTATTACCTTTATAATCTGAATATATTTCATTTCGAAAATTCTTTCTCGCAGAATCAAAAATTACTGCAAAGTGCGTTGGTTTGTCTTTGTTGTCGTTAGATTTAGAGTCCTCTAATAATTTAAATAACATATTACAAAATCCACTTACTGCTCCGGTTGGTAATCCATCACTTTTTCTTGATAAAGGTGGTAGTGCATAATAAGCCCTGAAAATATATCCAGAGCCATCAATTAAATAAAAATGGTCTGTTTTTTTAATTTTTTCCATAAATAATGTTATCTTAATTTTTTTGAATGTTGTAAGTGTATAATTTTATATGACAAAAAAAAATGTCTTAATCATAGAAAATTTAAATAAAACTTATAGTAGCAAAAATTCATCAAAAGTTGATGCTTTAAATAATTTCAACTTACAGGTAAAAGAAGGAGAAATTTTTGGATTACTCGGGCCGAACGGTGCTGGAAAAAGTACTTTTATAAACATTTTAGCAGGTACTGTAATTAAAACTTCGGGTAAAGTTGAAATCTGGGGATTTAATTTGGATAGAAATCCTAGACAAGCAAAAGCTTCTATAGGAATTGTTCCACAAGAAGTAAATGTTGATCCTTTTTTTAATCCAAGAGATCTTTTAGATCTTCAGGCAGGTCTTTATGGCGTGAAAAAAAAGGATAGAATTACAGATACAATTCTAAAAATGGTTTCGTTAGAGGGTCAAGCTAATACTTATACACGAAGATTGTCTGGAGGCATGAAAAGAAGATTGATGGTCGCAAAAGCTCTAGTTCATCAACCTCCAATAGTAATTTTGGATGAACCGACAGCAGGAGTTGATGTAGAGCTCAGAAAGAATCTTTGGGATAATGTTAAAAATTTAAAAAAAAATGGGGTAACAACTATTTTAACTACACACTACCTCAATGAAGCTGAAGAAGTATGTGATAGAATTGGAATACTTGATAAAGGAAAGATGGTTGCTTTAGATACAACTAAAAATCTAATAAGTAAAATTCAAACAAAAATAATTAATTTCCAACTTACTAAACATATTGAGATTGAGGATAATTTTCTTAATTCAACCAGAATTATTTCCAATAAAGAAAATTTACTCTCATTATCCTATGAAAAAAGTAAACTAAATTTTGATCAAATAATTTCTTTCATTAAAAGTAAAAATGTTGATATCATTGATATATCAACAGATGATGGAAACCTAGAAGACGTATTCCTAAAGCTTACTAATCACTAGATTTAATTTAATTATAATTGTATTATTAATTATGGAGTTAGTAAAAAATTTACAAAATCAGAAGTTATTAAAAAATCTAATTATTGTAATTTTAGGAACATTACTTTTAACTTTGTCAGCAAAAATAAAAATCCCTTTTTATCCTGTTCCTATGACTATGCAAACATTTGTTGTATTATTAATAGGAATTTCTTTTAGTTATAAAATTGCTGTGTCGATAGTTGGTCTATATTTAATAGAAGGTATTTTAGGTTTACCTGTTTTTTCTAATTCCCCTGAGAAAGGTATTGGTTTAGTTTATTTTACTGGGCCAACAATGGGATATTTAATTGGTTTTTTATTTGCTTCTTATTTGGCAGGTTACTTTAATTATAATAAAAATTATCTTTTAAACTTTTTTAAATTGCTTCTATCTGTCTCTTTTATTTATCTTTTTGGAATTTTATGGTTAGGTAATTTAATTGGATGGGAGAAACCGGTATTTGAACTAGGTGCAAAGCCATTTTTATTAGCTGAGCTATTTAAAGTTTTAATTTTAACTTTCTTAGCAAAAAAATTATCGGTTTTAAGAAAATTTATCTAGGAGATTTTTTAGAAAGAATTCTTTGTAGAGTTCTTCTGTGCATTTTAAGTCGTCTAGCAGTCTCAGATACATTTCTATTACAAAGCTCAAATACCCTATGGATATGCTCCCACTTAACTCTATCGGCGGACATTGGATTTTCTGGAGGAGCTGCCTTTTTGTTTGGATCAGCAAGTAATGCTTTTTCTACATCGTCTGCATCCGCTGGTTTCGACAAATAATCTATTGCGCCTTCTTTAATTGCTGCAACTGCTGTTGGAATATTTCCATATCCTGTTAGCATTACTATTCTACTTTTTGAGTTATTATTCTGAATTTCCTTTACAACCTCTAAACCGTTTCCATCGTTTAGTCTTAAGTCGACAACTGCAAAAGCCGGTTTTTTTGATTTTACAGCATTAATACCTTTTTGAACGCTCTCTGCTTGAGTAACCTCGAAACCTTTTTTCTCCATAGCACGTGCAAGCCTCTCTCTAAACGGATTGTCATCATCAACTAGGAGTAGAGATTTATCATCAAACTCGGCCATTTTGTTTACATTTTGTGCATTAGTCATAGCATCCATATGGTTGTTAAAATATTAATTTCAATAGTTAATTTTCCCTTTACATTGATCAATATTTCCCCTAAATGCTGAATTTATATAAATTTACATATCTGATATGTAAGTTTTTTTTATTAAGTTTTTTTTGGAGCTAAAATGGAAAAATTTAAATCAGTTGAAGAACTAGTAAATCGACTGAAACCGACAGAACCAGTTTATTGTATAAGAAAAAACTCTATACAATTAGCCTCAAAGTATTTTCAGAGAAAATTTCCAGGAAAAATTCTCTATGCAGTAAAAACGAACCCTCACGTTTTGGTTTTAAAATCGTTAATAAGCTCTGGTATTGAAAATTTTGATGTTGCCTCAATCAAAGAAATTGAGACGATTAAAAAACTTAAACCAGATGCAAAATGCTCATATATGCATACGGTAAAAAGTAGAGAGAGTATAAAAGAAGCGTATTTTAAATATGGAGTTAAATCGTTTTCATTAGACACTAAAGATGAATTAATTAAAATCATTGAAAGTACTAATAATGCAAATGATCTAGAATTATTTGTAAGGGTTGCTGTATCTAATGAGCATGCTGAAATAGATTTATCAAAAAAATTTGGCTCATCAACTACTGAAGCAACAGGTCTATTAAGACTGACTAAACAATATTCAAAAAAAATAGGTTTAAGTTTCCACGTTGGATCGCAATGCATGCATCCAATCTCATACACCAAAGGTATTAGCGAAATAGGTAATATAATTAAGAAAACCAAAATCGTTCCAGATGTGTTAAACTTAGGTGGAGGATTTCCTACAATATATCCGGACTTAATACCACAATCAATTGATAGTTATTTTAATGAAATTAAAAAAAGTTTAGAAAATTTAAGATTGGAAAAACTTCCAGAAATTATTTGTGAACCAGGAAGAGCTTTGGTGGCAGAAAGTGGGTCCACAATTGTAAGAGTAAACTTAAGAAAAAAACAAAAACTTTTTATAAATGATGGAACTTATGGAACACTTTTTGATGGAGGTACACCAAATATTGTTTTCCCTGCAAAATTAATAACTAATGGGAGACTTGTTTCAAAAAAACTTACTTCTTTTGACTTTTATGGTCCAACTTGCGATAGCATGGATTATATGAAAGGTCCTTTTATTTTACCAAATAATATTAAAGAGAATGATTATATAGAATTAGGTCAACTTGGAGCTTATGGATTGACATTTAGGACACAATTTAACGGATACTATTCAGATAAAATTTACGAAGTTGAAGACGAACCAATCATGACAATGTATGACAAAGATGCTAGAAAAGATTTTCTTGTTGCATAATGTCAAATAAAAACAATCTAGGGCATAACAGTAAAAAAGACTTTCTAAAGAATGAAGTCGAACATATTGATATTACATCATTTGATGCGAGGAAAATAATTTCATCAATGGAAAAAATGTCTTTTGTTTCTAGAGAAACAGCAAATGCAGCAAATATATTTAATGAAATGATAAAAGATAAAGATTGCACTATTTTTTTAACATTAGCAGGCTCAACTTCAGCTGCAGGATGTATGAATATATACAAAGACCTTGTAAAGTACAATATGGTAGATGCCATTGTTGCAACCGGTGCATCTATTGTAGATATGGACTTCTTTGAAGCCTTGGGTTTCAAACATTATCAAGGCTCTCAATTTCAAGATGATGCTGAATTAAGAAAAAATTACATTGATAGAATATATGACACCTATATTGATGAAGAACAATTACAAGAATGTGATAAAAAAATAGGTGAAATTGCTGACAACTTAAGCCCAAAAAGCTACACATCCAGAGAATTTATATTTGAAATGGGCAAATATTTGAAAAAGAATTCAAAAAAAAAAAATTCTTTAATTGAAACTGCATATGAAAATAATGTTCCAATTTTTTGTCCTGCTTTTACAGATTCAAGCGCTGGATTTGGATTGGTAATGCATCAAGAGAGAAACCCTGAAAAGCATATAACAATTGACTCTATTAGAGAATTTAGAGAATTAACTGAGATTAAGATAAAGTCAAAAGGATCTGGATTATTTATGATAGGTGGAGGAGTTCCTAAAAACTTTATACAAGATACAGTTATTTGTGCCGAACTTTTAGGGAAAGATGTGGATATGCATAAATATGCTGTGCAAATCACAGTTGCAGACTCTAGAGATGGAGCATGTAGTAGTTCTACTTTAAAAGAAGCAAGCTCATGGGGAAAAGTGGATATTACTAAGGAACAAATGGTATTTGCTGAAGCAACAAGTGTTTTACCATTAATAGTAAGTAATGCGTATCACACTGGTGAATGGAAAAATAGAGAAAGAAAAAATTTTTCTAAAATATTTTGATTAATGTTCAAAAAAATAAAAATTGGAATTATTCAAAGTAAAATTTCAGATAAAATTGATATAAATATAAAGTTAGCTGTAAAAAATATTAAAAAAGCTGCCTCAAAAAATGCTAAGATAATTTGCTTACCAGAACTTTTTTTATCAAGTTATTTTTGTCAGACAGAAAGTCATGCAAATTTTAAACTTGCGGAAAAAATACCTGGGAAAACCACTAATCTATTTTGTAAACTCGCAAATGAACTAGAAATTATATTAATAATTTCAATGTTTGAAAAGAGAACTCATGGTTTCTATCATAATACTTGTGTTATAATTAATGAGAAAGGTAAAATATTATCGAAATACAGAAAAATGCATATACCAGATGATCCTGGTTATTATGAAAAATTTTATTTTACTCCTGGAGATTTAGGTTTTAAATCAGTTAAAACAAAGTTTGGAAAAATTGGGCCGCTTATATGTTGGGATCAATGGTTTCCTGAAGCAGCAAGATTAACTGCACTTAAAGGAGCGCAAATTATTTTTTATCCCACAGCAATTGGATGGCACCCAAAAGAAAAAAATAAATATGGAAGATCGCAATTAGACTCATGGATAACAATGCAGAAATCACATGCTATTGCAAATGGAACTTTCGTAGTTGCAATAAACCGAGTTGGCATAGAGAAAAAAGGAAGAAAGAAAATTGAATTTTGGGGTAACTCTATGATTATCAATCCAAGTGGTCAAATTATTGGTAAGCTTGGAAATAAAAAAGAGGATATATTAATTAGAGAAATTGACTTTAAAAAAATTGATTTAGCAAGAGAACATTGGCCTTTCTTAAGAGATAGAAGAATAGATTTTTACAAAGGTATTTTAAAAAATCCCGAAGATGAATGAAAAACTTAAAGCATTTAGAATGCCTGCAGAGTGGGAGCCTCAAAAATCGGTTTGGATTGCCTGGCCATATAACAAAAATGACTGGCCAGATCTTTATCATTTAATACCCAAAGTTATAACGAAAATCGTATCTAAAATTTCTGAAAAACAGAAAGTTAATTTAATAATTAACAAGAAAATTAAAATCATAAAAAAACTGTTAAAAAAAGGTAAATGTAAATTAAGTAATATTAATTTTTATAAAATTAAAACAGACAGAATTTGGTTGAGAGACTCTGGACCAATATTTATTGTTAACCAAAAACTTAAAAAAAAGCTAATTCTAAATTTTGGCTTTAATGGATGGGCTAAATATAGAAATTACAAAAATGATAATAAAATTAATGATAAAATTAGCAAATTTACAAATATTAAAAATATAAAACCCTCAATTAAAATTAAAAATGCTTTAAGAAAAATAATAATGGAAGGTGGTGCATTTGATGTTAATGGCTCTGGTTCTATTTTGATCACAGAAGAATGTTTGTTAGGCAAAAAACAGGAAAGAAATAAAAATTTTAAAAAAAAAGATTATGAAAATTTATTTAATAAATATTTAAATATCACAAATTTTATCTGGTTGAAAAAAGGAATTATAGGTGACGATACTCATGGACATGTAGACGATATTACAAGATTTGTTTCAAATGACACTATAATGACTGCTGTAGAAAATAATAGAAATGATAAAAACTACAAAATCTTGCTTCAAAATTTAAAAATTTTAAAAAAAAGTAAAAATGAAAATGGAAAAAAGTTTAAGATTATAAAAGTACCTATGCCCTCTGCTTTATTTATAAATAAAATAAGAGTACCTGCGAGTTATATGAATTTTTATATTTGTAATAATAAGGTTTTAGTTCCAATTTTTAAAGTTAAAGAAGATAAAAAGGTAATAAGAATATTTAAAAATTACTTTAAAAATAAAAAAATTGAACAAATTGACTGTAGTAATTTAATATGGGGTTTTGGTGCAATACATTGCATGACACAACAAGAACCCAAAATTAATTAAGCTGCCTTTAAAGTACCAAGCAATAATCTAAAAGGTATAAGCATTGCTAAGGCCACAAAAACTTTAACAGCAAGATCTCCCAAAGATAGTGTAAACCATGGTATTCCAGTGCCATAAAAAGATATTGAGAAAAATAAGAAAGTATCAACTGTTGAACCAATTAAAGATGAAGTTAACGGAGCAATAAACCATTTTTTTTGTCTTAATTGATCGAATATTTGAACATCTAATAACTGTGCGATTAGAAATGCAGAACCAGAACCAATAGCTATTCTAATTGAAATAAGGTCAGTAAAATTAGTAGAGAATATAAGTGTAAACAAAATACCTATTGTAAACCCAATGTATACAATTTTTTTAGCAACTAATTTACCAAAAGATCTATTACCTAAATCTGTTATTAGAAATGCAATTGGATAACTGAAAGCTCCATAGGTAAGAATTTCGTCTAGACCGTAATGCTTTATTGGAAATTGAACTAAGTAATTAGAAGCCAAAACAACCAATCCCATTAAAAATGAGAGAGTAACAAAAATTTTGTTCATTAAGCTGATTTATTTATTATAAATTTTTTTACTTTTTTGAGTCTCATAGATAGATTTTTTGCTCTTGTTGACTTTATAAAGTCATCAAAGCTTCCTTTTTTATCTACTGATCTAACTCCAGCATTAGATACTGTTAATCTAAAGCTCTTATTTAATATTTCACTTTTAAATTTTATTTTTTTTAAGTTTGGCAAAAATCTCCTCTTTGTCTTATTGTTAGCATGACTAACTTTATGACCCTTTAAAGGATTTTTTCCTGTTAATTCACATTTTTTAGACATAGTTTATCAACTGTATAGGTTCTAAGATGTAATCAGTCAAGATTATTCTTTTTTCCTATTATAGAAGAAATACTTTTAATATTTTTATTTTTCAAAATTTGTATTAAATCTTTTCCAATTTTGTAAGCTATATCGGGACCTTGATAGACCATGCCAGTGTAAAGCTGTACTGCACTTGCACCATGCAAAAATTTTTCATATGCGCTTAGTCCTGAATCTACACCACCTACTCCTATTATTTTTACTTTATTGTCAAGTTTATTAAAAAATTTATTAATTATATTATTGGACATTTTTTCTATAGGCTTTCCAGACAAGCCTCCTTTTTCAACTTTATTTATATTGTTAAGACTTTCACGATTTTTTTCTGTTGTATTTGAAATTATTGCTGCATCTATTTTGAATTTAAGAAGTAATTCTGAAATTTTATCAATATTCTCATCGTTTAAGTCAGGAGAGACTTTCACCGCAATTGGAATTTTAGTTTTAAGTTTATTTTTTTCATTAATAATTAAATTTAGTAGCTTATATAATTCCTCTTCATTATGAAATTTTCTAAGATCCTCCGTATTAGGAGAAGATATATTTATAGTTAAATAATCAGCAATTTTATGAAATCTTCTTAAACCTACAAGATAATCTTCAAAACGATTCTTTGAATCTTTATTCGGTCCTATGTTTATTCCAAATAATCCATTTGGCAGATTGGAAGAAATATTTGTATAAACCTTTTCAGCACCTGAACTATTAAAACCCAATCTATTAATTAGAGCTTGATCTTCTTCAAGTCTAAAAACTCTTGGTTTCGGATTACCATACTGCTTAATTGGGGTAACAGTTCCAACCTCAACAAACCCAAAACCAAGCTTGAATAAAGAATTATAAACCTCTGCATCTTTATCAAAGCCCGCAGCTATTCCAATAGGATTATCAATTGTTTTTCCAAAAATTACTGTTGAAATTGAACTTTGTGAATTTATTTTTTTTTCAGGTAAAATTTTTAACTTTAATGATTTAATAGCTAAATCGTGAGCAACTTCAGGGTCAAGCTTGAATATTAAAGATCTTAATTTGGAAAATATCATTTCAATTTTTCAATTATTAATTTTTTTGTTTCCTGCACTCCGAAAAAACTTATAAAATATCCCATTCTAGGGCCGTTTTCATCTCCAAATATAACTTCATAAATTAATTTAAACCAATCTCTTAAATTTTTTTCGTAACCATTTTCTTTACCTACAGAATAAATTTTAGTTTGGATTTCTTCAGGCTCCATTTTATCATTACAATTTTCTAGAACTTCAATTAGAGAATTTAATGCCCTTCTTTCTTGATCTGATGGATTTTTAAATTTTTTATTTTGTTTAACTATTTGATTAAAATACTTTATTGCATATTCCAATAAATTATCAAATATTGGATATTCTTTTTCGTTAATTTCAGATTTATACTTTTTAACAAATTTCCATAATAATTCCTTTGAATTAGCATTGCTGGTTTGAACTAAATTTAACAACATTGAAAAAGACATTATTATTTTTTCTTTTGGAACATTTCCATTATGTACATGCCAGGCAGGATTTAGAAGTTTTTGGATTTCATTTTGATTTTTTTCTTTTTCTATACATTCGAGATATTCGTCTACTGCTTTTGGAACTACATCATTATAAAGTTTTTTTGCTCTTTTAGGGTTTTGATACATAAATAACGAGAGGCTCTCAGGGGATGCAAAATTTAGCCATTCATCTATTGTTATTCCATTTCCCTTCGACTTAGAAATCTTTTCACCTTTTTCATCTAAGAACAATTCGTATGCAAATCCTTCAGGATTGGTTTTACCTAAAAGTTTTATTATTTTTGTAGATAATATTGCGCTCTCAATCAAATCTTTTCCATACATCTCAAAGTCTACGTCTAACGAATACCATCTCATAGCCCAATCAACTTTCCACTGTAATTTACAATTACCATCAAGAATACTTTTTTCTAGCTCTTTTCCATTATTATCAAAAATAATTTTTGAATTCTTCTCATCGATTTCTTTTATTGGTATCTCGAGTACAACCCCAGTATCTGGACAAATAGGAAGAAAAGGTGAATATGTTTTTTGTCTTTCTTTTCCTAAAGTGGGTAAAATAATATTCATAATTCCTTGATAATTTTTAAGTATAATTTTAAGTGGCTCATTAAATGCGCCTGACTTATACAAGTTAGAAGAACTTTTAAAGTTATATTTAAAATTAAATTCATTTAAAAATTTTTTTAACATTTCATTATTATGTTCTCCAAAACTATTAAATTTTTTGAATGGATCTGGAATTACAGTTAAAGGTTTGTGAAGATGTTTTTCTAAGATATTTTTGTTTGGTATGTTTTCTGGGATCTTCCTTAGACCATCCATATCGTCAGAAAAAGTAATGATTTCCTTTGGAATATCGGTTATATGATTTAATGCATTTACAACCATCGTAGTTCTAGCAACTTCTCCGAATGTACCAATATGGGGAAGTCCACTTGGTCCATAACCTGTTTGCAAAATTATCTTTCCTTTTTTTTCTATATTTTTTTTTCTTTGTTTTAATATTTTTTTTGCCTCAACAAACGGCCAAGCATTAGTTTTTTCTATATTTAATTTATCTATCACAATAAAATCTCTTTTTTTTCATAAAAATAGTGTTTTTTAATAATTCTTATAGAGTTGAATTTTATTTACCATAAAATAGTGTTCTTTCAAAATGTCCAATTATAAAACAGTTTTTTTTACTCTTGGTATACTCCAAATAATTTTAGGCTTATCAATGAGCATACCTATTTTAGTACAAATTGTTTACGGTGAGCTTAACTCTGCATTTATAAGTGCTGCAATAATATCAATAATTTTCGGTGTACTTTTTTTTTTATCAAATCTTGATCATGATAAAAAAATAAGTTTACAAAGTGCATTTTTATTAACAGCTTTATCTTGGTTTAGTGTAGCGATACTTGGCTCTTTACCCTTCGTGTTTTCTAATTTAAATTTAAGCTTTACAGATGCCGTGTTTGAAAGCATGTCGGGAATCACAACAACTGGATCAACAATACTGGATGATCTTAACTCAGCTCCAAAAGGTATTTTGCTTTGGAGGGCACTTTTACAGTGGCTTGGAGGTATTGGTATCATAGTGATGGCAATAACATTAATGCCTTTGATGAATGTAGGGGGTATGAGATTGTTTACGGTAACATCACATCAGGCTCCAGAAAAAATCTTACCTCAATCGAAAGCAATTACTATACGTCTAATTTTAATTTATTCTGTATTAACTTTATTATGCTCTCTATTTTATAAATTTTTTGGTATGAGTTATTTTGATAGCATTACACACTCGATGACTACAATAGCTACAGGTGGTTTTTCAAATTACAATGAATCTATTGGTTATTTTGAAAGTGGTACAATAGAAATGACTTCTATGTTATTTATAATTTTGGGTAGTGTTCCTTTTATTGCTTACATTAAATTCATAAATGGTGATAAAAAAATATTTCTACAGGATACACAAATTAAAACATTTATTAAAATAATATTTTTTTCAATTGTTATACTTTATTTTTATCTGTCAATTTTAAATAAGAATTCAGTAGAAATTGAATTAAGATCAGTATCATTTAATGTTATTTCAATATTAACAGGTACCGGTTATGTTACAAAAGACTTTGATTCCTGGGGGAGTTTTCCACTAATGTTTTTTTTACTTTTAATGTTTATCGGAGGATGTGCAGGATCAACTTCATGTGGAATTAAAATTTTCAGAGTGCAATTACTATATAAATTTTTGATGAATCAATTAAAAAAAATAATATATCCAAGTGGCGTATTCAGAATTAAATATGATAATAGTAATGTTGACGATAAATTTATGTCTTCAATAATTTCATTTATATACTTATATGTTTTACTCTTTTTTATAATTACCAGCTTACTGTCTTTGAATGGACTAGATTTTATTACATCAATTTCTGCGGCAGCAACGTCTATTTCTAATGTTGGACCAGGTCTTGGCGATATAATTGGGCCTAATGGAAATTTTTCATCTTTATCAAATGCATCAAAATGGATATTAAGTTTTGGTATGATTTTAGGACGATTAGAACTTTTTGCAATTTTAGTTTTATTCATACCTGCATTTTGGAGAAGATATTAAAACTTAACCATGAAGCGAAATATTTTATTATTTTTTGATAAAAAATCTATTATTTTATTTTTTTTAGGCTTTTCATCTGGTTTACCAATCCTTTTGGTTTTTTCAACTCTTTCGGTTTGGCTTGTTAAGGCTGGTGTAAGTAGAGGAACAGTCACACTATTCAGTTGGGCAGGTTTTGCCTATGCATTCAAATATTTATGGTCGCCCCTTGTAGATAATTTTCAAATTCCTTTTCTCAAAAAAATGGGACATCGAAGAAGCTGGCTTATTCTCACTCAAATGTCGATTTGTCTATTTTTAATATTTATATCTTTTACTGATCCTCAGAAAAACTTATATTTAATTGCTTTCGCTGTCACAATGCTTGCTATATCTAGCGCAACACAGGACATTATTATAGATGCATTCAGAATAGAGTCAGCAAGTCAGCTGATGCAGGGACCTCTTTCCTCAATGTACATCGCTGGATATAGAGTTGCTATGTTAACAAGTGGGGCAGGAAGTTTATGGCTAGCATCGTATTTTGGGGCTGAAATATATAGTCAAATTACATGGAAAAAAGTTTATCTTATTATGGCTTTTCTAATGTTAATTGGAGTTTTAACAACTTTACTTTCGAATGAGCCTAAAATTAAAAGACCAAAAATTCTTAATAATAAAAAACATTTTAAGTTTTTATTAGTTATTATTTTATCTATTATTTCTTTGATTTTAATTTATTCGAATATCCAAAACCCATTTAACAGGAACAGTATTTTTTTAAGTTTCTTATTTTCTACATTAAGACTTGCAGGTTGTTTTGGTATTGCTTTTTTAATTATAAATTTTTTTATTAAAATAAATTTTATATCAAAAAGTAATTTTAAGTCGACTTATATAAACCCAATTATTAATTTTATATCAAAATATGGAAAGTTTGCTTTTTTAATACTTTTATTGATATCATTATACAGAATTGCTGATGTAGTAATGGGTGTGGTTGCAAATGTTTTTTATTTAGAAAAAGGTTACAGTGTGAAAGATATTGCGACTTACTCAAAATTTTTTGGGGTATTTGCAACTATTCTTGGAGGTTTTTTAGGAGGATATTTTTCTCTTAAATTTGGTACTATGAAAAGCTTATTTGTTGGAGCTTTGATAGCAGCTTCTAGCAATCTACTTTTTGCTTGGTTATCAGTTAGTCCTACAAATATTAAATTTTTAATTACTGTCATCACTGCTGATAATATATCAAGTGGTTTCGCAGGTGCTGCTTTTGTTATTTATTTATCTGGCTTAACCTCAGTGAAATTCACTGCAACTCAATACGCTTTATTTACCTCGATAATGTTATTTATTCCAAAATTAATTGCGGGATATTCTGGAAGTTGGGTTGATATAATTGGATATCAAAACTTTTTTGTATTAACTGCAGTTTTGGGTATTCCTGTTCTTATATTAATAATATGGATATCAAAAATAGCCCCAATAAAAGACTAAATGATTAATATTTTACCATTTAAAAATATTTACAAGACTCCAAATAAAAAATCTGAAGTGGTTTCACAGATACTTTATGGAGAAAAAATAAAAATTATAAAAAGAAAAGAAAATTGGCTCAAAATAAAAACTGAATACGATGGTTATATTGGTTATATTATAAACACAAAGATTATTCCAAGATTTAAAATATCAAAAAAAGTATGTAAGCTTAAAGCACCTATTTATAATATTTCTAAAGGTAAATTTATTTTAAAAAAAAATATGTATTTACCATTTGCTAGCAGAATTAAAGTTTATGAAAAAAAAAATAAATATTTAAGATTTGATAATAAAAATTGGGTATCAAAATCAAATGTCAATAATCTATTCTCTAAAAAAAAATTCGATGATATTTTTAAAATATTTTTAAATTGTAAATATAAATGGGGTGGTAAAAGTTACGATGGTATTGACTGTTCTGCTTTAATACAAATATACTATTTTTATAATAACAAGTTTTTTCCACGAGATACAGCGGATCAAATTAATTTAAAAAAAGGCAACAAGGTTAAAAAATACTTCAATAAAGGTGATATTATTTTTTGGAAAGGTCATGTGGCTGCCTGTTTAAGTAAAAGAGAATTGATACATGCTTATGGACCAAGAAAAAAAGTTATAATAATGCCCATCTATAAAACAATTAAAGAAATTGAAAGAACTGCCAAATTAAAAATTAAAAAGATAATAAAAATTTAAATACTAGTTCTTCCAAAATCAGGTTTTGAAACATCCTGTTTTAAATCTATTATTTGTTTCCTTACTTTTTTTGAATTTTTTAAAATTCTTTGTAATTTTTTATCTTCTGAAAGTTTTATGTTTTTTTTTAATCCGTTAAGGTTTTTAATAAACATATCAATTACTTTTATCATATTAATTTTATTGCTAAAAAAAATATCCCTCCACATTATTTCATTTGATGCAGCTGTTCGAGAAAAATCTCTTAATCCTCCAGCACTGAATTTAACAATATTTTTTTTATTTTTCTTTTGAAAATCTTGTGCAGTTTTTATTAAATTATAAGCTATTAAATGTGGTAAATGACTTGTAATTGAAAATATTTTATCATGCTCTTCGCTTTGCATAAAAACTATCTTTGCACCGATTTTTTTCCAAAATTTTACAACTTGAATCTCTGCTTTTTTGTTTTTATCTCTAATAATAATGCACCATTTTTTCTTAAATAAATTTTTACTACCGTATTCTGGACCACTTACTTCAGATCCAGATATTGGATGACTCATTATCCAATTTAATCTTTTATTTAATTTTTTATTTTTTGTCTCTAATAAGGTTTTTTTTGTAGATCCAACATCTGTTATTAATCCATTAGAGGGTAAAAAATTATTTAATTTGAGAATAATTTTCTCATATTCGCTCATTGGAGTACATAAAATTACAAAATCTATTTTTGAAATGTTTTTATTAATTTTGTTTAAAAATATTAAATTCGAATTAATTTTTTTTATTTTAGATATATTTTTTTTTGATTTTTCTAAAATATAGATTTTTTTGGATATTTTTTTTTCTATTATTGCTCTTAAAATTGACGAGCCGATTAATCCACATCCTACAATTAAAATTTTTTTAAACATTTTTAAATATTCTTTTTACTTCTTTTAGAAATAATTTATTTTCTTCAGTATTACCAATGGTTAATCTTAAGTGATTTTTAATTCCATAAGTATTCATTTCTCTGAGAATAATTCCTCTATTTTCTAATTTTTTTTCAACCAAAATTGCTGACAATTTGCAAAAATTAAAATTTAATAAAAGAAAGTTTGCACTAGTCTTATTTGAGTAAATATTAAATTCCTCAAGTCTTTTTTTAATTTTTTTACTCCAATAGAAATTATGTTTAATTGATTTATTAATAAATTTATTATCCTTTAAAGCTTCTATTGCGCATAATTGTGCAATTTCATTCACATTAAATGGTGGTTTAATGAAATTTAAAGCTTGAATAATTTTTTTGTCCCCATAACCCCATCCAATTCTTAAAGCTGCTAATCCATAAATTTTAGAAAATGTTCTTAATATAAATACATTTTTAGAATTCTTAAAAATTTTTAATCCCGATGCATATTTATTATCTTTCATATATTCATAATATGCATCGTCAATTACTAACAAAATATCTTTTCTTAATCTTTTTCTTAAATTGATTAATTCATTTCTGTAAAGATATGTGCCTGTTGGATTATTAGGATTTGCTAAAAAAACTATTTTAGTTTTTTTATTTACTTTATTAATTATGTTATCTACCGAAATCTTAAAATTTTTCTCTTTTGAAAAAATTACTTTAGCACCTGATATGGAGGCATAAATCCTATACATTAAAAAACTAAATTCTGGGACAATTACTTGATCACCTTTAGTCAAAAATAATTGACACAGCATTTGAATAATCTCATCGGATCCAGATCCACAAATTACTTTATTTGCATCACATTTAAATTTTATTGAAATTTGTTTTCTCAGTAATTTGGAAGTGTAATCTGGATATTTTGAAGTACTAATGTTGTTTCTTAATATTGCTTTGACTTTTGAACTTGAGCCTAACGCAGATTCATTTGCAGATAATTTGATTATTTTTTTAGTTTCCTTTAAATTTGGAATTTCATATTTTCCTGGTTTATAAGATTGAAATTTTAGTTTTTTAAA
>CENX01034344.1_pt1 | contig 16036 bp, 14 predicted proteins | sample 361321 | NCBI WGS metagenome assembly CENX01 (sample SAMEA2619678, study PRJEB7988) | marine metagenome | isolation source: saline water (ENVO:00002010), including | reverse complement strand
GCAAGAAAGCGCGAATGGTTTTGACATCAACCGTGAAACCGCCTTTGACTTTACCGTTTATAACACCGGTAATAATTTCTTCTGCTTCAAACGCCTGCTCAAGCACTTTCCAGGCTTCGGCGCGTTTAGCTTTTTCGCGTGAAAGTTTTGTCTCACCGAAACCATCTTCTACGGCTTCTAGGGCGACTTGAACCATGTCACCGATTGCCACAGTAATCTCACCATTTTCATCAAAGAATTGGCTGCGTGGAATAACCCCTTCTGATTTTAGGCCAGCATGGACTGTGACCCAATCATTATCAATATCAAGAACGACACCGGTAATGATGGCACCAGGGTGCATTTCAATTGTTTTTAAACTTTCTTCGAATAAATCTGCAAAGCTTTCGCTCATAGTGAATAAACCTTAGGTAAGACGGTCAGTAACGCAATTAAATGGACAAAGAAAGCCCAAAATGATGGTTATCTGTCCTATCCATGCAACCAGCGCGCATGGAGCAGTCAATAAATGTCAGTTAACGGCGTGCTGGCAAAATTACCGATTAACTAACGCTAGGTTGAAACTCAACGCAAACACCACACAGTGAAAGAGCTGAACTATATTGATTTATTTCAATATAGATTTTAAATTACATTATTTTCAATCACTTAATCTAGATCAGTAATCGACTTTTTGCCTCACTGATGATCGTTTCACACACTTGATCAATACTTAGTGCGGTGCTATCAACAATCAAGGCATCCTCTGCAGGGCACAATGGTGACACGGAGCGACCCATATCGGCTCGATCTCGAGCCCCTATTGCCTCAGTAAGGCGCGCGAGGTTACCACTTTGGCCGTTCTCGAGCAACTGTTTATAGCGCCGTTTTGCCCTTTCTGCCACAGAAGCCGTTAAATAGATTTTTAACGGCGCATGCTTAAACACCACTGTTCCCATGTCTCGGCCGTCAGCTACCAAGCCCGGTAACTCAGCAAATGCCCGCTGCCGAGCGAGCAAGGCCAACCTTGCCGAGGCGATGACAGCCACTTTCGAGGCTGCCATACCGACATCTTCTGAACGAAGTTCGGCTGTGACATCATCACCTTCAAGAAAAGCCCGGATACCCTTTTGACCAGCAGCCGAGGCAAATTGAACATCTAAGGCACTGGCCATGACCTCTATAGCGGCCTCATTGTCAAGCGCGACATGATGATTGATGGCTGATAATGCGAGCAGGCGATACAACATGCCACTGTCAAGCAAATGCCACGACAAGGTTTCAGCAATCTGCTTACAAACGGCACCCTTGCCCGCTCCGCCGGGACCATCGACCGTAATAATAGGCACTGATTTCGTCATAGCCGTCTCAATCACTCACTCAAGCTTCTACTATTAATTGAAAACCCACCGAGCGTGCTAAACTGGCAAAATTAGGAAATGAAGTGGCGACATTATCGCACTCATGAATGACGATCTTCGATGACGAGCGTAAACTGGCCACAGCAAATGCCATGGCGATGCGGTGATCATCATGGCTTTGAACGTCAACTTGCTCATGCCCTACGCCCAAACACCCTCCTTTTATTATTGCACCATCGGTAGTGCCCTTAGCCTCAATCCCAAGCGCCACTAGACCATCAACCATCGCCTGAATTCGATCGCTCTCTTTGACACGCAGCTCTTCAGCATCAGTTAAAACCGTTGTACCTGCAGCACAAGCCGCTGCAATAAATAAAACCGGAAACTCATCAATCGCTAAAGGTACCAGCTGTTCGGGAATATCGATACCCACTAAAGGCGCGTATTGAATTCGAATATCAGCCACCGGTTCACCACCAACAAGATGTTCATTGCTAAGACTGATATTGGCACCCATTAATTCAAGAATCTGAATCACACCAGTTCGGGTAGGGTTTAAACCCACGTGCCTTAGGATAAGGTCAGAGTCAGGCACGATCGATGCAGCCACCATAAAAAATGCCGCTGAAGAAATGTCAGCCGGAATATCGATGGTAGTTGCTTTTAATTGGCCACCGCCTGTCAAACGGGTACAGGCACCATCACGACTTAAGCTATAACCCATGCCCGCCAGCATGCGCTCAGTATGATCGCGTGTAGGGGCCGGTTCAGTCGTTGAGGTTTCCCCCTCTGCATAAATACCGGCCAATAAGACGCATGACTTCACCTGCGCACTAGCCATCGGCAAGTCGTAATCAATACCTTTTAATGTCGCGCCCCCATTCAATGTTATCGGAGGGCGGCCTTGCTCAGCCGTTTCAATATCAGCACCCATTAAGCGCAGAGGGTCTGCCACGCGACCCATCGGCCGCGTAGACAAGGAGCTGTCGCCTTTCAAAGTGACAGAAAAGCGTTGACCAGCTAATAAACCCGCAAGCAATCGCATAGAGGTGCCAGAATTACCTAAATAAAGTGCCTCTTTGGGAGCTTTTAACCCATTCATTCCTACGCCATGAACGATAACATGACCGTTTTCAGGACCTTCAATATTGACACCCATCGCTCTAAATGCAGCTAAGGTTGCCAAGGCATCTTCGCCCTCTAAAAACCCTTTGATCTCTGTTTTTCCATCAGCGAGTGAGCCAAACATAATGGAACGATGGGAGATAGATTTATCGCCAGGCACGCGGATATCGCCAACTAATGAATTTTGCTCTGGCAAATTTGACCCTGTAATAAACTTCACACTAATGTTTCCTAAATAATTAAATAATTTACACCCATAATACCGACTATTGCTTAACGCTTAGACTGATCACTTCTTGCCGCTAAAGCAGCAACAAATTTATCGCGTGAGTGCTTAACATCAGTAAAGATATCTTCCAAACCTTGACCATCTTCGGCCGCTATTAAGGCACGCAAATGCAGCACTTGCTGTTCAAAACCATCGAGAGCATGCGTCAATTCTTTCTTGTTAGCCAATAAAATTTCCCGCCACATTCTCGGCTCAGAACTTGCGATACGGGTAAAATCGCGCAAGCCACCAGCGGCAAAATTGAATACGTCTAATGCATCATCTGCGGCCGTCAACTGCGCCACAATGGCATAGGCTAAAAAGTGTGGCAAATGGCTGGTCAGCGCTAAAATACGGTCATGATCTTCTACCGACATGGCCGACACCACCGCACCGACTGCCTGCCAGAGCTGACTGACTTTCGCCAGTAAGCCGGCATCTGTAGCCTGAACAGCATCCGCCTGATTAATAAGAATCACGCGATGATTCTGGTACAGATCAACGTTAGCCGCCGCCACACCACTGCGCTCTGAACCGGCAATGGGGTGACCTAAAATAGCATTCGGAGGTATAGAACCAAAATGCGCAGTCAAACTGCCAGCAATATTCCCTTTTACACTGGCAACATCCGTCACCGCTGTTGTAACGGGCACTTGTTCTAACACCTGCTGCATCACTGACTCAGCTAAAATAGTTGGCGTTGCCACCACCACACAATCAGCGTCCGCTAAGGCCGCTGATAAATCACTTTTCGCCTCATCGATAACACCATTAGCCAAAGCCGATTGTAAAGTGGCATCGGTTCGACTCCAGCCGACTACGGTACCTACAACACCGGCTTGTTTAGCCGCCAGCGCTAACGAGCCGCCCATCAAACCCACGCCTAAAATTACTAATCGCTCAAAGATAATCATCGTTTTTGTAGACCTCTTATTTTGCGTCTAACAACTCTGCCAATGCTTGTAAAAAGAACCTGTTTTCATCTTCTAATCCGATACTGACACGCAAGTAATCTGTCATTTGATAATTAGCTAAAGGCCGAACAATCACCCCTTTAGCAAGTAAATCTTGATTTAAAATGGCTGCATCATAAGGGCTTTTAAAGGTGACAAAATTTGCCGCTGAATCGATATAGTCTACCCCCAGACTTTGGAACCCCTCGCTTAATTGCCGCATACCTTGATTATTGTATGCCACGGAAGAGTCAAGATAGGCGGAATCTGCCAATGCAGCTTGTGCCGCGGCTAAGGAAACAGAGCTAACATTAAATGGCTGACGCACGCGATTCATCGCATCGGCGATAGCCGGATCAGAAACCGAATAGCCCACTCGTAAACCACCGAGGCCGTAAGCTTTAGAGAAGGTTCGGGTCACAATAAGGTTGGGATATTTTTTTTGTAAAGCAATACCATCAGGGTAATTCGGATTATCAATATACTCACAGTAAGCCTCATCTAAGACCACTAGAACCGATGATGGCAACCCTTCCAGTAAGGCCAGCAATTCTTCATATGTCGCATAAGTACCGGTTGGGTTGTTTGGATTGGCTAGATAAATAACCCGAGTATTTTCTAATGCGGCTGCATTCATAGCAGCTAGATCGTGACCGTAATCCAGAGCCGGCACTTCAATAGTAGCAGCACCACTGCGGGCGATAGCTAAGCCATACACCAAAAAAGCATACTGCGAAACAACAGCCGAGCAATGCTGATCGAGATAAGCACTTGCAATGAGCTCAAGAATATCGTTTGAGCCACAACCCAAGGTAATGCAGTACGCTTCAACTTGATGCATTTCAGCCAATATTTGCTTTAGATAATAGCCATTGGCATCGGGGTAACGGTTAACTTCTTGTCCTGCCTGATTGATTGCTGCTATTACTGCAGCAGAAGGACCGCGAGGATTCTCATTACTGGCCAGCTTGACAAATTTTTCAATTCCCAACTCGCGCTGTGCTTGTTCAACAGGCTTACCTGCCTGATAAGGCTGCATCGATTGTACTTGTGGACGGGCTAATTCAATAAATGACGGTTTCATGATGATTTAAACTATATCAGTAGTGAAGAAATACACTCGCGGCACAACTAAATAACGGCCGCAGGGTAAGAGCCCAGCACTTTCACAAAAGAGGACTGTTCTGAAATTGAGCGAATGACTCGCTGCACGGCCTCGTCATTATGATGACCGTGGAACTCCATGAAAAAAACATAGGCCCAATTTTCGGTACGCGACGGACGGGTCTCTATGCGTGTTAAGCTAATTCCCTCCTCTTCCAAGGGCGACAAGAGTTTGAATAAGGCGCCGGGGACATTCCGTGTAGATACCACTAGCGAGGTTTTATCATCGCCGCTGGCAGGCACTTCGTCGGGCGCCACCACTAAGAAGCGCGTCGTATTGTCCGCATAATCCTGAATATTCGACGCCATATGAACAAGATCATAATGTTCTGCCGCAAGCTCACCTGCAATCGCGGCAATACTGTCATCTGCGGCGGCCATTTTAGCCGCCTCGCCATTTGAGCTAACAGAAATCAATTCTATCTGAGGATAATTTTGCTGTAGCCACTGCTTTGATTGCGCGATGGCCTGCTGATGCGCGCAAATCTTAGTAATCTTGGCAGGATCAGCCGAGGGCTTAATCAATAAATGTAATACGATCGGCAGCACCAACTCACCGCAAATTTTGAGTGACGAATTAATGAAATTATCGAGGGTATGGGTTACCATACCCTCGGTTGAGTTCTCAACCGGCACCACGCCATAATCACAGACTTTTTTCTCAACCGAATCAAACACTGCAGAAATGTTGGCAACCGGATGAGTCAGTACAGCATGACCAAAATGTTTCAGCGCAGCAGCTTGAGTAAAGGTGCCTGCCGGGCCTAAATAGGCAACGTCCATCGGCTTTTCTAATGCCAAACAAACAGACATCACTTCTCTAAAAATTCGCGCCACATCTTTACCATCAAGTGGACCTTCATTGCGCTCAATGACTTTTCGAAGCACCTGAGCCTCTCGCTCAGGTCGATAAAACAAACTGGCATTACTTTGCTTAGAATCAAGATCGCGCAACTTAACACTAGCCACTCGCTGGGCACAATCGGCCCGCTGATTCAATAACAGCTGTAGCTGCTGATCGATTTGATCGATCTCAGCCCGCAAATTCTCTAAACTATCGACGCTTTCTTTACTCATGATATCAACACGCAAGGCTATCGCTAATTAAAAAAAAACTATCCATTCTGTTTGGCAAAATCCGCCATAAACGCCACTAAGGCATCAACTGCTGCCTCAGACACTGCATTGTAAATTGACGCTCGCATACCACCAACCGAACGATGGCCTTTCAAATTAAGCAAGCCAGCTTCTTCCGACTGTTTTAAGAATAACTTATCGAGCGCATCATCAGCCAGCATAAACGGCACGTTCATTGATGAACGACTCACCGGCTCAACTGGGTTGGCATAAAAATCGTTAGTATCTATAAACTCGTATAACTTGCTCGCTTTTCGCTGATTCATTTCAGCTATTGCCGTCAAACCACCGATTTGTTTAATCCATTTAAATACTAGGCCAGCCATATACCAGCCATAAGCAGGCGGCGTATTAGACATGGAGCCTGCGTCAGCATGTACCTGATAATTAAGCATTGAGGGCGTCATATCACTAGCATTACCCAGCAAGTCTTTTCGAACTATTACAATGGTTAGGCCAGATGGACCGATATTTTTTTGGGCGCCGGCATAAATAACGCCAAACTTGTCGACCTCAATAGGTCGCGACAATATCGTGGAAGACATATCAGCAACCACAGGCATTGATACTTCTGGCGTCCAAAAAAATTCAACCCCACCAATAGTTTCATTAGGCGTAAAATGCAGATAAGCGGCATCTTTATCTATATTCCAACTATCAAAAGCCGGTATAGATGAAAAATTATCGTCTTCACTGCTAGCAACTACATTTACATCGCAGTATCGACCCGCCTCCTTAATAGCCTTTTTTGACCACTGGCCGGTATTGACGTAATTTGCTCGCGACTTACCGTTTAATAAATTCAATGGCACTGCAGAGAACTGCTGGCTAGCGCCTCCCTGTAAAAACAGCACCGCGTAGTCGTCTGAAATACCCATTATATCTCGTAAATCAGCTTCCGCAGCCTCGGCAATCCCGACAAACTCCCCGCTGCGATGGCTCATCTCCATCACCGACAAGCCTTTTTGCTGCCAATCGAGAAATTCATTTTGTGCTTGTAATAAAACAGCCTCGGGTAATGCAGCCGGGCCTGCACAAAAATTATAAAGACGATTCATTGATCACTATTCTCCAATTAAAATTTAACTGCTAATAAAATAACACAGGACCAGCATTAATCCGTTTGATTAGCATTTGTATCTTTACTGACGCTAGCATCTTTAGAGTCCATCCCATCAACAGCACCATTCTCACCATCAAGGTCGTCTTCTGGTTCATCAATGCGAGCAACATTCACTAACAACTCGCCTTCTTTAAGACGAATAACTCTAACGCCTTGCGTATTTCTTCCTAATTCAGAAATCTCGTCAGTATGGCAGCGGACTAAAGTTCCCTGATCACTGATTAACATCATTTGTTCACCAGGGACCACTTGTATAGCACCCACTAATTGACCGTTACGATGAGAGGTTTGCATACCAATGACGCCGCGGTTACCCCGACCCTTGACCGGAAACTCGTCCATCGATGTTCGCTTACCATAACCATTTTCACTGACCGTCAGCACACGACCCTCAGGTTTAGGGATCATTAAACTAATCAGTCGCTGGCCTTCATCTAGCCGTATACCACGAACCCCTCTTGCAGTTCTACCCATTGCTCTGACCGCCGACTCCTCAAACCGAGCTGCTTTACCAGCACTACTAATCAACACCACATCTGACTGGCCATCAGTAATGGCTGTGCCAATGAGCACATCACCTTCATCTAACTCCAATGCTCGCAAGCCAACACTTCGTTGGCGAGCAAAGTCTGTTAAAGCTGTTTTCTTGACGGTACCGTTAGCCGTCGCCATAAAGATATAGTGACCCTCTGTGTATTCAGCGACTGGCAAAATGGAAGTAATGCGTTCGCCCTCCTCAAGGGGCAAGAGGTTTATCACGGGTCGACCACGAGAATTTCGGCCTGCTACAGGAATCTGAAACACCTTCAGCCAGTAGACCTTGCCTACATTAGAAAAAAGTAAAATAGTATTATGTGTGTTGGCGATCAGCAGATGCTCAACAAAATCTTCATCCTTGACTGATGTCGCAGATTTACCCATTCCACCACGGCGCTGCGCTTGATAATCATCTAAAGGTTGTGATTTGGCATAGCCACCATGCGAAATAGTTACTACCCGATCTTCTTCTGAAATTAAATCTTCAACCGTTAGATCGCGCTTACTGGCAGTAATCTCAGTTCGACGCTCGTCACCAAAGTTCTGAACCAACTCAGCTAATTCTTCACGAATCACTGACAGTAAACGGTCAGGGTCACCTAAAATATCCAAATAACCTGAAATCTGCTCTAAGCGTTCGCGATATTCTTCTAGTAATTTCTCATGCTCCATGCCCGTTAAGCGATGCAAGCGTAATTCTAAAATTGCCTGCGCCTGTATTGGCGATAAATGATAGGCATCATCAATCAAACCAAAGTGAATAGCTAGATCTTCTGGCCTACTCGCATCTGCGCCGGCGCGATCTAACATATCCATCACTGCGCCCGGCGGCCATGGTTTAGCTATAAGCTTTTCTTTTGCTTCAGCCGGGCTGGGTGAAGCTTTTATCAAGGCGATGACGGGATCAATATTGGTCAGCGCTATCGCCCAACCCTCAAGTATATGCCCTCTTTCTCGCGCTTTTCTTAACAAATATACGGTTCGACGAGTAACGACTTCGCGGCGATGCTTAATAAAACATTCTAACGTGTCCTTAAGGTTTAATAGTTTAGGCTGGCCATCAACCAAGGCAACAATATTGATACCAAAGACACTTTCCAATGAAGTCTGTGAATAGAGGTTGTTAATAACGACCTCGCCTAATTCGCCTCGACGCAACTCGATAACAACTCGCATACCCTCTTTGTCAGACTCATCGCGTAATTCAGAAATGCCTTCAATCTTTTTATCTTTTACTAACTCGGCGATTTTCTCAATTAAACGTGCTTTATTCACCTGATAGGGCAATTCAGAAACAATAATCGTTTCACGCTTGTTTTTTTCGTCCACCTCTACTTCACAGCGAGCGCGAACATAGATGCGGCCTCGACCGGTTCGATAAGCTTGAACAATGCCAGCACGTCCATTAATAATGCCTGCGGTCGGAAAGTCTGGTCCTGGTAAATACTCCATCAAGCCATCGACATCTAAGCTAGGGTCGTCAATTAACGCCAATGTTGCTTTCACAACCTCAACAATATTATGTGGCGGTATATTCGTAGCCATACCCACGGCGATGCCCGAAGAACCATTAACCAATAAATTTGGCACACGGGTCGGCATCACCTCTGGAATCATTTCTGTGCCATCATAGTTGGGCACATAATCAACCGTATCTTTGTCGAGATCAGCCAGCAACTCATGAGCAATTTTTGCCATGCGGATTTCGGTGTATCGCATTGCCGCTGGGGAATCACCATCAATCGAACCGAAGTTTCCTTGGCCATCCACCAACATATAGCGCAAAGAGAAAGGCTGAGCCATTCTAACAATGGTATCGTAAACCGCAGAATCACCGTGTGGATGGTATTTACCAATCACGTCACCAACCACTCGAGCAGACTTCTTATAGCCCTTATTCCAGTCATTATTCAGCTCATTCATGGCGTGCAATACCCGCCGATGAACAGGCTTTAAACCATCACGAACATCGGGCAACGCACGGCCAACAATGACACTCATGGCATAGTCAAGATAAGACTGCTTGAGTTCTTCTTCAATATTAACGGGTAGAATTTCTTTGGCTATCTCACCCATAAACGACGTATCCCCTTGCTTGCGATCTAAAAAATAATGGCAAATAAACTACTGATTCAGGCAGTACAAAAAAACAGATAAAATAACTGTTAAGCACCCATTTACAAGCTATTAATGATACCACAGGCGGACCATTCATTGGCATTTCTGGTCACTAAAAAACTGACTTTCGATGGTACTTTGCCAGCTATCATTTATCGTTTTTAGCCAACATAAAACCGCTGTTTTTTTCACGACGAAATACGCTTATTTTTTACTCTTTTTATCTGCTGGATGCCCGCCTGAGGGTCACAACAAGAGCTGAATTTTTAAAAACACCTTAGCGTTCACCTAAAGTGCTCGCAATAACGTATAATTGACTATTAACCAGCGTTTTCTATCGAATAGCCAAACACATGACTTCAGTCGAAATTGAAATTATTAGCGCTCGGTGGGTTTTACCCATCGATCAAAACCAACCGCTCGCTAACAAGATCACGGTGCTCGAAAATCACGCCATCGTTGTCGAAGAGCGTTGCATTATTGCCATTGGACCATCAGATGAACTTCTCGCCCGCTATCCTGATGCCTCACACACAGCGCTGAATCACCATATTTTAATGCCGGGCTTAGTCAATGCCCACAACCTCACCGCCATGAGCCTACTGAAAGGGTTGACAAACCCCCAGCCACTGCCGAAATGGCTTAACGACATTTGGACAATCGAGCGCCAATGGCTGTCTGAATCATTTGCGCGTGACGGTGTTGCACTGGGTATTGCCGAAATGCTACTCAGCGGCACCACTTGTTTTAGTGACAGCTATCTATTCCCCAATGCCAGCGCCAGCATCACAGAGTCATTAGGTATGCGGGCTCAAATTCATTTTCCTATTAGTGAGCAAGCCTCCAACTGGGCACAAAATAGCGAGGAATATTTTGAAAAAGGCCTAGAAATTGCTGATGAATACCGACAAAGTGCGCTTATCACTACGGGATTTGGGCCCTACTCCGCTAACCGTGTCAGCAATAAGAGTTTTGAGCGTATCGCCATGTTGGCCGAAGAGATCGACCGACCGATCCACCTTTATATGCATCAACATGAGGCTGAAATCAACGACTCTATCGATAAGTATGGCCTTCAGCCTATTCAGCGCTTGTCTGAACTAGGGGTATTATCGCCTCGCACCCAAGTGATTCAAGCCGGCCTGCTAGACACCAACAGTGAGCAGCTGTTGGTTGAATCTGGCGCCAGCGTGATTCACTGCCCAGGCGCCAGCCTAAACCTTCAAACTGCGTACAGCCCAAGCACCAAACTGCTTAAACAAGGCGTTAACATGGGCCTAGGCACCGATAGCGCCGCCTGCGGCAACACGCTGAATCTTTTTAGTCAGCTGAACCTAGCGGTTATGCTAAGCGCTGAAGCCGATATACAAAAACCGCTATCCTGTGCCGCAGCGCTAAGAATGGCAACCCTTGGCGGCGCGGAAACACTAGGGTTAGACAGTGAAATTGGCAGTCTCAGCGTTGGCAAACAGGCCGATATTATTGCTATCGACACCCAAACGCCTAGCCTTCAGCCGCTTCAGTCAATCACTAGGCAACTGGTTAATGCCGGAGCTGACGCGCCTGTCAGCCATGTCTGGGTAGCGGGACAACGTAAAGTCAGTGATGGTCAGTTAGTTGATATTGATCTAAATGCTGTGCTGGCAAAAAGTGATTGGTGGAAGAAACAACTAGCATCTTAATGAGTAGTCAAGTATGAAACAAAGCAATACCGAAGCGCCCAATACACAGACCAATGTCGACCGCGATGAAATCGCAAAATTTGAGGCGCTGGCCCATCGTTGGTGGGACACCGAAAGTGAATTCAAACCGCTGCACGCGATTAATCCTTTAAGAGCAAACTTCATTGACCGGCTCTCACCCGTAGCTGAAAAGAAAGTGATTGATATCGGTTGCGGCGGAGGGATTCTGTCAGAGGCACTGACCCAGCGCGGCGCCCAAGTCACCGGCATCGACATGGGAGAAGCACCGTTAGCTGTGGCCGAGTTACACGCCTTGGATAATCAGCTTACGATAGAATATAAAAGAATTACCGCAGAACAGATCGCGCTTGAAAGACCCGAGCAATACGATATCGTCACCTGCCTTGAAATGCTTGAACATGTGCCAGACCCTGCCGCCATCGTGAATGCCTGTGCAAACCTTTGCAAACCCGGTGGGCATCTTTATTTCGCCACCATTAACCGCAACCCTAAAAGCTATTTATTTGCGATTGTTGGCGCAGAACACATATTGCGCCTATTACCTAAGGGTACTCATGATTATGAAAAGCTGATCAAACCCTCAGAACTACATCACTGGATTAGGGCCAGTGGACTAAGTTTAAAAGACTCAACCGGCATGACCTACAACCCGCTGACAAAGCAATACAACTTAAAATCGAATAATCTGGATGTTAATTATTTATTGCATGCCATTAAAACGGCATCCCAATAACCCTGTTTAGAAAAAATGCTATGAACAATGCTGTACTATTTGATTTGGATGGCACTTTATTGGATACCGCTCCAGATTTTATTATCGCGGTCAATCAGCTAAGGAGCGATCACGGCCTAGAAAATCTCAGCGATGAAACTATTACTGTGCAAGTCTCTAACGGATCAGCTGCACTGACTCAATTAGCACTCAATATCACGCCAGAAGAGCCAAGCTTCGCATCAGCAAGGCAGCAATTGCTCGATTATTATCTAGCTTGCATCGGTACTCGTTCAAGATTATTTTCCGGTTATAAATCGCTTCTCAGCGCGTTAAAAGATGCCGGTATAGCTTGGGGTATCGTGACCAACAAACCATTACTTTACAGCCAAGCCCTACTTGAAAAACTTCAATTAGCTAACGACTGTAATGTGTTAATCTGCCCCGATCATGTCGAAAAGCCCAAACCTGACCCTGCAGGATTATTACTGGCAGCAAAAAAACTGCAATGCGCAAGCGATAATATTATTTATGTCGGCGACCACCAGCGTGATATTGAAGCTGGCAATAGAGCAAGCATGAAAACCATTGCTGTGGCCTTTGGCTATATCGAACCCAGCGACAATATTAATACTTGGCAAGCAGATTTTATTGCCGAGCAAACCAAGGACATCAAACCCATTGTGGAATCGGTATTCTCATGCAAGATTTAAGCAATATTAACGACTATCAAGCCAGCAGTACGCTTTTAGCGGGCAAAAATATTGTCGTCACCGGCGCAGGTGATGGCATTGGCAAAGCAGCGGCGCTTAGCTTTGCTGCGCATGGCGCAACGGTTATATTAGTTGGCAAAACCATCGAAAAATTAGCCTTAGTTTACGATGAAATTGAAGCTGCGGGGCACCCACAACCGGTACTGGTCGAATTGGACTTAGCAGAAGCCAGTCATAGAGACTTCGCCGCGTTAAATAACGAGATTATCGACCAACTGGGCAGCTTACATGGCCTGTTACACAATGCCGGGATACTGGGTGAGATGAAACCCTTATCACAATACGACGCAGAGACCTTTGACCAAGTCATTAAAGTTAACTTAAGCAGCAACTTTAACCTAACAAATGCCCTGATGCCGGCACTCAATCTTGCCGACCATGCCTCTGTGATATTTACTTCATCGGGCGTTGGCAGAAAAAGTCGTGCTTACTGGGGTGCCTACGCGGTCTCAAAATTTGGCATAGAAGGCTTAATGCAAACCTGGGCCGATGAATTAGCTGATACGAGCAATATCAGAGTTAACTCGCTAAATCCAGGTGCCACACAAACTCAAATGCGCAAACAGGCCTATCCTGGAGAAGCCTTAAACAGCAACCCTGAACCATCAGCGATCATGAATGCTTATTTATATCTCATTGGCTCCGACAGCATTGGTGTCAATGGTCAAGCCTTAAATGCACAAAGTAAATAACCAAGCACATGTCTATCTGTGTGATTTTTTAGGTCCTTGAAGCGCTTTTCGCGAGTAACGGATCAACCCAACGAAACGTTAAATTAATTCGCGCCGTCATACTGCGTCGGCTTTTAGCAATCTGATGTAACCAGTTTTTCTGTGTCTCACCGCGCATGATCAAGACACTGCCATGAGGCAACTCCAGCTTAAATTTCTGCTGCTTATCAGTACGATGCTTCATCTGAAATACGCGTGGCTGTCCAAAACTCACCGAGGCAATAACTGGCGTGTCACCTAACTCAACTTCATCATCCGCATGCCAGCCATTACTGTCACTACCATCGCGGTATAAGTTAGCTAGCACGCTATTAAACTCAACCGCTGCTGTAGTCTCTAGGCGGCGCCGAATAGCCATTAATTCCTGAGTCCAAGCTAGTCCCTGATGGGTAATCCCCGAGTAGGTATAAGGTAGTTCATCATCGGCATACCAAGCCGATAAACGCGGCACCAACCGTCGCTTGCCAAATAGAGTGATCTGCTCTTGCCGCCAAGGCAACTGCTGTTCAAATTGATTCAGCAAGTTGTCAGCCTGTTTTTGGGGGAAAAAATTAGGGTAATAGCAAAGTTCACCACCCTGAAGGGAAATCGTTTGTCCGGCATTGGCCTGCGATTCAATTGAAAATAAATCTAAACTCATTAGCGCATACTAGCAAAATAATGTCGGCACGGCTAAGTCTTAGCGCAGGTCTTCAGACCGTATCTTCTTGTGGACGAGATCGTTTGAAATTGGGTTGAATTGCTACAACCGGTAACTGACGAATACCTTCTGTCATTTTAGTATAATGACTGTAACCACCATCAGCATTAACTAAGGCAAACCCCTCTTTTCGAGACTCTCCGCTTAACACGGTAGCCTTAGCAAAAGACCATTGTCGATTAACGCAGATCCAACTACAGGCATGTGCTCTAATATTTAAACACCATACCGCATCTTTCGCTCTACCGCCGTGCGAGCCCACGACTAAGTATCGATTTCCGTCTTTCACATAAGGCAAGACGACTGACTTTATTTGGCCGGTTTTCCAATGAATAGTTTTTAAAATTAAATGCGGACGATCGGCGTAACCCCCTGCCCGCGTAAACATCCGCCCCATGAAAGATACGTTAAACCAACGCATTAACCATCGGTCGACAGCCAAACCTTTGGGGTTGGCAAGCCGTGGAATCATCGCCTGCCAAAAACGACTGGCTGTTAATGATTTATCCTTGCTGGGCATCGTATACTCCTTATTATTTGAAGAAGTACTCGCTCATTGGCACAGAAAACATCGTATTCACGTCACAGAAACCAGGAATTTCTGCAATCATGGCCTGCACGACTTCAGCAGAACCAAAGTAGCGACTGTCATCGGTAAAATCTTCTAACTGTTTAAAATGTTCAGCCACAATAGCACGATAGGGCGGCGCATTGGGGGTCAAAGGTCTGGCCACGGCGTCTCTCACATAAGACCATCGCAGGGGATGTAAATCAAACGATAAGCTTGAATGATCAACTTGCCAGTTATGATAAAAATCTTCATCACTGACATTAGCTGGCTTAGCGTTGGCACCAAATTGAGTGACACCTGGTCGTCTCTCGCCGCCCTCCCAGACAGGCTCAAAGGCTTGCAATACCGACTCAGTCACCAAATACCCAGTTAACGGGCCCGCTAAACTGGCTAAATAGTTTTCAATCGGCGCGCGATGGTCGAGACAATCATGCCAAAAGGAAACCACTGCCTGCACATCTTGCCAACAACCGATCAAGCGACCCGGCGCTTCAGCTTGAAAGTCTTCATTCATATCAGCAATATTAATGGTGATCTTAGAAGCGCCCCGTTCACGCAATTCAGCCACCGCTGTTGACAGTAATGTCTGGGCTAAATCATCCAGCGATACCTGCTCGCTAGGACCAATCATATAGACGAATTTTTCCATAACTAACCTCACTAAGTGGTGGTTTTATACCGCGCTAACATCGACAATTACGCCGTTCATATGCGACATACCCGAGAGTGGCTCGATCGATTCTGGCCCATCGGGAATAATAATATTCACATTCACACCTTGTGTCTGTTGAGCAACGGTTAAACCCGCTGCATCTTGATGCCCCCAACCATGTGGAACAGCAACCGAGCCAAGTTTCATATCATCATCAATTTTAACCGGTAACATAATGCTTTTTTCAGCCCGGCTGACTTTAGCGATTTTGCCATCTGCCAAGCCTCGACTAATAGCGTCATCTGAGTGGATGTATAAATAATTAGTATGTCTATCACCGGCAATAAATGCTTTAACATTATGAGCCCAGCTGTTGTGCGTAAATCGCTCGCGTTTTTGAATTAACTTCAGCGCGCTTTTATGCTTAAT
>CENX01074547.1_pt1 | contig 16086 bp, 12 predicted proteins | sample 361321 | NCBI WGS metagenome assembly CENX01 (sample SAMEA2619678, study PRJEB7988) | marine metagenome | isolation source: saline water (ENVO:00002010), including | reverse complement strand
ATCTCACAAAGGAATATCCTACATGCTATTCAGACGAAATAATAAGTATAGGTTTACCTCCATCTGAAGAAGAACTATTAGATCTTCAATCAGATATCAAAAAGGCAATAAGTACTCTTATAGAGCAAGGAATAGATATGCAAATCCCAAATTTTGAAATTGACATAGAAAATAGAATTTACAGTCTTTGGAATTTGTGTACAAAAATGCCTATGTCTTTAGAAATGCGCAATCAAATACTTTCACTCAATACAATTGATGAAAGGTACGATGTACTCAATAATTATGTGCAAAGAATTTTAGAAGAGCCTTTTAAATAGATATCCATTTATCATATAATTTATTAACTGATTTTGAAATCAAAGATTCATTTTTTTTGATTTTTTTAAATTCTTTTTCAATATTAAATCCATCTAACTCTTTTTTTGTCTTTTCTCCTTCATACCATTTCAAAAATAGATCTTCTGTAATTTCTGGATGAAATTGGATTCCTATTGTTTTTTTTATTGAAAAAATTTGTGGAAATGATGTTTCAGCTATCAAATTAGCTTTTGAAGGTAACCTGAAAGTATCCCTATGCCATGTAAATATTTCTATATTTTCATAATCATTAAAAATATTTGACGAAGATAGAAATTTTAGTTTTTTAAAACCAAATTCAAGATTTTCTGCCAGGTAAGCTTCTCCATCTAATGCGTCAGCAATTAATTGTGAACCCAAACATATCCCTAATATTTTAATGTTTGAATTAACTCCTTCAATAATCCATTTTTTTTCACTCTTTAAATACGAGTATTCACTCGATTGATAGGCGCCCATATGTCCACCTAAGAGAATATAATTTGAGTGTGGATCAAGATCTTGCCAGTTTATTTCCCAGGCATTTAAGGTAATTATATTTCTTTTTTCAAGATGACCTAAGGTTACTTCTGGATCATTAATTATTGCTATAGTTTCCGTTTTATTCATAATTTTGTGCGCGGAAGAGGACTCGAACCTCCACGGGTTTTACCCCACAGGATCCTTAATCCTGCGCGTCTACCAGTTCCGCCACCCGCGCTAAAATCAGTCTAAAAACCAAAATAAAGATAATGTTGTCAAAGAAAAAAGAAAAGCTACAAAAGCAGTTATTCTACTTAAGTTTCTTTCAGCTAAAGTTTGTCCAATATTTCCTGATGCCCCTGGACCTCCCAACATATCAGAGAGACCTCCACCTTTTCCACTATTTAACAAGACCAAGGCGATTAGTGCTATAGAAACAACGACATGTACTGAAATCAAAACTGCTGTAATTGTACTCATAAATTAACCTTTTTTTATTCTAGATTGTTGCTCAACTTCTTTTTGTAATTTTATAATTTGTTCTTGGTCTCCAAGATATCCAATTTTAGATAGTTTATCACCTTGATAATTAAAAGCTAATGGTATTCCAGTTGGTATATTAATCCCAATAATATTTTCATCACTAATATCCTCAATAATTTTTAGCATTGCTCTTATGCTGTTCCCGTGTGCTACAACTAAAACTTTTTTATTTAATGTTAGGTTTAATATCATTGAAAGCGATTTTTTAACTCTTGATACTACATCTTTTAAAGATTCTCCCAATGGAAGATCTTCTTTGATATTCTCATATAACTTATCAATATTTGGATCAAACTCAGAATTTTGAGATGTTAAAGGGGGTGGAGTATCATAACTTCTTCTCCATAGAAGAACTTGGTCATCTCCATATTTTTCTGCTGTTTCTAATTTATCCAAACCTTGTAAAGATCCATAATGGCGTTCATTTAATGTCCAATCATTTAGAACATCTATATTTTGATTTATTTTATCGTCATATTGATCTAAAAGAATTTTTGCAGTATCTTTTGATCTTTTTAAAAATGATGTAAAGCAAATATCAGGAATAAATTCTTCTTTTAGTAACGTATTGCCAGCATTTATTGCCTCTTTAATACCTCTATCAGATAATCCCACATCGACCCATCCAGTAAATCTATTTTCAAGATTCCAAATACTCTGACCATGCCTTACGAAAATGAGATTCATAAATCAACAGACTCAATTATTTTTACAAATTTCTCAATATCTAAAGATGCACCACCGACAAGAGCACCGTCGATTATATTTGAATTTAAAATTTCGTCAGAATTGTCAGGAGAAACACTGCCACCGTAAATAAATTTTGTACTATCTTCATTAAAAAATGATTTTTTAGATATAAACTCTTTTACTTCTGACATTACATGGATAATATCTTGCAAAGAAGGTGTCTCACCTGTACCAATTGCCCATATAGGCTCATAAGCAAATATTATTTCATCAACTTTATCTTTTCTTAATCCTTTAGTTGAATTTTCAATTTGATTAATCAAAAAGTCCATAAAACTTCCATCATTTCTTTGATCAATATTTTCACCAAAACAAACAATTGGAGTAATTTCTTTATTAATCAAATTGTTAATTTTTGAATTTATAATTTCGTCAGTCTCTTTGAAATGTTGTCTTCTTTCTGAATGACCAACAATGCAAAAAGAAATATTTAATTTATTTAATTGGTGAGCAGAAACTTCGCCTGTAAATGGTCCATCATTAAACATAGATACGTCTTGAGACGATAAAAATATATTTAATTTGTCTGCATCTATAATCGTCTGAATAGACCTTAAGGATGTATGAGATGGGGCTACAACAATAGATATTTTTTTATCTATATCACTATCAAGTGAGTAATTTAATTTTTGAAAAAGCTGGATTGCTTCTAAATGATCTAAATTAAGTTTCCAGTTTCCAATTATAATTTTTTTCATTATCAAATTATAAGTGGTTTATAAATGTTTACTCCAGGTAAATTATTACCTTCTAAATACTCTAAAGAAGCACCTCCACCAGTTGAAACATGATTAAATTTATTTAAATCTGAAAATTTGTTTATAGCACTTACAGAATCTCCCCCACCTACAGAGGTATAACCATCAGCTTTAGATATTGTTTGAGTAATTGCTTTTGTCCCATGGCTAAATTCATCTATTTCAAAAATACCCATTGGTCCGTTCCAAAATAGATTTTTAGATGTAGATATAATCTTTGAAAACTGAGAAATAGTTTCAGGTCCAATATCAATACCTATATGCTTATCAGAAAATTTATCACTTTTAATTTCGTATCTTATATTGCTTTCAATCGATTCAGTAACTCCAAAATCAGTTGGTAATATAATTTTTTTTCCATATTTTGAATCAATTAACTCTTTTGCTTTTGAAATAAATGATTCTTCGACTAAAGATTTTCCGATTTCAAAATTCATTGCTTTAAGAAAGGTAAAACACATTCCACCTCCAATCATTAAATATTCAACTTTTGGTAAAAGGTTATCGATTAACTTCAATTTATCTGATATTTTAGCTCCACCTAATAGAACCGAATAACCTAATTGATCATTGTGTAATAATTTATCTAGTTCTAAAACTTCTTTAGTCATTAATGGTCCTTGGTATGATTTAAGAAATTTACCAAAACTTACAACAGAAGCATGTTCTCGATGTGACGCTCCAAATGCGTCAAAAATATAAGTTTCAAATGGTTTCGTAACTGATTTTGAAAATTCAATATCATTGTTTTTTTCACCAATGTCATGTCTTAAGTTTTCTAATACAAAAATCTTTGAAGTAAGTTTTTGTATAGAATTATTTATATCATCACCTTGAATACTATTTAGAAATTGAACTTTTTTATTTTTAAGTTTGTCTGAAATTCTTTCAGCTATTGGTTTAAGAGAGTACTCTAAATTATTATTTGGTCTACCCAAATGGCTTACAAACGTAATTGTACGGGAAATGTCGTAAATCTTATCAATGATTTCAAGTGATTTAGATATTCTGAAGTCATCGGTAATTTCATTATTTATCATTGGAACATTTAAATCTGATCTAACTAGAACATCTCCAAGATATTTATCATCGGTCAAATCACTTTTTACCAAATTAAAATCCTTTAATCATTAGTTAATTTATTTAGAAAAATATCACCATAATTTTTTAAATTAATTTTCTTTCATATCTCTATGAATTATGACAGCGTCTTTACCGTCGGTTTTTAACCATTTTCCAATTTCTTCAGTCATAACAACACTTCTATGTTTCCCACCTGTACATCCTATTGCAATCCCGACATACGATTTTCCTTCTGAGGTAAACCTAGGAAGAAGGAAGTCAATCATGTCTTTAGCTTTTTCAAGAAATATTTGTGCATCTTCAAATGAAAGAACATAATTTCTAACCATTGGCGCTTGCCCAGTTGATTCTCGAAGCTCATCTCTCCAGTGAGGGTTAGGCAGGAATCTAACATCCAAGACTAAATCTGCATCTCTTGGTGATCCATTTTTAAATCCAAATGAAGTAACAGAAATTTTTAAATCTTGATTACTTGCTGTTCCTTGGAATCCTTCAATAATTCTTTTTCTTAGTTCATGAACATTCATATCTGATGTATCTATAACAAGATCTGCTAATTCTCTTATGGGCTTTAATAATTCTCTTTCATTTTTTACCGATTGGTCTAAAGAATCTTTACCCATAGGGTGTGGTCTTCTATTTTCTTCATATCTCTCTATGAGGGTGTCATTGTCAGCATCTAAAAATATAACTCTGGTAAGAACCCCAGACTGACTAAGCCGATCAAGACTTTTTGTTAATTCGCTTTGTGCTGAACTTTCTCTGCCGTCAACTGTAAGAACTAGTTGTTTGTTGGATTCAGCAACATCATTTGATTCAACTACAGACTGTATTAAATTTGTAGGTAAATTTTCAATTACGTAATATCCAAGATCTTCAAATACATTAGCACTTGCGGAGCGACCAGCTCCTGACATTCCTACAAGTAATAAGACTTCTGGGCGTTTAGATACCATATTTAACCTAATGATATTCTAATTGTGATGTGTTTACATGGACAAATTATCTTATTGATTGATATATAAAACTTAAAAATCTCCATTAAAGTATGAATAAACTTTTTTAGCTATATTATCAGATACAACTTCATTAAGTTCTTCAAAGGTAGCTTTAGAAAGTCTTGTAACGTCTTTAAATTTTTCTAATAATATTTCTGATGATTTATTACCAACTCCTTCAATGCTTAACAAAGTTTGATCATCAAAATTTTTTATTCTTAGCCTTCTATTTTCAGATATTGCGAACCTATGAGCCTCATCCCTAATATTTTGAAGTAAAAACATCGCTTCAGAACTTTTATCAAGAATAAATGGGTCTTTACGATTTGGTTTAAAAATTTCTTCATGTTTTTTTGCCAATCCTATAACCTCAATATCTAATTCAAAATGATCAATAACACTTTTTGCAGAAGATAATTGACCCTTACCACCATCAATTAAAATTAAATCAGGTTTTCTCTTAAAACTTTTGTCTTTTTCATCGACTTTTGAAAATCTTTTAAGTCTTCTAAAAATTACTTCTTCCATAGACCTAAAGTCATCTTGACCGGTAAAAGATTTTATGTGAAATTTTCTATACATGGATGGTTTACAAATACCATCATCCATAACAACCATTGAACCAGCTCTGTACTCAGCTCCAAGATTTGAAATATCGAAAGCCTCTATGCGATAAGGAATATTTTTAAGATCTAGATTATTTTTTAGTTGTTCCAATGATTGTGATCGGAATTCTAAATCTGTTCTTCGTCTAAAGTTAACGACTCTTCTTATTTCTTTAGCATCTAAAATAGCCGTTTCTAATAAATCCTTTTTCCATCCCTTTACCGGTGTTTTTAAAACGATATCTTTATCCCACTTTTTGGATAAACTTTTTTGTACTGTTTCAACATATGGAAAATTATGACTTACTAATATTTCATCTGATGGTTGATTTTCAGAAAAAATAGAAAGAATTATTTGTGGAAGATATTCTTCATATTGTTCAGTATCAATTGGTTCAAGGGTTTTTTTAACTTCACCAATTATTCTGCCATTTCTAATGAGAAGACAAGAAATTACTACATCAAAATTGCTGATATCAATTCCAACAACATCTACAGATTTTTTATCTGCGACCATTAATGTTTGTGTTGTTCTTGCATTTTCAAGATGTGTAATGATACTTTTTGCTTGTTGAGCCTTTTCATATTCTTGATTTTTTGAAAAAGTCATCATTTCATTGATTTTCTCATCAATATATTGATCAGATTTTCCTGAATAGAAATTTTCTAATTTTGAGATTAAATCAATATATTCAGATTTATTGATAGCACCAATGCAGGGCCCGGCACATTTATCAATATCATATAATAAGCAAGCTTTTTCTAGTTTTTGATGTCTCTCGAAAACATTTTTTGAACAAGTCCTAACTGGAAATATATTGATTAAATGATCAAGTGACCTTCGAGCCGATCCTATAAATGGAAAAGGTCCAAAGTTCTTATTTTTTTGACTAATTCTTCTTGAAATATAAGCTCTAGGCCATTCCTCATTAGATAAAGTGACGTATGGGTAAGACTTGTCATCTTTAAATTGAACATTATATTTAGGTTTATACTCTTGAATAAATGAATACTCAGCTAAAAGTGCATCAGCTTCATTTTTAGAAACAACAAAACTTAGATTTTCTGCCTCTGCAACAAGTCTTTTAACTTTCCATGAAGAGTTTTCTCTAAAATATGAAGGCACACGCTTTCTTAAATTTTTAGCTTTACCAACATATAAAGGTTCTTTATATTCATCTTTAAAAATGTAAATACCAGGACTAGTTGGAATTTCCTTTATTTCTAATTTTTCCATTACAGAACTGATTTCAGATGGTAGCCAGTCAAAGAAGATTTATCAGACGCTAAACTTTCCGGAGTTCCTTGAGAAATAATCTTTCCTCCATTCTCTCCCCCTTCTGGACCTAGATCGATAACCCAATCTGAATTTTTAATAACGTCAAGATTGTGTTCTATTACTAATACTGTATTTCCTTTATCTACAAGCATATGAAGTACTTCTAAAAGTTTTTGAACATCAGCAAAATGTAAACCTGTTGTGGGTTCATCTAAAATATACATAGTTCTACCTGTTGATCTTTTACTTAACTCTTTTGCAAGTTTAACCCTTTGAGCTTCTCCTCCTGAAAGAGTTGTAGCTGATTGGCCGAGTGTTATATAAGATAAACCGACATCATCTAATGTTTTTATTATCCTTGAAATTTGAGGTTGATTTTCAAATATTTTTAAAGAATTTTCAACTGTAGAATTTAATATATCTGAAATTGAATTACCTTTCCAACGTATATTCAATGTCTCATTGTTATATCTTGAACCCTTACAATCTTCACACATGACATATACATCAGGCAAAAAATACATTTCTACTTTTATTGTTCCGTCACCCCTACATACTTCACATCTTCCACCAGGTACATTGAAAGAAAATCTTCCAGGTTTGTAACCTCGAATTTTAGCTTCTTCTGTTTGAGAATAAAGAGAGCGTATCATATCGAAAACACCAGAATAAGTTGCAGGGTTTGATCTTGGTGTTCTACCTATTGGTGATTGATCAATCTCAATGAGTTTATCAATATAATTTAAACCACTCACACTTTTATGAATACCTGGAGGGCTCCAATTTTTCCGGGAAAACTCATTTTGTATAGCTTTTGATAATATTTCAGATACAAGAGTAGATTTTCCACTTCCAGATACGCCAGTAACAGATATAAATTTTCCCAGGGGAAATTCAGCTGTAAGATTTTTTAAATTGTTTTCTTGTGCTCCTCTAACAACAATTTTTTCATTATTTCCCTTTCTTCTGACTTTTGGATATGGAACTTTTTGTTTTCCTGATAGATATTGTCCAGTAATCGATTTTTTATTTTTGGAAATTGCTTCAAAATCACCAGCAGCTACTATATTTCCACCTTCTTCACCAGCACCCCAGCCAATATCAATTATGAAATCTGAACTTCTCATAGTCTCTTCATCATGTTCGACAACAAGTACTGTATTTCCTAAATTTTTTAATCTTAATAATGTTTCTATTAATTTTTTGTTATCGGATTGATGTAGTCCTATTGAAGGTTCGTCTAAAACGTAAAGTACACCTGTTAATCCTGAGCCTATTTGCGTAGCTAATCTTATTCTTTGTGCTTCACCACCAGATAAAGTTGCTGCTCCTCTGTTTAACTGTAAGTAAGTAAGTCCAACTTCATTTAAAAAAAGTAATCTTTCGTTAATTTCTCTTAAAATTGTTTCTGCGATTTCTTTTTCATTTCCACTCAGTTTTAAATTTTGAATAACTTTACTTGCTTTGTTAATTGATAATTTATTGAAATCTCCAAGTGTAAGTGATTTTACTTTTACATTCCTGGATCTAGGATTTAATCTTTCACCATCACAATCACTACATGGCAACTCTCTCATAAATTGCATATAATATTCTCTTCGATGATCAGATTCTGTTTCTTCATAAATTTTCTTAAATAACGGTATAACTCCTGGGAATGCTCTTTCCCATGTTCTAGAATTTCCAAATCTATTTGTATATCTAATTGGTGTTTCAATTCCATCAGAACCGAAAAGTAAAATATATTTATCATTATCTGATAAATCTTTGTATGGAATATTTCTTGGTATATCAAAATACTCACAAACACCATAAATCTGTGCACGAAAATATTTTCTTTTAGACATTTCAGGGAAGACATTTTCATCAATAGATTGTATTTCATCTTTTATCAATAAATTTTCATCAATTTCATAGTTGATACCAATTCCATTACACCTTTCACATGCACCAAATGGTGAATTAAATGAAAAATCTCTTGGTTCTAGTTTCCCGTAAGAAGTACCGCATTGTTTACAACCAAGGTTTTGACTAAAAGACTTTATGTCTTCATCAATTTTAATATCTACTAAACCACTTGTTAAATTAATAGCTGCCTCTACAGATTGTGGGAGTCTCCTTCCGCCGGTTTTTTTGATTTTTACTCTATCAACAACAACAGATATATTGTGATTAAAATATCTATCTAGGCGTTTTGCCTCATCTAATCGGACTAATTCTCCATCAATATAGGCCCTACTAAAACCTTGTTTTAATAAGTCCTTAAATAACGTTTCGAACTCACCTTTTCTTGATTTAACAATAGGTGCAAGAATTTCAACATATATATCCTCACCAATTTCTAATATTTGATTAACTATAAAATCAGTAGATTGTTTTTCTATTTTAGAACCACAGTTGGGGCAATAACTTATACCGATTCTTGCCCAAAGAAGGCGTAAATAATCATGTATTTCTGTAACGGTACCTACTGTGGAACGTGGACTTCTTGATGAGGTTTTTTGATCAATAGCTATTGCAGGTGAAAGACCTTCAATTTGTTCAACATTAGGTTTCTCCATTTGTCCAAGAAATTGACGTGCATAAGCTGACAAGCTTTCTACATATCTTCTTTGACCTTCAGCATAAATAGTATCAAAAGCAAGGGAAGATTTACCAGAACCAGAAAGGCCTGTAATTACAACTAATTGGTTTTTTGGTATATCAATACTTACGTCTTTTAAGTTATGCTCTTTAGCGCCTTTGACCTTTAAATAATCATTTACCATTAGCTAGGCAGTTCCATAATTTCTTTTTTTATTTCTTTAAGCTCGTCTCTTAATCTAGCAGCTACTTCAAACTCTAATAAATCAGCTGCTACTTTCATCTCTTTTTCTATATCTTTAGATATTTTATACAAATCATCTTTTGAGGCATTTTTTAAATTCAAATTTGATCTAAACAAAATATCATCTTTTGAAGGTCTATTTCTTTCGACAATTTCAAGAATATCTGTTATTTCCTTCTTTACAGTCTCTGGATTAATTTTATATTTTTTATTATGCTTATCTTGAATTTCTCTTCTTCTATTTGTTTCTCCAACTGCTTTGGTAATTGAATCCGTAATTTTGTCAGCATACATGATCACATAACCGTCTTTATTTCTAGCAGCTCTACCAATTGTTTGAATTAAACTTGTTTCTGATCTTAAAAAACCTTCTTTATCAGCATCCATAATTGCAACTAATTGTACTTCTGGTAAGTCAAGGCCTTCTCTTAATAAATTAATACCTACCAAAACATCAAATTCCCCTTTTCTTAAATCTCTTAATATTTCAATTCTTTCTAAGGTATCAATATCTGAATGAAGATAACGAGTTTTAATTCCCATTTTCAAAAAATAATCACTCAAAGCTTCACTCATCTTTTTTGTTAGGGTTGTAACAAGAACTCTATTGCCGTTATCAATAACTGATTTTATTTCACTCAATAAATCTTGAATTTGATTTTTAGTAGGTCTTACGTCTATATTAGGATCCAATAAACCAGTAGGTCTAATAACTTGTTCGACAAAAATTTCAGAATTTTCATTTTCCCACTTACCAGGTGTTGCAGATACAAGAATGGTTTTATTAACTTTATTTTTCCATTCATCAAATTTCAATGGACGATTATCAAGAGCAGCTGGCAATCTAAACCCATAATCTACAAGGGTAGACTTCCTTGACTTATCACCTTCATATTGACCCCTTATTTGGGGTATGGCAATATGACTTTCATCTACGACCATTAGAAAATCTTTTGGGAAAAAGTCAATTAATGTGTACGGTGCTTCACCTGGCTTTCGACCGTCAAAATATCTTGAATAATTCTCTATTCCTGAACAAACACCTAGTTCACTTAACATTTCCAAATCAAACATTGTTCTTTGTTTTATTCGTTGTGCTTCAAGTAATTTATTCTCTTTTTCAAATTTTGATATTTGCTTTGTTAAATCATTTTCGATTTCTTTTAATGCATTGTTTCTTTCTTTGTCAGAAGTTACATAATGTGATGCAGGAAATATTGCTAATTCAGTTAATTTTTCTAATATTTCACCTGTAACCGGATCGATCCTAGATATTTTTTCAATCTCATCACCAAAAAATTCAATTCTAAAAATTGTTTCTTCATACACAGGAAATATATCTAAGGTATCTCCTTTTAATCTAAACGTACCTCGAGAAACAACTAAATCATTTCTTATATATTGTTGTTTAATTAACTGACTTATCAAATCATCTAAATCAAATTCATTACCCTGGATAATTGGAATAATTTTATTTTTATATTCTTTCGGAGAACCAAGCCCGTATATACAAGATACAGATGAAACTACTATCACATCATTTCTTAAAAGTAATGCACTTGTTGCAGCGTGTCTTAATCTATCAATTTCTTCATTTATATTTGCATCTTTTTCTATAAAGGTATCTGTTCTTGGAACATATGCCTCTGGCTGGTAGTAGTCATAATAAGAAACAAAATATTCAACTCTGTTTTTTGGAAAAAATTGTTTAAACTCGTTGGCTAATTGTGCGGCAAGAGCTTTATTTGGAGCAAGGACCAAAGTAGGCTTTTGAATTTCTTCTATGAGCCAGGCAATTGTTGCAGATTTACCTGATCCAGTAATTCCCATTAATGTTTGAAAATCAGTATTACTTTCTATTCCATTTTTTAACTTTTCAATTGCTGCAGGTTGGTCCCCTTTTGGTGTAAATTCCGAGATCACTTTAAATTTGTTCATAATAAAGATTCTATTACTTCTTTAAGTTGACCCTCTAAGTCTTCTTTGACATCGTTATTAATTACTGTTCCTATTGACTGCCACCATACGTCTGTTGGTTGATTACTTATCCTATTTTTAATATCGTCTATTTCCATACCCCTATCAATAAGTCTCTCAATCCTTACTTTTTCTGGAGACCATAAAACAATTGTTTGAAACATGTCTATTACATTTTTAGGAGCAGATACTTCAATGAAAGTTAATTTATCATTTTTATCTAACAATTCTAATAATTGAGACTGTACTTTAGGATGTAAATAATTTTCTAATAATTTTAATTTTTCTTTATCTTGAAAAACAATGTTTGCTAACTTAGCTTTATTAACTTTATCATTTTGTAAACAATCCAAAAAGTTTGTTTTTAAAAATTCTAATGAATTTTCGTTATTCAATATATCATTTGAAATGATGTCTAGATCGACTGTTTCATAACCTAATTTGTTAACAACATCTAAAGCTTCTGATTTTCCTGAACCTATCGGACCGGTTAATATAATTCCATTTTTATACATACTTATAAGATTAAGGAAAAATAGAATTTAACTTGAATTGTTAATTACTTCCAATTCCTCGTTCTTTGAGTTCTTGTAATATATTTTCTAAGGATTCGTCAACGCCTTCGACTGTTTGTCTTTCCGCGGGTTTGTCTTCAGATTGTGTAGAGTGTGTTTTAGGTTTGTTTTTCTCTTCTTCTTTTGATTTCCAATTAGGATCGGCTTGTTTGATAGATAGATTAACTCTTCTCTTAGGTATATCAAGTTCAAGTATTTTGATATTTACACTTTGCCCAATTGCAAGAGCTAATTCAGGTGAATCAATTTTATCAACTGAAATTTCGGATACGTGAACAAGTCCTTCAACGCCTTTTCCGATAGTAACAAACGCACCAAATGGGACTACCTTTGTTACTTTGCCATCAACAACATCTTCCTCATTAAAGTTTAATTCAAAATCTAACCATGGATCCTCAGTGACTTGTTTTATTGATAGTGAAATTCTTTCTTTATCATTATCAATCTCTAATACTTTAATAGTTACAGAGTCACCGACTTTTACAATTTCATTTGGATTTTCAACATGTCTCCAAGACAGCTCGGATACATGTACCAATCCATCCATTCCACCTATATCTACAAAAGCACCGAAATTTACAATTGAAGATATTTTTCCATCTTTGATATCACCAACTTGTAAATCACCCAAGAATCCTTGACGTTCTTCAGAAAGTTCTTCTTCAAGGTGTGCTTTTCTAGATAAAACAATATTGTTTCTTTGTTTATCCAATTCTAAAATTTTAGCTTCTATTTCTTCACCAACATAAGAACTTAGCTCCTTAACTCTTCTAACGTCAATTAGAGATGCTGGTAAAAAACCTCGTACACCAATGTCTACAATAAGACCGCCTTTGACTGACTCGATTACTGTGCCTTTGACTGACTTGTTATTATCTGAAATAGTTTGAATATCCCCCCATGCTTTTTCATAAAGAGCTCTTTTTACAGAGAGAATGAGTCTGCCTTCATCATCTTCTTTTTCTAGAACTAAGGCTTGGACTTTATCTCCTACGTTAAAAACTTCATTTGGATTTATAGATTTTCTTACTGAAAGTTCTCTTGATGGTATAACTCCCTCTGACTTATAACTGACATCAACCATAACTTCATTTCTGTCAATCCTGACAACAGTACCCTCAATAACATCGCCGTTTTTAAAAGATACAAGAGTTTGATCTAACAACATAGGAAAATCTTCGGGACTGATGTCATCTGGAAGGTTTACGTCATTGATTGGCTTAACCGTCTCATTTAGGTTATCTGACATATGTTTTGTTTTTTCCAATCATAGTATTGCGTTTCTTAGGATAACATATTTGTGAATTTTGCAAGTATTTAATTTAAATTAGATAAGTTTACATTTTCTTTAATGTCTACAAACAATGGTACCTTCAATGCGGATGCGTTCTCCATTTCCTTCTTTACTATATTTGATACTTTGTCAGACAATGCTTTTGGAGTTTGTATAATTATTTCATCATGTATCTGTAGAAGAAGATCGGTTGATTCTAATATTGACAATTCTTTTATTATTTTTATCATTGCGACTTTCATAATATCTGAAGCAGTTCCTTGTATAGGAGCATTCATCGCAATTCTCTTTCCCATTGCTTTTACTTGAAAGTTTGAAGATGATAATTCTCTAATAAATCTTTTACGGCCATAAAGTGTTTTAGTATATGTATTGTCAGTTGCATCAACTACGATCTTATCTAAAAAACCCTTAATTTTTGGAAACTGACCAAAGTAAGCATTTATTAGTTCATCAGCTTCTTTTTTTGAAATATCCAGACTTTTTGATAAACCAAATGATTCCATTCCATAGATTAAACCAAAGTTAACTTCTTTAGCTTTTCTTCTCATATCCTTAGTTACAGATTCAATATTTGTATTAAATATTTTAGACGCTGTTTCTGAATGAATGTCTGAGTCTCTATTCTTTAGCATGCTTATCATATTTTTATCACCGCTTAAATGTGCTAAAACCCTCAGTTCTATTTGAGAATAGTCAGCAATTACAAAAGTGTGTTTGGGATCTGCAACAAAAAATTCACGTATTTTTTGACCCATTTGTGTTTTATTTGGAATGTTTTGTAAATTAGGTTTTTCAGACGATAAACGACCAGTGGTTGTACCAAACAAATTATATGAGGTATGAACCCTATTATTGATAACTTCACTTTTAAGACCTTCTATATATGTTGATCTTAATTTTTCGTATTCTCTATATTTTAAGATTAACTTAGGCAGTTCATGTGATTTTGATAATTCTTCTAACACTGAGGCATCAGTTGAAGGCGCTCCCTTTGGTGTTTTTTTAATAATTGGATATTTCATATCCTCATAGAGAATTTCAGATAACTGTTTTGGCGAATTCAAATTAAAATCTTTTTTGGTTATAGATTTAATATTTTTTTTATAAATATTCAACTCTCTATTTATTTCATCCGAAAGATTCTCAATTTTTTTTAACGAGATTTTCACGCCTTTCTTGTTCATAGAACTTAAAATTTGAAGCATTGGAAAATCTAAATCTTTATATAACAAACTTAGATCTTTATCTTTCTTGAATTCTGTTATCTCATTCTTAATAACTAAGATTTTATTCTGAAAAAAAGTAAGATAATCTATGATTTTTGATTTTTTGGTAAGACCTGACGATCTGTCAATATGTTTTGATATATTTAAAAGATTGTCGGGTTTAATGCTTGGGTCTTTTAAAAATAACATGCAGTCATACGCGTCAAATGTATCATAATCTAACTCTTCCTTTGCTATTGAGATTGCATTTTGTGATGTAAGCAAAACATAGCTTTTGATACTTGATAAGTTTCCGACATATTTACCAAACTTATCGTTATCAAAAAAATATAACTCATTATCAAAACTAAATATAAAAGTATCTTCATCTAGCGAGTCGTATTCATAAATTTTTTTTTCTTCGAGATTATCGTTTGTTTCATCGTTTTGATTTGCTTTTGTTAATATATATTTGTTCAATTCAAGAATTTTTACTTTTTCTTGTGCATTTTCTAATACGTCATCAGAAAAATAAGCTGATTCATTTAATTTTGTGTCTGGTAAAACAAATTCTAAGTCAGTTTTGATTGTTGCTAAATCTTTACTGATAAACAGAATGTCTTTATTATCTTCAAATGTGTTTTTTAACTTGGGTGTTAGTTCATTAAGATTTTTAAATATATTTTCTATGTTATTATATTTTTTGAGTAAGGATATTGCTGTTTTTTCTCCTACTCCAGGCAAGCCAGGTATGTTATCAGATGGGTCACCTTTTAAAGCTAAATACTCAATGTACTGTGAAGGGACAATTTCAAATTTTCTTTCAAATGATTTTTCATCCATAGTATCCGTGTCCGAAATTCCTTTTTTTGTATAAAGAATTTTTGTTTTTTTTGATATCAGTTGAAAAATATCTCTATCTCCGGTGACAATTAATACATCTTTTTTAATTTCATTAAATAGTTTTGACAAAGATCCAAGTACGTCATCTGCTTCATGATTTTTTTTAGAAATCTGCGGAATATTAAAAGAATCTATAAGGTCATGAAGAAGTGGTATTTGAATATTGAAATTATCTGGCGCTGGCGTTCTATTGGCTTTATATTCTTTATAAATTTCATTTCTAAAAGTTTTTCCAGGTAAGTCCCAAGTAATAATCAATTTTTCAGGTTCATGATCTTTGATAACTTTATTAATCATTGATAAAAAACCATGAATTACATTTGTTGGAGTACCGTCAGAGGTCATTAATGTGTCTGGAAGAGCATAAAATGCCCTGAATGCAACGCTAAAACCATCAATAAGAACTATCACCAATCCAGTTTAAACTTAAAAAAATAAATTCACTTATTTTTGTAGATATGAAA
>CENX01132101.1_pt1 | contig 16095 bp, 8 predicted proteins | sample 361321 | NCBI WGS metagenome assembly CENX01 (sample SAMEA2619678, study PRJEB7988) | marine metagenome | isolation source: saline water (ENVO:00002010), including | reverse complement strand
GCAGTTGAATAATTTATAACATATTTACTTCCGATGAGTTCAGCAGTCTTTCCAAACTCACCTCTCTTTGATTTTGTGAAAGTTTGAATTTTTTCAAAAGTTCTTTCCGTGCCAATAGCATCCTTTACAATAATTGAATATGTAATTGCACCGGTATCGCCCGGCATTGCAGTAATATTTGCTTGAGAATAAATATTTGTGCCTTCTGTTGCCGCTCCTGCAGTTACTCCAGACGCACTTGCACTCGCAATTCGGAATGAGTTATTTTGATATGGTGAAACATTATCGTAGGCAATAGGACTTCCTCCAGTAATAAATACTTTTATTACTGTTCCTGTATTTGCAAAACTAGATACAGTTCCTGCTTCATCTGCAACACAAGTAGCATTATCATTTGACATTGAAATAGAAATGCCATCTACTGCTCCTGCTGCGCTTCCTACGGCTGCTCCAGTTGCTGAAGAAGGATTATAAGTAGAAAAAACTTCTCTTGGAGCAATACCTGCAATTCTTTTTTGTGGTCGATTTACAGCATAACGAATCCAATAATAACGTTCTGTAAGACCTTCTTCAATAATCGGATCGGTGAAAGTATCGCTCTTTGACACCCCTATTTTCTTCAAACTTGAGTGAGTTCGATCATTGCTCGTTGCTCTATAAATTTCTACATTGTAAGTAGTAGCGTTAAAAGTAGTAGTATTTACCCAATCTAACTGAATACCTCCGCGCTTATTATTTGTAGCAGAAAGAGATGTTGGAGGAGCCGGAGGAGCATCATTTGCACCTAGACCATCAGCTCCTTTGATTGGTGCTCTTTCTGGTATAATTAAATATGCATTATCTTCGTGCTCTTCTGCTGTTACCTGTACTAAACAATTTTCATTAAATGTTAAGTTAGTAATTCTATATAATTTATTTGTCCAATTAAATCTAGGATATGTAATTCTTATTATGTCTCCAGCACTATGAAGGAGCCCTTTCGGAGTCATAGTAAAATTAACTTTTAGTCCTGCTCGAGACTGATCTAAATATTGTTTTGCATTTATACGCGCATTATAATAATTTGTAATATCTGGAGTAGAAACTTGTCCATCTTTTTTAATTCCTTTATCTTGTTTTAAGTAAGTAGAATTAAATAAAGAAACTTGACGACCTTCAAATTTATTTTGAGGATCTTCTATGCTGACATTAACAGAGTTAAAGGAACCTTTTTGTCCTCCATCTTCAATATTTATTTGTCCAATTATATCATCTTCAGATATATCATCTATAGTATACGTTATACCATCTACTGTGCGAGTAGTTGGATCTTCATAGCCCTTTTTAATTGCCAGAGAATATTTACCTGCAGCATAGCGTAAAATACCATTGAACTGATTTAATAAATCATTTACATTCTGAAAAACTGGACGAGATGTATCAATTACTGTATTTAATTGATGACGAGTTACATGACGTTGATTTTGTGCATCCCAACCAACAAATCTCCAATATTTAACATCATCAGCATCATATAAAGAATACCCAGACTCAGAAGGACGCTCTGTAGTATCTAATCCTTTTTTAATAACAGGATTTCCATCAAAAGTAGCCTGTGCTTTACCTACCTCTATTGTTAAATTACCCGGACCAGATCCCGAAACTTTGGTAATATTTGTAGTAGAAATAGTAGATGTAGTAGAAGGAGTACTAGAAATTACTCCATTCGAAGTAGCTTGATGAAGTGCTCCTCGATAATAATAATACTCTCCAGTATAAAAATACTTCCAATTTTCCCAACGATAAACAAATTTTCCAGATACTTTTGTGAAGACAATATTATATCTTGAACTACTTCCAATTTGAGTAGAGCTTTGTACAGTTCCAACCCAAAATACTTTTGAACCAGCAAGTGAACTAACAAATTTATATACAGCTCCAACGGTGGCTGCCGCTGTTGTTACCATTGTAACATCTGATCGAGTGTCACAATCTCTTGCAGCTTCTAAAAAAGATTCTAAATCAATATCTTTATCAATATCCAACTCACGACCGTATATATCATTTGTAAGATAATCGAGAAGATGCATTGCAGGATTTAAAGTTACACGAGGATCCTCTGGACCATCTTCTGCAATTGAAGAAGATACTTCATAACTATCATTTGCATCAGGAACAACTGCTGCATCTATAGTTTGAATAACACTAAGTAATTTATTAGTGCTATCTTTTGCTGCGATTTTGAATAAGCCATATCCTTTTCTTTTCTTTTTAGCACCAGCTGGAGTACTATTATCAGGCCATTTCTTTTTTAGTTTTAGCCACTTACCCGGACCGCCACCAACAGGATCTTTATCTAGCTTTACAACATTTTTTAAAGTAAGTTTACTATTAGCTAAGGAAGAAGCATTTTCTCCGGTAGCTCCAATATTTGTTATTGTATTTGAATTAGTAGCATGACCAAAAAGTCTGTAATCAGAAACTAAATCACGACCAAAAGATTGTCCGGCAGCCCCACCATTTTCATGAATTGCTACACCTGCATCTGTAAAATCAAGACCTGCTTTAAAAGCAGTAGTTGTAGCTCCATGAATAGTTATATTTGCTCCATCATTTCCAGAGTTTGCAGATCCAGAAGTAATTGTAGTCTCAAGCTTTTCACCAATTGAACCACTATCCTCTATATCATCATAAGTTCGTAGATAAATGCGAGTAGAAGAAGAACTTTGATCTTGTATATAAAAAGAAGTTACTTTAGTAACTGTTGAGCCTGAAGTTATTGTTAAAGCAGGAGTATCCCTTAAACGAACTCTTGCTTCTTGGGTACCAGAAAGAGCAGTAATATAATAAATATCCGCAATTACAGCTGTTGTAGAATCTAAAGCAGCATTATCACTAGTTCTTTTCAGATTTACGGTGTCCCCTAGATTAAAAGACGTAAGTGCAGAAGAAGTATGACTAGAATGTAGCTCATAAGAGTAGTCATAGTTATAGCAATCTACCGCTTTACCACGAACAACAAACTCGGGAGTAGGAATAGTTATTTCTCCCTCACTTATCGTAAATTTACACACAGCGTAGGCAGTATCGAGAAGAGTATGTTGATCCCCCCAATATTCTGCAGAACCACTGTAATAAGAGTTTCCTACCTTAAAATTACTTTTATTTTGAGTTAATAAAGAGCTTGCTTCTTGATTTGATTTCCCGCTAAGAAATTGTAGTTGAGTATCTATTGGAACATCAAAGAAAGTTCCTTTCTTATGGGTTATACCAGCTCCTTGTGTGCTGGCAGAGGCAGCTGTTGGACTTGTTTCATTATAGCCTGTAGAAGTATAATCACGATATGCAATTTGTCCAGGACCTATTCCTGCGTATCCTCCACTTGCGCCCCAATTAACCGATCCTTTTGCTCCAGTATGTGCACCTCCTACAAAACTACTTCCGGTAAGTACAGTTTTTGAATCTAGAGTATCTCCTCTATCCGCCCTTCCGTAACAAATTACATCTACAGCTCCATCACTGCCTCTGGAGGAGCGAGTATCAAAGTCATTTTCATCAATACAAATTGACGGAGTGCCATCAAAGTGAATATCATATATTCCTCCAATTTCTCCTTCTGATAAAGCATAAGCAGTAAAAACAACTGAATTGTCAGTATTCAGAGTATCTACAAATATAGGAATACCTTTTATTTTTCCTACGCCATAAACTACTGGTAAATACTTTGCATCAAGATTAAAACGAAGATCAGTTTCCCTCTCCTCCATAACAGTATATTCTTGCTGGCTATATTTTGTTTTTAATCCAAACCAACTGCTTTTCTTTTTTAAACGAGTTTTTGTAACTGCTACATCATAATTTGCAATTAAATTTATTGCCTGCTCACTATGTAAAAATCCAAGGTCATTCTCATAGTCTGCTCTTTTTAGTGCATCAGGATCTGTTTGCCCTTCTCCATCCAATGCTCTATGATGTGCATCAGAAGTAAGTCTTCCATTTACACGAACAAAATCACCCCAATGACTTGTAACGCCCCAAGAAATAATAGTACCATTTTCAGGAGTTTCAGTAAGTTTTGCTGTTCCAATTATTCCTTTGAATATAAGGAATGGATCACCTATTACTACACCATTTGTATCAATATGAGCTTTGTAAATAAATATATCACGATTTATATATCGAGCATATGTGCCAGCAGCTCTATTTGACAAAACAGATTCAACTACTGCAGTATCAAAATTTACAGAGTATGCAACACCGCTTTCTGCAGTTAATCCACTAGTAACGAAGAGAGGAGTTACATCTCCCTGACTATCTGTCTGATCTTTATACGAAGGAGTAACATGTGCTGTTAGATTATTATTTGAAAATCTATCTATTCTTGCACGAACAGTATCGTTCGCTCCAGAACCTGAGAGAAGTTGAATATCGTCTCCCTCTCTAAAGCCTTGTTCTACAAAATCAACTGTTGCAGTAATTGTATTCGAATTTGTAATAGTTAAAGAAGATTGGAAAGCTATTCCAAGAGCTGCTCCAGATATAGTAATATTTATATTTGCAGCTTTTGCAGTAATTGATTCGGAAACATTTCCTACTTTTAAAAGTTTATTTGCAACGTAAGTTTGATTTCCATTTGACTGTATAGTATTTCCATCCTCATAAGTGCTGCCATCATCAAATACTAAATCCTGTGATCCATCTGTAATGTAAACGTAGTCTACTCCCTGACCTCTTGAATCTCCTTGTTTTGTCTTTAGTGGCTTTTCAAATTTTACAAGATGAGCATACGCAAAAGAATCTCCTCTTAATAAGGATGCTTCTAATTGTGCGTTTTTTGTAGGATCACTTAAAAGTTTACGAATTGCCATTACTGAGCTTCCTCCAAACTCATAGAATATTCATAAAGATTATTTACATTTAAAGAGTATTGTTGAATATCATCTGTAAGTATAACTCTTATTAAAGGATTATGAAAAATTAAATCAGCTCCAGAACTTACACTCTTTGAGAGTCCGGGAGTAAAATGAATTTGTAATTGAGTATTTCCAGTTACTCCTGTACTTGAAAGTCTATCTGTATCTGTTTCTACTCTTGTTACCATATAGGCTTTACTGTGATTAGAGTCTGCACTGTCTGTTACTGTAAACAAGTCTCCTGGTCTTGGAGTACCATTTGAGTTATTATTATATCCCGAAGTATTTGTTAGAATTGAAGTAGCTCCCGCAGCTGTAGTACCCGAAGTATCTATTACATTTGATGCTGAAAAACTAGCAAAATTAGAATCTCTTGGAGTGCGATATTGAGGTAGAGAAATAAAAAACGGGTTTATTGCTCCTCTCCTATGTAGAAGAAACGCATAAATTGGATCGAACTGAATTTGAGTCATTGGATTGTATTTAATTGCAATTTTCCATTTATGAGCAGCAACAGCACGGGCTAGAACTCGTCCTGAGTTCGTTCGATCTTTTAAAGTTTTTTGTTCTGAACTAAGCTGTACAGAAGCATAACCTTGTCCTAAAGCAGAGCCAGCATTTGAGGCGTTCGAATCTCCCGCATATGAAATACGGTTATTTGGATCGGGTAAAATATTCTGAAAACTTGTAAATGTAGCCATTAGTACCTACTTACGCCTCCTGCTGAAGGAGTATAAATTGAAGTATCCACTTCTTCTAAAAATCCTTTTCCATAGGAGTTTGCTCCTTCTCTTATCATTCCAATTATATTTCCTCTTTGTGATACCAGTATGTCTTCAACACCTGACGCATCTATAGTATTAATATTAAATGTTGCATTTATTGGAGTACCTGTGGGCATATCATCGTTTGGTACAATTGTTCCAGGAGCATTTGGTACAAATAACTCCGGTCCTTGTTCTCCAACTACGTAGCCTGCCGTTTCTCCACCTGCTGCGCGATATCGAGCACCTGCAAATGCAGGCTTAAAGTTTTCTGGTCCACCTGTTCCTCTATCGCCGCGCATATACCCCAACTCGCCTCTGGCTGAGTGAGATTTTGCAATGTCTATTCCTGAACCTCTTTGTCCTACAGATACTGCTGTAGGACCTGCCATTCCTCCGGCGCCTCCTCCATCCATAGTCTGGCTTTGGATCATTTGTACTTGCTTCATACCTAATGCGATGGCTGCTGCTGCAGCGGCTGCAGCCAGTGCAGGACCTACAACAGGTATACCAACTAAAGAAGAGTATGCACTCATTGCTGCTTGAGCCGTAGCAATTACTGTTTGAGCAATTTGCATTTTCTTATTTTGCTCAAATGCTTTTCTTTTCTCTGCCTGTTTCTTTTTCTCAAGGGATGCAATTTTTGCAAGACTTTCTTTTGACTTTCCGTCTCTCTTTTTCTCTGCATCAATTTCTGAATCAATTGCCGATATTCTTTGATCCGAAGAAGCTTTTTGTACTTGAGCCATTGCTCCTATTGTTGCGCTTACAGCACCCAATCCAGCAACTATATTATCTTTGCTCATTCCTGCTTTCATATCTATATCATCGAAAGCTCCTTCCCAAGCATTACTTATAGTAACTGCAGCACCAAGAGCCGCTGTCATTGCAGGATTTTCTGTTCCAAAAGAATTTAATGTTTCTTGTAGTTTTAATCCTGCTTTTGAAAGTGCTGCTGTCTTTTCCGTAATATTTGCATCTTCTCTTTTTAATTCTTCTGCGGCTCCTTGAAGGGCTAAATCAAATCCAGCATTTGGACTTGTTAAATTTCCTTCAGGACCTCTGCTTGCCCCCGTTGCTTCATCTACTTTAGCTCTTGCGGTCGAGGCAACATCTTGAATAATTCCAACTATTTGATTAGAAGCTTGAAAAGCTACAGCACCAATTGCGGTTCCTCTTGCTTCTTTAACTGTTGCAAGTGCAGAATCAAATTGTCCAGTAACATTCTTAATTTCATCATCTGTAAATCCGAGTTCTTTTAGTCTAAATGCTGCTTCTGCCTTTGATACCTCTAAACGAGCTTTCAAAAGATCCATCTCCATGTTTATCATGGCGATCTTTAAGTCTTTTTCTTTCATCACTATCGCAATTCTATCTGCTTGTAGTTTCTCTTCTATATCTGCTCGTTGTGCTGCAGTAATTTTTTCTTCTTTTATTGCGGGATTGTTTAAACTTTGTGTTCGTGCATTCGCCTCTAATGTCTCTCTTTTTGCGTCAAGAAGTGCATTTTCAGAATCAATAGTTTGTTGTACTATATCATTTAAAGCTTTTTGACCAGATTGTTCTGCTTCTAGTTTTGTTAGAGCATGTTTTTGATCTCTACTCGCTAAATACTCTGCGGACTGTAATCTCTTATCCTTTATATCCTCATCAATTCTTAAAATTGTAGATTGATAAACATTTCCTGCAGCTTTTGCAGCCGCTGTTTGAGCCTGATAAGAAGCTGTTATTGCTGCTGTAATATCATTTACGGGAATTATATCATCAACTTGTACTTGGCTAACATGAATATTTCGTGCTTTTGCTATTGATTGACGATTTTCAAAATTTGTTTGAATTGCTTGTTTTTCTAATAATTTGAGCTGTGCCCTAAGTAAAGTGAATTCCATGTCAATAGTTGCTTTTTTAATTCGCAACTCTTCTTTAGCCATAGAAACTCTTTCTTCTCTTAAATCTTCTGCAATTTTAAGCTCTTGGTCCGGCTTAAGCTCTCTACCAAAGCCGGCTTGTCTACTTGCTGCTTTTGCCAAAGCAACAGCTGTTTGTTCTTGTAAATCAATTCCAGTTTGTCGTGCTTGATTTATTTGATTCTGTAATTTTAGTAACTGTTTTGTACCTTTCTGTTGTTCTCCAATAAGAGCAACACTATTTTGTGCAATCATAACTTCTTCGTCATGGCTAAATAACAGCTCTCCTCTTAGAGTATTTTGCTCATGAAGTAGCTTTCTTATTGTTGCTTCATTTGCTTTTACATTTTTTCCTGCTTCTACAGCTCTTCTAGCAGCCGCTAGTAATGACTCATTTTCAGCTATTTGTTCTCTTTTTAAATCATTTTGTCTTTCAAATAAATAACTTGCCTGAGCTTCTGTAAGCTGTTGTGCTTGTGAAGATTTAATTCTGGTTGCAGCAATAGCTTGATCTGCTTTACCTACTTGAAATCTTCTCTGCTGCGCCTCTAAAAATTCTTCTTCTAGTCTTATTTCTTCTTTGGCCTGAGCAAAAGTTTTAGCATCTTGTGCAGTTTGAGCTTTTCTTTGTCCACGAGTAACTAAAGTTCCTCCCAAGCCTCTATCTGCTACGCCCTTTAATTCTTCTTGTAAGTCTTCACTAAACCCTGCTCCTAAACCTTTTGTAGCTCCTTCAGCAATAAGTCTTAAGGCTGCTTGTATTTTTTGATTGTCTCCAGTCATAGCTCCCATTTGTTCAAGAGCTCTAGTAACTTCATTTATTCCTGCAACTGCATTGTCATAAGGAGTTTGTACTGATAAACTATTATAAAAATCATTTAACGGTCTTTTTGCATTTTTTAGTGCATCAGCGAGTTCTTTTTGAGCAATTTCTGCTCTAAGAGTATCCAGTATAAATTCTTTATAAATTCTTTCGTTTTCTTGGAAAGTTTTAGTATAATCTCTTACACCATGTCGAGCTTTTACAACGACTCCTGCTTGTCTTCTTTGAATTTCTACTTGCTTTCGAAGCTCTGGATTTGCTGAAGTTAGAGTATCAATTTGTCGGACTAAAAGTCTAACAGCACTTCTATACGCTTCGGTATCTGCCGTAGCAGAATTTATTAACTTAAGCTGCTTATTTATAGATTGAGTTTGAGTAGATATTGCGTTTCCGCTTGCAATACTTAATTGAGTCTGAGTAGAAATACTATCACTAAAGCCTTTTCTCGCCAGAGCGAGCTCATTCATTATGTCGGCATTTTCTTTATTTAGAGCATTTGCTGCTTTTGTTGCCTCATTTAATGCTTTTACTTCTTCAGTTAGTCCTTGAGTATGGTAAATTAATTTTCGTATTCCAATACCTGCAGCTACAAGGGCTCCTAGTGCAATTACAACACCTCCTATTAAGGGTAACATAGTTACAAATGCTAAGCCAAATAATCGAAGCCTAACGGCAAGTTTTGCAAAAGACGCACCTAAAAATAAATTTGCTTTTGCAAGTAGACCAACTCCTATTGATTGTTTTTTATAATTTTCAGTTATCTTGTCTATTATGCCAGGCATTTTTTCAAAGCCTAGCTTAAATTTTCCTTGAGAAATCAGTCCAGCTGCTTGCGCCTCATCTAATAGTACTAAAGCTTTTTCTTCTTGTAATATTGCATCTGCGAGTCCTTTTCTTGCAAGTGCATTATTTTGTAATCTTACTGTACTTGCTGCTACTTGATCCGCGCCCTTTTTTGTTGCTTTATCTGCTCCTTCAATTAAAGATTCATTTCTTTTCACACTAGCATTTAGAGAGTTAGTCATTCCTTTAAATCTCTCTGTTTTATCAGTAGCATCCTCAAGTCCGTCTTGAAGTTCTCTAAATTTTGGAGGAACACCATCTAAATTAGATAAAAATGAAAGAGCTGCAGTACCAGTCGCACTTTGTGCAGATGCCAGCTCTCCATATCTAGTAGAAATATCCGTTATAGAAGGAGCCATAGATTTAAGAACTGAAGAGCCAAACAAAGTGAGAGTACCCACTAAGGCAAGAGTGCTTTCAGTTAATAAATTAACGACAGGAATTAAAACAGTGTTTAATCCACTAAGAATAGTTTTTGATAAATCTGAAAAAGAAGCTGCAAGTTTATCATAAGGGTTGGTATCAACAGCATCTCCTATAGCTTTAAATTTGCTTTCTCCCTCTTCTAAAACGGCGTTCATAAAAGCTTGCCGTTTTTCAGTAAGAGTTAACTGATTTGCTGTTTTTCCTAAACTACCCGCATATTCGGCTGAAGCTTCGTCTAGACGAACCATTATACCTAATTCATCTAAAAGTTCTGGCTCTAATTTAGTGGCACCTTTTACCAAGCGGTTTAAAGCATCTGTTGTATCTCGACCAAGTGCAATACTTGCATTTCTAGCAACATCTCCTAATCTTTGTAAAGTATCTGCTCCAAATCCTCCCGATATAGTTAGCGCAGTAGCTCTCATAGCTTCTTCTAAGTTAAGAGCATTTCCAGTAGCTTGCTGCAAGCCCCTGGAAAGAGTATTCATCGCAATACCTGAGTTCGTACCTAATGCAGTTATACCTGCCTGTAATTGTTCTACTTGAGCAGCTCTCGAAAGTGCTCCAAATGCGGCAGTTACAGCAAAGATATTTGCAGCAAGAGCAGCATAAGCAGGAACCAATCCTCCAGATATTCCTTGTGCTTGTTTTGCAAAGTTTTTTCCAAGACCAGAAGAAGTATGCGCTGCACCCTGCATACTTCTATAGCTAGTTTTTTGGCTTTTATTTAATTTTTTAGTAGATTTATCTAATTGATCAGTCGCGCCAGCAGCTTCCTTGGCTTTCTTTCCTATGATGCCTAAGGAACCGTCATCGTTAACCTGAATAGTTAATTTTATTTTGTTGGCCACTTTTCGACTGTCTCTTTGCTTTTTCGTATTGCCTCTTCATATCTTCAGAGGATTTCTTAATAGCTCTTGAGTCTAACCAAGATAGTAGTTGAAAAAAGTATTCTTTATCTTCTATCCCGTATAACTCTATATAATGACTTACATTTGTATAATCTTTTCCAGTATATCCAATATCAGCATATACTCTATCTCCCATCATATTAAATGTATTTACTGCATACACCATTATATCTGGAAGATCCTCCCAGTCGGGAGGGATTTCTTCTTCAAGAGGTTCGTTTCCCATTTGTTCACATAACTCGAGATATCTATCTCGAGTCATTCCAGTATCGCTATTCTGAAACAGCTTTTCTAGCCGGTCTAGAGCTAGGCTTTTCTGGTCTTCCACGAAAGTTATCTAAATCAAAGACTACCTCGTTGAGCCACATATCAAATTCTGTTGAGTTACTAACAAGTTGTTCGGCATTTTCTTCTGAATAAGTTATTTCATCTTCGGGATTTTGTCCTTCCATCTCAATTAATACCAAAGTTTCTAAATGAGCAAGAGTTAGTCCTTTCCAACCTTTTAAAGTTGCTTTTGCAAACTCTTCTACAAACTTGTCTTCATCTAAGTCCTCTGTGATTGCTCTTGTTTTTCGATCAAACTTTTGAGTAATACATCTTTTACGAAGACTTGCTAATTCTTTTCGTGATAAGTTCACGACTTCGACGGAAAATCCGTCTAATCCAGGAAAGTCGATCCAAGCTGCCTTGGAATCAACCATTAATTTTTTTAGATCCATGCTGTTAAGCTCCAGTTGTGTAAGTTAAAATACTTCCCAAACTAGTAGGATTATCAATCAGTCTCCAGTCAAAGCTTTGAGTGTAAACTGATCCACTTCCAATTCTGTTTGTGAAGCTGCAATTTCCATTTACAGAGAAGCCTCGAAAAGCTGCTCCGGTTCCGTTCCCTGCAGTGATTACGATAGGTGAGGAAGAACTCCAATTTTGTGGTGCAATTGTTCCCGTACCTTTTGTGTCAGTAACATATCTCATTACTGATCCAGAGAGAATACGTTTATTGAGTGTAAAATCTCCCGGATACATACTGTTCGAACTATCCGTTGCGGAAGTAGCTGCATGAACTGTAGTATACGGAGACCACTCAATATCATTTTGCAATTCTATTGAAGTTCCTATAATATCAGATAGGTTTTGCGATGCTAAAGATACTGCTACTTCTGGTTTTGAAATGTAGCGCAAAGGACTTGTTCTACTTTGCAATGTGCCAGGTAGCGTATCTTTTGTCAAAGAATCCATATAAGATAATTTAGTTGCTTCTCCAGAAATCGTCATTCGCAGGGGCCGTGATCTCTCAATTACGAAAGTCCCGCTTGTTATGACAGCAGTTTCTAGTTTGTAAACATCTAAATTAGTTGCTACATATAGATCAAATGTATTTAATGTACTTGTACCCGATTTATAGTTTACAAGTAAATTAAATATAGTACTAAAATCAGTATCTTTTAAGGCAGGAAATGATAATTCAAATTCTGCTGGATTTGCTTTATTTATAACACTTCCATCGAAAAGAAAGTTCTGATTATACAAAGTTTTAACTGGATAATTATTTTGAGCGAAAGTTTGACTAAAGCTTATGCTACTTATAGTCATTTTATAGCGTAATCCGCTAAAAACGATATGAACCTCACTTTCTTTTTCAAAGTTATAACTTGGCATAATGTCCCAGATAAAAAGAGGGGCTCAAAAAGAACCCCTCATCTTTTGTACCATATAGTATAGTGGAAACCGAGAAAAATGTCAAGAACTATTTTTCAGAGGTTATTACTTACCAACATACTTTAAGGTCATTTCATCGGCTTCACCAATTGACGATCCAAGTCCGTGGAAATTAGTCTCCAACGAGATTACGTCATCAATAGAGTGTGAAGGTATTTCTAAGTGGCAGCGATCAATTTGGAACTCAAGACGAGGAGTTGAGGCAGTACCACCAACATCAAACTTAAGTTCAAACTCGTTAATAACCGTTTCAGTATCTTGTACTAAGTCTTCAAATAAGTTTTTACTCTTATTCGTAGCAGCATCAGAAGATCCAAGATAACAGTTAAAGCTGCCTGTTACAGTTCTTGTTCCAGTTACGTGCTCGATTGGCTGGTTAACCCTACCAATTTCTTCCGGAGTTAAGAAAGTAATATTATTACTAATAGTAACATTTCCGGAAGTAATAGCCACTTGATAACTTGATTCATAAGTTACAGCACTATTGTTTGCTTTAAATGTTGCATCTGGAGCAAGAGTTAACTGAGTAAGTCGGTTACGAATAAAGTTTTGAGTATCCGTACTTCCTTCATCAATTGCATGAACCCAGTTTCCTGTACCTGTTCCTTCAGAAACAAAGAAAGAGTCTGAATCATTTGTATCAATCCAAATTTCTCCTGCAGCACTTGCACTGGGAGGACTATCTTGAGCACTTACTGATGCAGTAAAGTCAGTAATTTGTCCAGCAAATCCAGACCAGTTAATTGTTGCAATACCATCAATATCAAAGTCCATTGAAGCTTCATTTACAACTGAATTTGCAAGTTTATAAACAAGCCGTCCTGCACTCTTATCACTTAGTATAAAGTAAACATCAAATGTTGCTAAAGATGATCTATTTGAATCAAAAAAGTTAATATCTAAATCAGTGCTATCCGAACTAAAAGCTTCACTTGTTACAGTAAGTACTAAGTTAGTAGTGCCACCACCAATTGCTGCTGGAGCAATTGTAATTGTAGAACCTGTATCAAAGCCAATACCTCTATCAGTAATTGTAGAAGTTGCGACTCCAGAACCATTTACAACAACAGAAACTACAGCAGAGGCTGCAACATTTGAACCATTGCTTCCAATTGTTACGTTTGTACCTGGGACAGCAATAGTATAAGTTCCTGCACTTCTTCCAGAATCGGTTCCACCAGAAGTAGTAGCAATTGAAGTAATGGCACCACCTGTAGCACCATGATTCCATGCGTAAGTTGTGCCGTTATATACGTTCTTACTTCCCATACAAACCCAGAGGGCTTCTTCTACTGCGTGGCTAGCATTAACTGCTGAGCCGGCTCTTCCACCTTTATCCGCACTATAAGTTGTACCTCCTGCTGCTCTAAATGGGCGAGCGTACGTTGAGAATGAAAATTCTGCAGCAGAAAGTGAGTCAGTAAACATTTTTCGTCCACGTCGGCTTCTACCGCTAGCATCTTCCATTTCGTTCAGAGTTATCTCTGAAGCATTTGTTGCTTGAGAAAAGCTAAAACCATCGAGAACTGGTATAAACCACGCTCGATTGTCTTTCACCAAGTACATCTTGGTGTCTCTACTAAAATGCAAAAATTCAGCCATAGTAATCTCCTATGCTATCTTGAAAAGACTTGGACGTGAACGTCTGTTCGTGCCAGTATTTTCTAGTATCGAACCTCAATAACCATCTCTCCGATGCCCAGAGGTTCAAGTACACCTTCATCAGTATCAATACTGATTATTGTGATTTGATGTGCGTTACCCTTTGTAAACGTACTATCAAAATACGTCAATGCAGAGTTTTTTTCTAGCACTGTTTCAACATCTTCGAGTAACGCTCCTAATGCGATTTGAGCGTCTTCTTCATTAACGTAACAGCGAATTGTTACTGTTAAAAATCTGTCCTTATACCCTGCAGTCTGATACTGCCTTGCTTCGCTTCCTGCGTTTAAGTGTATTGCAGGAAACTCTTCTACTTCATCCCAGAACTTCATTCTTGGGTGAACATTCTCTCCTACATTTGAGAGAAATGCTCCTGAGCCATCGATGCCCTTTAGAGCAGTCACTAAAGCTTCAACTATATTATGTCGCCGAGAAGCATATTTTCTGCTCATTAAATTCTCCTAGTATAAAATCTTCCAGCAATAAGTTGAGTAGCTATCTCTCTAATTGATGCATCAATTAAAGTTCTTGGGTCTCGATCTGCACTTGCAAATCGAGTTCCGCTTGATTTTTCAAAAACTCCATAAGGATTTGTTTCATAACTATATCCAATACTTGGGTATCCTTGTGGAGTTGCAGTTATGTTTGTAACTCTTGCACTTCCTGCAAATCTTCCTGTTCTATTTACAAGTCTTGGCTCTCCCATATTCCCTGCAACTGTTTGAGGAAGTTTAGCATTTATTAATGCCATGAGTCTAATTGGACTCATTCCCGCTGTAGTATTTACTCGTCCTGCTCTCGACGTTTTAACTGCTACTGTTGGAAGCGACCGTCTAGTTGTTTTTATTTGTCCAGACGCTCGTTTAGTTATTCTTGAACCTGCTTTACCTTTTACATTGCTTTTTGACTTTTTTAAATTACTATCTAAAGTAATTTCTATATCTGCACCTTTTCCTAAACTATCTGTAAAATCATGAATAATTTTTGCAAACACCTGGTCTTCTATTGAAGGGGAGCTTTGCATACTTACTAAACCGTCTGGGCCTGTAAGAGGAAGTTTCTGTATAAACTCTTTTACAAGCTGCATTAAAGCTTTTTCTTGTGGAGCATCTATTTGTCTATTATCAAAACTACTTTGAAATCCAATAATTGGAACATATCGTGCTCGAACTTTTCCTGTTTTTGTTACTACTTTTTCATAATCTATAAAAACACTATCAACAAAGCCATCAACCATACCCCTTACATCAACTTTTGCTTTTGTTGATTTAAAGATTTTATCTGCGCCTTTTTTCATGTGATCTCTAAATTCATCTTCTAGAGCATCTGCGTTTACGCCTTGTTCATCTGCTTTTCCCCGAAACTGCGCCATTGCTCCAGCAGCTCCTACTGTTGATTTAGCTAGTCCTTCTCTTGCTGCTCCATGACCTAAATCTGTTCTTTTTGAAATTTCTGCTTTATCCCTTTGGGAAAAATTAAACAAATCAAGAATTTCTCCTTTGCACTGCCGTAAGTTATTAAAACTTCCAACTATAAAAGCTGTTCGAGGTGAGGCTGTAAGTTCTTTATATACTGACGGCTCGTTTGTTTTTAACCATTGCCCTACATAAGTATTTTCTACTAATGGAGCTTGTCCTGCATATATTTGTGCGCTTTTGCTTGATAAGTAGCTATCTTGATATCTTTCTGCTATCTCCCTAGCGTTTTTATAATCATCCTTACTAAACTCAATTTCAGTTGCATTAATTAATGTAGGATACTTTGTCCTTATATATTCTATGGTACCATTTATAAATTCTAATCCTTTATCATCTAAATGAATTATTTGGGCTCTTTTTTCCAAAGTTCCCTTTCTAGCTTTTGAGTTTTCTTTATTTAGAAAAGTCAATAATTTATTTGCTAGTCTTTCTCTTACGATAGAGGATGTCATTAAAAATTCTTATACAAGTCTAAAACTCGCTTGATGTGATCAGGAAACGCGACACTATCTCTCATAGAAGTAGTGCCTTGATTTTGTATAGTAGCTCCCTGTAACACCTTTCTTTCTTTATGCTCGTCATGAAGATAATAACTTATCAAATCAAAAACGGCAAGTTTTAAGTCTGCCGGAGTAGTTGCATACCCTGCGGTATAAACAATCTTTACTGC
>CENX01158339.1_pt1 | contig 16101 bp, 20 predicted proteins | sample 361321 | NCBI WGS metagenome assembly CENX01 (sample SAMEA2619678, study PRJEB7988) | marine metagenome | isolation source: saline water (ENVO:00002010), including | reverse complement strand
TAATGAATGCAATTGATAATTTGATAGAGGTATTTTTCATCCACATACATCTTTGATCTGCATCAGGCCATAAAAATATCATACCCTCATCTTCTTTAAGAACTCTTATTCCCATTAGGCCTTTAGCACGTAATTCATTAGTGTCAGCGACCTGCAGAGATATCTTTTTATTAGCTATAGAAATAGATATTTCTTTAGAACTTAAATTAAGCGATATTACTGCGAAGAGTAGAAATAGTATTCGAATAATCATCTGTATTAAAAATTGCTGAGCCAAGAACAAATGTATCAGCTCCTGCTTCAGATACAACACTTATATTTTCAGGATTTATGCCTCCATCAACTTCTAATCTTACTTCATTGGGTATTTTATCAATAAGTTTTCTCATATAAGAAATTTTTGCAAGTACAGCATCAATAAATTTTTGTCCTCCAAAACCTGGATTAACTGACATGAGTAAAACTAAATCGATGTCTTCCAGATGCTGTTCGGCAACTGTAACTTCTTCTCCTGGATTTATAGCAATTCCTGCCTGGCAGCCTAAATCTTTAATTTTATTTATAGTTTCTGAAACATTTGCGGTAGCGTTGGGATGAAATGAGATTAAATCCGCACCAGCATTAGCAAACATTTTTACTAAACCATCAACCGGCTCAACCATTAAATGAACATCAATAAAATCTTTAATTCCGAATTCTCTTAATGATTTACAGACCATAGGGCCAATTGTTAAGTTTGGGACATAATGGTTATCCATTACATCGAAATGTATCCAATCTGCTCCAGCATCTAGAACACTTCTAACTTCATCTCCGAGTTTTGCAAAATTTGCTGAAAGAATTGAGGGAGCAATTATTTTATTCACTGTTTAATAATTCTAAGGTATCAATACTTCCAACATCATACCAATTAATATCTAGAATATCTGCTTTTAAATTTCCTCTCTTAGCTATTTTTAATAGGCAATCATGCCAATAGTGAAAAGACTTTTCCTCTATATTATTAAATAATTTTGCATTAATAATACTAAATCCTGTCCAAGTAAAATTCTTATCATCGCTGACTTTAACTTTGCCTGATTCTATAGAAAAATCACCTTCTTGCTCTTTATCTGACAGTACAGAAAAAACAGTAGGCGAAAAAAAATTATTAAAATAAGAATAATCTAGATCACTGTATATATCTGAATTGATAACAAGAAAATCGTCTTGATCAAAATGCTTAACAGCATTTTTTATGCCTCCCCCGGTTCCTAATATATTTTCTTCATGACTGAATACTATGTCTATTGCATCAATATATTTTGCAGACACATGATTTATTATTTTTTCTGCTAAATAGTGAACGTTAATCACTATTTTTTTGCAGCCAATAGCAATAAGCTTCTCTATATGAAAATCAATTAAAGCTTTGCCTTTGACCTCAATTAGTGGTTTTGGTGTATCTTTAGTTAAATTTCCTAAGCGCTTTCCATAGCCTGCAGCGAGAATCATCGATTTCATAATAATTTCTCTATGACATGGATTTCATCTATAAATTTTAAAGAGCTCAGACCTAAATGAATCCTCTTAATAAATTTATCAATATCGTCTTTTCTATTTAGCAATTTGCCTTGCTTATTAAAATCATTTAGTAAAGCAACACATCGCATTGATCTATGTGTTAAGACTTGTTTAGTTAAAATATCAGCCTGTTTAGCATCAAATCCTAGTCCATTTCTTTCGCAATGCTTTTGCAGTAGTTGATTAATCAGGTCTTCTGGATAGTCAAAATCATGTTCATAAAGTAAAGAAGCTAAATCCATTCCCATTGGCCCAACATTGAGATCTTGAAAATCAATAATATAAATTTGTTGTTTAAAGTAAATAAAATTTCTTCTCTCAAAATCATTATGGGTTGGCAAAAATGGTTGGTTCATAATTAGCTCAACCAATTTTTTTCTAAGAGCATTTATTAAGGCAATCTCATCCTTGCTAAGAGTTATATTTCTATCTTTAAAAATATTTAAAAAATTACTAGTTTGCTTAAAAAGATCATCATAAGAGAAAGCTTTAAGGACATCTTGGTCTACAGAGTAAATCAAAGATAATTGGTCTAAAGCTTGCTCTAAAACTATTTTATTATCTAATTTTTTATGAGTGTCTAGAGTTACATCACCCAAATCTTCCTGCAACATAAAATGTAAATCCTCTGAAAACGCATAAATCTCTGGGACTCTAACAGAATTATTTTCTAGTAATTTTGCTGCATATAAAAATTTTGCAGCAGATGATCCAGAGGCTGCAAAGTTTTTTTCAGGAGCTTCTTTTGATTGAATAGCCAGTATATAGCTTTGTTCGTTCGTAGTTATTCTATAGTAGCTTCTGCTGCTGGCTTCTTGCCTTAGTGGCGAAATTGTATATTCGTCACTGCCAGTAGTGTTCTTTATCCAATTTGCCGCTTCTTCTAAATCTTTTTTCAACTATCTTTTACTATCTTAGGAACAGGGTATGCATGCTCAGGAACAAAAAAATCAGGCATTAGATCTTGAAATGGATAATCTGCATATTTTCTAAAATCTGTCTCTCCATGTTCAGCTAAAAACGAATCATCAATAATAAAATTTCCTGTAAATTTGTCCGCATCCTTATTTAAAATAATATGAGCTGCATCAGCCATGATTGCTGGGCTTCTAGATTTATTATAAATTTCATCTCCGCCTAAAACATTAGCAACTGCTGCTGTTTTAATAGCTGTTCGTGGCCATAATGCATTTACAGCTATTTTTCCTTCAAATTCTGCAGCCATGCCTAAAACACACATGCTCATGTTAAATTTAGCTATCGTATAAGCAACCGTATCTTTAAACCATTTTGGGTCCATATCTAACGGAGGCGAAATATTAAGGATATGAGGATTAGAAGATTTTAATAAGTGCGGAATACATAATTTACTCGTTAAAAATGTTCCTCTACCATTTATATTATGCATTAAATCATATCTCTTCATATCAGTGTCTACTGTCCCAGTTAGATTTATTGCAGATGCATTATTAATACAAATATCTATGCCGCCGAATTCATTAACAGTCTTTGCTACACTCTCTAAAATGCTTTCTTCATGCCTAATGTCACATTTCAAAGGTAAACACATGCCCCCTGCTTCTTCAATTTCTCTTGCAGCGGTGTATATAGTACCTGCTAGTTTTGGATGAGGTTCTGTAGTTTTTGCAGCAATTGCCACTTTTGCTCCATCTTTTGCAGCTCTAAGTGCAATTTCAAGACCAATTCCTCGACTCCCACCAGTCATAAAAATAACTTTATCTTTAAGGCTCATAAAACTTTTTCCATTTATATAAGTCCTATAATAACAAGCATATGTTAAAAGTTCATAATTGGTTTTTGTTAGTAATTTTATCGACTTCATCTCTTATTAATTCGGAATGTCATGATGAGGAGACAGCAAGTAGTCTAGAGATTAAAAATGGGCAAATGGAAGTTGGGGATAATGGCATTGTTAAGTTTGAAAGCGCTGTAACAACAGAAGAAAAATTTGAGCTAAAGAATGTTGAAGTAACTACTTGTGCAGAAAGTTCAGTTTGGAGCTTAGGAGCAGAAAGTGCAACATTTAATGAGTCAAATAGAGATCTAACTATAGAGAATGCAAAATTAAAGATTTTTAACTTGCCTGTTTTTTGGATAGGAGAAGTTTCTTTAAATGAAAATGATAGTTTTAGTGTTCCTAATCTAGGCATAACTAATTCAAGCCTAGATATAAGTTATAAATTTAAAAATACAACAGAGAATAGCATTTTTAAAGTAGAGCCAATTTATTCAGATTCTTCACTAGGGTTATCTTTAAGTTATGAATATGACGACGAGAAGAATAATTTAGAATTTGATAGCTTAACTATGGGAGATAATGATAGTTCGTGGGCATATAATCTTGATGCACAAATTAACTTTAATGATTTCATATCTTTGGATGTGGATTATTCTGATTTTAGTGGTAATTCATTAATACAGAATTATGGCTACAGGTATCTTGATTTAAAAAGACGAAGCTTAGATCTAAAGCAGTCTCTAGGTCTTTCTATGATTTATGAAAATAGAAATTTTTTATTTTCTTCAGATAGTTTTAAAAATATAGGCTCCTTAAGACCAGTATCACATTCAAAAGATTTCTTTTTATATGAAAGATTCTACTCAATATATGGCTGGGACTTAGAAATAAGCTCAGAATATGCAAAATTCAAAAGTAGTATCCCTTTCAGCCTTAGTATGCCTTATCAAATATTTAATGAAGTAGATCGAACAGCAAGAAATATAAAGCTAAGTAAATCATTCTCTGACAATCAGTTTGATCATGAATATGAATTTCTTGCTTCAAGGAGAGAATATGATATCTATGATACTGATGAGACGCTTAATATAAGTGACTTTTCTTTTAGACAATCTTTTTCATTGCTTGAAGATAGGAGCTTAAAAATTGGCTACATTTGGTCTACCTTCTCAGATCAGCATGAATTGCCATTATTAGATTCTTATCCTATTAATCCATCTCCTGAATCCAATATCTCGTTAAACCCATGGGTAGGAAAAGATCGTGATGCAAATATGAGAAAGGTGTTTATATATAAAAAAGGTGTGAATAAACACTTTAAATATTCGATAGCTACAAATTTATATGAAAAATATAATTACGACCTTGAAAATATGATTTTCAAAAAGTTTTTTAATAAAAAACCTATATTTTTCTCGCTATCTACAAATAACAAAAATTTTAATTTCTTTTCAATGGGTAATTATAGTTATGAGAAGAAAAAATTTATGGGTCTCATTGGTGGTTTGAGATATATGGATGAAAAAACAAAATTCTCTATTGCAAAAAATAAAATAGTTCCATCAAGCTATCCTTTAAAAAGTCTAGATAACTATGTGATCAAGTTTAAAAGGGATTTTAATTCTTTTACTATTTTCTCCAGAGCTCAGTATGCTAAAGAAGATAAGAGCTTAAATGAAAGTATCTTAGGGTTTGAATGGGCATATGATTGTCTAAAGTTGAGAGTAAGTTTTGAGAGAGCTAAATTCTTTCCATTTCTTGATTCTGACTATACTACTATGCCATATGCAGAACATATATATTTGACTAATCCAAAAGTAAAAAATAACCTTAGTTTTGAATTTGAACTTATTGGACTATCAAATCTCTTAACTCCAATAGATAATATTATTGAATATGGTTTATTTAATTAGAACAATAGCTATCTTGCTCCTAGCAAGTTCAACTTATTCACAAGATTTAGATAGGATTGCTGTGATAGTAAATGATGGAGTAGTTCTTGAATCAGATATTCAAATCAAGATAAACGATTATAAGAAAAATGCTGCCTTAGATGGATTAAGTATACCTCAGGACTCTACCCTTCGGGAGTTGATAGTTGATCAACTTATCTTAGAAGAACTGCAATTACAGATAGCAGATAGAGTTGGCATAAAGATTAGTGATGAGGAACTTAATTTAACAATAAAATCTCTAGCACAACAAAATGATCTTACGCTCGAAGATTTTATTAAGTATGTTGGGGAAAGAGGAGATTCTTATTCTCGACTCAGAGAAGAAGTGAAGAGAAATTTGAAAATAAGGAGAGTCCAGCAAGGCAGTATACAAAACAAAATTTCAATTTCTCGAGAAGAAGTTAATAGTTTTCTCAAAACTGAAGAGGCTTTAAATCAACTTGGTCCTGAGTTAAATGTAAAACAAATACTTATAAAAAATGAATCAAGTAAAGATATTGATTCAATTTATGAAGAAGTACTTATTGGTTTAGGCAATGGTACTAATTTCAATGAGTTCGTAGTTACGTATTCAGAAGACAACAATCGAGGAGATTTAGGTTGGAGAAAAATTACAGGTTTTCCAGAATTATTTAAATCGCCCATTAGTCAATTAAAAATTGGTCAGGTTGCAGAGCCAATTAAAAGTGGAGCTGGAGAACATATCCTATATTTAGAAAATAAGAGAGGCCCAACAGTCACATTTGAAAAAGAATGGAATGTTAGACACATTCTACTAATACCTAATAGGATACGTACTGAAACTGATAGTGAAGATAAAATTATAGAAATAAGAGAACAAATAATTAATGGTGCTTCTTTTGCAGATTTAGCAGCTGAGTTTTCAGATGATCCAGGCTCTAAGCAAGAAGGTGGAAATCTTGGTTGGGCTGGCGAAGGTCTTTATGCTCCAGAATTTGAAGAAGCAATCAAAAAATCAAATTTAAATGAAATAACACAGCCTTTTTTAACTGAATTTGGTTGGCATATCCTTGAAGTTCTTGGAACTAGGGTTGAAGATAAAACTGATGAAAGAGTGGAAGACCAAGCATTTTCTTATCTATTCAATAGAAAGTTTGAAGAAGAATTGGAATCTCATTTACAAGAATTAAGAGCAGAAGCTTTTGTAGAAATAAAAGAATTTGATTAAGAACCCAATAGTTGTCTCATTAGGAGAACCATCAGGCATAGGTCCAGAAGTATTCTTAAAAGCAATCTTTGAAACTAGTTTAAAAGAACAGTTAGGACTTATAACCGTAGTTGCTTCAAAAAAAGTTATAAAAAATGTATCTCAAAAACTTAATTACCATAAAACCGATTCTTTAAAAATAATAGAAGTGAATCTAGATTCAGATGTCATTCTGGGTAAACCAGACAAAAAGAATGCTCCTTATGTTATTGAATGTTTAAATAAAGCGGTAGATCTTGCTCATAAAGAAAAGATTCCGCTTGTTACTGGCCCTATAAATAAAAAGGTAGTAACTAATACAATATCTGGGTTCTCTGGTCATACAGAATTTCTAAAAGAAAAATTTGGTTGCGAAGACGTTCTTATGCTTCTTGCAAATAATTCGCTTAAAGTTGGGGTAGCTACAACCCATATAGCTTTGAAAGATGTTCCTAAAATGATTTCAAAAGATCTAATTATAAGAAAATGTAAGTTATTGGATAAAGGACTGAAAGATATCTATGGTTTAGTAGCACCTAAAATCGCTGTCTTAGGATTAAACCCACATGCAGGAGAAGATGGTTCATTTGGCATAGAAGAAATTGAGTCTATAAATCCTGCAATTGCACATCTAAAGAAAGAAGACTTCGATATAGTTGGCCCAATATCTGCAGATACTGCTTTTATCAATGGGGGCTATGATGCCTATCTTTCAATGTACCACGATCAAGCGCTTCCAGTTTTAAAAACTTTAGATTTCCATCATTCAGTAAATATTACGCTTGGATTGCCATTTCATAGGGTATCTGTTGATCATGGAACAGCAGAAGATATAGCTCCTAAGTTTAAAGCTGACTATACAAGCATGCTTGAAGCTTTAAAATTAGCAGGTAATGGCAATATCATATAAAAAAAGTCTTGGACAAAATTTTTTAAAAGATAATTTTTATCTTGAAAGAATTATTAATAGTTCTGAAATACAAAGTTCAAATAATGTTATTGAGATTGGCCCCGGGGATGGAGCTTTAACAACCTATATTTTAGAAAGAACTCAGAACCTAGTTGCTTATGAAATTGATAAAGGTCTTATTGCTCTTTTATCAAAAAGATTTGAGAAAAAAAATGTAAATTTTATTAATAAAGATTTTCTTAGTGTAGATTTAAGTGAAATTAATGATTCTTCATTAATTATTATGGGTAATCTTCCATATAATATTTCATCACAAATAATACTGAATATTCTCGAAGCAAATATTGAATATGAGCATTGCATTTTTTTAATACAGAAAGAGCTTGCTCAAAGATTCTGTCCAAAGACTAAATCATCAAAAATATCAATAATTGCTGAGTTTTTTTGCGATTTTGAGATATTGTTTGATATTCCACCAGAAGCTTTCTATCCAGAGCCAAAAGTAACTTCTTCTTTAGTAAAGATTAGAAAGCATAGCCGATTTAAGGACAGAAAAGAGAGCTTCATAGCTTTAAAGCGGATTTTATCTTTATGCTTTGCAAATCCTAGAAAAAAGATTAGCAATCCATTAAAAAATATTTTTAATATCATGCCTAGATTTTCATTTGACATGAACTCTCGGCCAGAAGAACTTGTGATACAAGACTATTTTGAAATACTTAGTAAATATGAAGAGCAAATCTAAATTTGTAATAGGCGATATTCAGGGTTGTTATAAAGAGTTTAAGAACCTTTTAAAACTTATTGATCCTAATAAGGAAAACAAGTTCTTTTGTGTTGGAGATCTAATTAATAGAGGCCCAGAATCAGAGAAAGTAATTGAATACATACTAGAAAATAAAATAAAGAGCGTCTTAGGTAATCATGATTTACATTTAATGGCAATTTTAATGGGTATTAAAGAACATAATGATAAAAAAGATACGATGCACAAAATTCTCAGTAAGAATAAATCAATTGAGATAATTGAGCATTTTTTAACTTTCCCATTTGCTAAAGTCCTTTCTCATCAAAATAAAAAATCATTAGTGGTACATGCTGGAATACTTCCAACTTGGTCACTTAATGATGTGTTAGCAGCGAATGATGAATTAATATCTTCCTTAAAATCAGATCCTGGAAAATTTCTTTCCACAATGTATGGAAATAGAAGAAAGGCAATATCTAAATCAACGAATAAAAAAAATAGAAGAAGATACTTGGTGAATGTTTTTACCAGGATGAGATTTATAACAAGTAGAAATAAATTAGATTTACAAACCAAAGTTAAAAAAACCTCTAAAGAACAATATCAGCCTTGGTTTTCATATAAACATAAATCACTAAAAGAGCTCGATAATATAGTTTTTGGACACTGGGCAGCCTTAAATGGAGTAACAAATCATAATAAAATCAAAGGTGTTGATTTAGGTTGTGTCTGGGGCGGGTCTTTGGCAGCAATTAATGTTAATGATAAATCTATAATCACGGTTGATTCAGTCAAATGAGAATTTATAAAGTTGGTGGTGCGGTAAGAGACAAGTTAATGGGTCTTAAACCTAAAGATAATGATTGGCTAGTTGTTGGCGCATCTATCTTAGAAATGGAAAATATGGGATTCCAGAAAGTTGGAAAAGATTTTCCTATATTTCTCCATTCAGAAACAAAAGAAGAATATGCATTAGCCAGAAAAGAATCAAAAACTGGTAAAGGCTATAAGGGTTTTAAATTTGATTTCTCTCCTGATATTACGCTTGAGGAAGATCTAAAAAGACGAGATCTGACTATAAATGCAATAGCAGAGGATCAAGATGGAAATATAATTGACCCTTATGGAGGAAGAAAGGATATCAAAGCAAAAATTTTGAAGCATGTATCAGAAAGTTTCTTTGAAGACCCACTGAGAGCCCTAAGAGTTGCTCGATTCTATGCTCAATTTGAAGATTTTTCTATTCATCCTGACACAGAAGATGCTTTACAAAGAATTTCTAAATCAGAAGAAATTAAAGAACTTAGCAAAGAGCGTGTTTGGGTAGAAACATTAAAGGGTTTAGAGCTAAATTTTGAACGATTTTTATATATCATAAAAAAATTCAGTTTAGACATGCCCTGGTATGATGAGTTAAAAGTGATACCTAACATAACTTCTAGTAATCCAAATATAAAATGGTGTCAGGTTTCAGAAAAAAATAATTTTAGGTTTGCAGAGAAGCTATTAACATCAAAATCCATTAAAAAAACCTTAGAAATCTGGTCTAAAATTTCGAGATTTGATATTAGTTCCAGCAAAAAAGAAAAAATTAGTTTCTTTAAATCAATGTCATCACAAAACTATAAAAAAGGGATATCTGAAGTGTTAGAATGCTTTCCAAAGTTAGATAACTATATTTCTAAAATTTTAAATGATTATGCTGCTGTTAATTTTGAATATTTAAACGATTTAAGTTCTAATGAGATAATTGATGCAAAGAATAAAGAACTAAAGAGGATTATAGAGGAAAATGGATAAACAAATTCTAATTACAGGTGGGGCACAAAGAATTGGCAAACAATTAGTAAATCACTTTCATCACATTGGGTGGGACGTACTATTTCAATATAGATCTTCTAGCGATTCTGCTATTAGTCTTTGCGATCAGTTAAATTCAAAAAGAGAAAACTCTTGCCAAGCTCTTCAATGTGATTTTGATGAAGAGACTGCTTTTACAGACTTCTGTAAAGAAATAAATAAAAATGCTAGCAATCTCTGTGCTTTGATTAATAATGCTTCTACTTTTTATCCAAAAAAAATTACAGAAATAGACTCTAGCGATTGGGAGAAGCTAATGTCTTCAAATCTTAAAACTCCTATCTTTTTATGCAGTGCGCTTACAGACAAGTTAGTAAAAAATAATGGGCATATTATAAATATTACAGATATTTATGCGGAACAGGGTATGTCTGGCTATTCTGTTTATGCGGCTGCAAAAGCCGGACTATATAATTTCACTAAATCACTAGCAAGAGAGCTTGCCCCTGATGTATTGGTTAATTCAATCTCGCCTGGATCTATTCTATGGGATATAAATGAACCATCTGAAGAAAAAAAGAAGAAAATTCTAGATAGCATACCTATGGGAAGATTAGGTTCAGAGAAAGATATAGTTATGTTGGCTGATTACTTAATAACTAAAAATACTTATATGACTGGTAGAAATATCAGTGTCGATGGTGGAAAATCTCTAGGATGAAAATTAATAAGCTTAAAATAACTATTCGAGATAGAGAGTTTGATTTTGGTGTTCCTGAGAGTGAATACATCGTTTTTAAAAAAGCAGAAAAATCAATCGTAGAACTAATAGAAAATATGAAGTTCCCAGAACATAAGCTTGATAATGCGATCTTAAATGCTGCTCTTGGCATAGCAAAAGAAAATGAAAATTTAAAAGAGAAGGTCAACGAATTAGATGATAGGGTCACTGAGCTTACAAAAAAAATAGAAATTTTTCTTAATCAATAATTTTAATAAAGCACGAAAACCGTATATATTTAAAGTATCTGGATCATAGTTTTCGGATTTACTCTTTGAATCGATAATAGAGATTAAAGGGAAGCAGATTTTTTATAGCTGTGCATTACCATTAGGGAAGCCTTACTATATAGATGAGCTACCCACCTGACCAAAGGGTTCAGGGTTGCTGAGAACATATGATTCAGATATCTAAAAATTCATTAAGAAAAAAAATGCGATCGAAAAGACATGAGCTTTTAAAGAGTGAAGTCATTTCTTTATCTAAATTAATTAATGAACGCTTAAAAAAAGAGCAATACTTTAATAGTTGCATGAACATAGCTTCTTACTTGGCAACTGATAATGAGCCTAATTTGTCTATCCCAATAAGTAAAAAATTATTTTTTCCTAAAATTAATAATGAAAGGTTAACTTTCCATTTAAATACAAATAAATTTAAAAAGAATAAATTTGGCATTAATGAGCCAGTACATAAAAAAATATTCCCTATGAATAAAATTCAATTAATTCTTATTCCTCTAGTAGCTTTTAATAGTGATTTATACCGAGTTGGATATGGGGGTGGCTACTATGACAGAACTTTTCAACATCTTTCAGACAAAACGACTAGGCCAAAAATTTGGGGAATTGGTTATGACTTTCAGAAGACAAGTACTAATTTTCAAAATACATTTGATATAAGATTAGATAAAGTTATTACTGATAAAACAAATTATGTCTGAAAAATATAATGCTGCATTAGGCGCTTTCGAACAAATAAAAAATATTGATGGGCCATTGGATATAGGTATTGGAACTGGTAGTACTACCGACATATTCACTAAAGAATTTTTGCCAAAAATAAGAACAAATATCCATTCTCTTTACTCAAGCTCTATCCGAACCACAGACTTATTAAAGTCATTAAATTTTACGGTTCATGAAGGCAAGCCTAATAAGATATTAGATCTATATATTGATGGTGCAGATGAAGTCGATAAAGATTTAAATCTGATAAAAGGTGGTGGTGGTGCACATACAAATGAAAAAATTATTGCTGCATCTGCAAATTATTTTATATGTATTGTAGATAGTTCAAAATTGGTAGAAACTCTTGGTAGCTTCCCTCTTCCAATTGAAGTTTTAGCTAAAGATAAGGAAAATGTTATTCAAAGATGCCAAGAATACACTCAAAAAATTACTGCTAGAGAAAATTTATCTGATAGTGGGAATATCTTACTAGATCTGCATGAAATGCAAATTTTTGATCCCCTGCAAATCGAAAAAGAAATAAATGATATTAATGGAGTTGTTGAAGTGGGAATTTTCGCTGTCAATAAACCAGAAATCGTTATTGTTGGTAAAGATGATGGCTATAATTCAATAGAATCCTCAATTGCTTGAATAATTTTTGGATCGTTGGGCTCAACTTTATGTGAAAAACTTTTTATTTCACCTTCTTTTGTAATCAAAAATTTATGAAAATTCCATTTGGGCCTTTCATCTGTCATTTCAAATAATTTTTTATAAAATGGGTGTTTTGTTGTGTTTTTTACATTAGATATTGAAAACATTGGGAAGGTTACATCATACATAGCTTTGCAGAACTCACCTACTTTTGCTTCATCATCATATTCTTGCCATAAAAAGTTTCTTGAAGGAAAGCCTAAAACAGTAAAACCATTACTACTATATCGTCTTTGTAATGCTTCTAACCCTTCAAATTGATCAGTGTATCCACATTTACTAGCTGTATTAACAACTAGAATAGTTTTTTCAGAGTATTCACATAAATTTTTATATTCATCTTTATTTAAAATTTTTACGTCTGTATCAAGGAGATCATTGCAACTATATGCATGGCCACATATGCAGAATAGAGAAAACAAAAGAAATTTCTTCATTATGTGATTATAGGTTTATTTATATGGTAGAGATACCCAGTATTAATACTAGGAATATTGCGAAAAGTATAAAAAGTTCTATGTTTTCTAAAAATTTATCCATCTTTCTTAAATTTCTAGGGGCCGTGGCCCCTAGTCTGTCAGTCAGGGGGAGAGGAGAGACTGACCATATATATTATTTATTTCATAATATTACTATCTAATATAGATAAATGAAAGTGATTTTGTTAAATAAATGATAGTTATTTTATATTTACTATCATTCCTTCGTGAACTTTATCAAATAATTCAATAACATCTTGATTAGACATTCTTATACAGCCTTTTGACGCTTTAGTTCCAAGTAGCCATTCTTCTGGGGTTCCATGGATATAGATGTATCTTGCGAATGAATCAATCTCTTTTCCCTTATTTATATTTTCTTCAAGGCCTGATAACCAGAGTATTCTACTTTGTACTACATCTTCTTTCACATATATTTCTTGATCTGAGTAAATAGGAAATATTTCTCCCGTATACACTCTGCCAATAAATCTTCCTCCAGCAGGCACGTTTTTTCCTATCATTTTTTTAATTTCATGCTTTCCTAATGGCGTTTTAAATGAATTTTCTTTTGAGCCTTCGCCAAACTTTGATGATGAAATCTTATATATTTTAATCACTCCATTATCATCTATAAGAATTAGTTCTTGATTAGTGATTGATATTTCTATTTCCATGGCTGTAATTAATTGTATGAAAAAAAATAGTAGATATATTCTAGCTTTCATATTTCTTCCTAAAATCTATTATTAAGGTAATTAATAATGTTATAAATGAGAAGGCTAATAAAGGAAGGTCTCCCATTCTGACATACCAAGTATCATTCTTATTTAATGTTATTTCATGAGATATATAACCAGCCTCCCCTTTATTAATTTTTTCTGATGATTCTCCTTTTCTTGGGCTAATAATCTGTGAAATGCCATCTGTAGTCGATCTAACAACCCATTTATTTGATTCTACAGCTCTAGCTCGAGCATGTTTGAGATGCAATTCAGGCATGCTATCACCATACCAACTATCATTACTAATGTGCACAATATATTCCGTGCCTTTAACCCTATTTACAAAAGTATTATTAAAAACAATCTCCCAACAAACCACACCAGACCAATCAGATTTATCTTGATCATAAGAGCCTTGAGAAAGGCTTGAATCTGGAATATTAAAAAAATTACTTAAAGGCCTAAGAAGATCCCCAAAAGGTTGAAATTCACCAAATGGCACAAGATTTCTTTTGTCATAAACATGTTGTGTTCTGTTATTTATTATTGATCCATAGGTATTTTCTCCGTCTTTTCTAAAGAAGCCGCCGATAATGGTTTTTTCTTCAATCCCATTAAATATATCTTCGTTATACCAGCTTACTGATTCAGGCCAAACTACGATATCTGTATCAGTTTTGTTGGTAATTTCTTTAAGAAGATAAATATCATTGCTAAGAGGCTGAACAACTGAAACTCTTAATTTTTCAGAGCCTCCATTTTGATAATGTCCTGGTCCAAATAAAAGTAAAAGAATCAAGATAGAAGAGATGGGTACTTTATAAACCATCCTTAATTTTTCAACTAATATGCAGATAACTAGAATAATTATAAAAGATGTACCAGCAACCCCTATTATCGGCAATAGACCCCAAAAGTGATCAAAAAGAATTCCTAAATTCTGGCCGGGAAAACCTGATAACATCCATGATCTTACCCACTCTAATATAAAGAATATACTTGGAAGGATTAATATTTTTAACTTAGATTTCTCAAAATACTTTATTGCAATCCCAAATAGACCAAAATAAAGAGAGAGATAGCAAATTATTAGTGCTGTCATAAAGAAGCTAAGTAAACTACCTGCACCATAAAAATTTATAGCCTCATATACCCAAGATATTGAAATAGACCAAAATATAAGCCCAATAAAAAAACCTAGTTGAAAGAATCTAATCAATTTTTCGTACGGTAATCTTTTTTATTTTTCTCTGATCAGCGGAAGTTACAATTAGCTCAAGGTTTGAAACTTTTATGCTCTCTCCAACTTTTGGCAAATGACCAAATTCTTTAAGCACAAAACCTCCTAAGCTTTCAGCTTCAGGACAATTAAGTTTAATATCAAAAAAATCTTCAAATTTTTCTTTTTCTATTATTGAGGAGACTATATATTCTTTCTCATTAATTTTAATAACTTCATCATTTTTCTCTTCGTAGAATTCATCCTCTATTTCACCTACTATTTCTTCAAGAATGTCTTCAATTGTAATTAAACCTGCCAGCACGCCATACTCATCTATAACCATAGCTAAGTGAGTTCGATCTTTTTTAAAATCTTCAAGTAATGAAGTTACAGCTTTTGTTTCGGGGGTATACTTTGGTTCTCTTAAAAGGCCTGAAATATTAAAATTTAGATTATTTTTAATATCTACTAAATCTTTCACATGTAATATTCCTATGACTTTTTCTAAATCAGAGCTGAAAACAGGATATCTAGAGTGTTTAGTGTCTTTTACTATTTCATAAACTTCTTCAAGCGTATTATTTTCATTTATTGATGAAATATTAACTCTAGGAATCATTATTTCTTTAACAATTGAATCTTTAATGTTTAGTACATTTTGAATAAGCTCTTCTATCTGCTCATCACTAGGCTGATCAGCAACATTAGGATCCTCTATTTCTCTTTTTGTAGAGAATAGATTGATAATTTTAGAGAAAAACGACTGCGATGGTTCTTCAGACATTATTTATATGGATTTTGTATGCCAATTTTTGATAAAAATTCAATTTCTTTTCTTTCCATTAATATAGCATCATTTTCTAGGTCATGCTTGTAGCCTAAAAGGTGTAGCATTGAATGTATTAAGAGGTGGATAAGATGATCAATTTCCCTTTTAGAAGTGTCTAAAACTTCTTCTTCTATAACATCCATAGATATTATTATTTCCCCCATACAATTCTTTCTAATTCCCTGAAAAGCTATATCTGGAAAAGACAATACATTTGTAGGTGCTTCTTTATTACGGAATTTTTTATTTAGATCCTTGATTTCATCTTTGCTACAAAAACTTATATCTAACTTAACCTCAGTTATTTTAAATGCTTGTACAAATTCATTTATTGAAGACTTTATTTCTTTATTGTAGTCATCTACTAATTTAGGAGTATTAAAAATCTCAATGTTTATAGCATCATTCGAAATTATCATAAGCTTCAACTATTTCTTGAACTAGTGAATGGCGCAC
>CENX01017824.1_pt1 | contig 16117 bp, 15 predicted proteins | sample 361321 | NCBI WGS metagenome assembly CENX01 (sample SAMEA2619678, study PRJEB7988) | marine metagenome | isolation source: saline water (ENVO:00002010), including | reverse complement strand
AAAGACAGCAATTAAGTACCACTTTAGGAGTATCTAATGACAAAAAAACCAATAATAAGTAAAGAAGTCATAGGATATTTAGACGAAATATTTCCTGACAAATGCCCAGATATTAAGATGACTGAAAAAGAAGTCTGGTTTCAGGCAGGTCAGAGAAGTGTCGTCAATCATTTAATCAAAGAAAATCAAGTACAAGAGGAGAAATAAACATGTGTGTTTCTATTAAACCACCTGCACCACCACCTGCACCTGAACCAATTCCTGCACCAACAGTGACTAAAGCTACTACTACAAAGCAGAAAGCACCTATGGTTGCCGAGAGTGGAATGAATGTGGGTTCTTCAGCTTCTAACTACAACAGAAAAAGACTGGGTAGAGGAAGTTTGAGAATACCATTAGCTTCAAGTGGGTCTGGTGTTAATTTTCCAACTAGCTAATTATGGCGAAATATACTCTTACAGATAAATCTGTAAATAATGGCAAAAACTCTATAGAGGGTCAGTACCAAAAGCTAGAGATAGATAGAGAGACATATTTAGAAAGAGCAAGAGAAAGTGCTGAATTAACTATTCCTCATTTATATCCACCTAAAGGATATAATGCTAATCAAGAATATAGCACACCATATCAATCAGTAGGTTCTAGAGGTGTAATGAATTTATCATCAAAATTGATGTTAGCTTTATTTCCACCACAAGCACCATTCTTTAGAATTGATGTAGATGAATTAATTTACAAAAAAATACAAGGTGAACCAGAACAAAAGAAAACTATAGAAGAAGGTTTAGCTAAAATAGAAAAAGCTGTAATGGACACTATTGAAGTACAAAACGATAGAGTTGCAGTTTATGAAGCATTAAAACATTTAATAGTATCTGGTAATTGTTTATTACATTTAACTGACGAAGGTTTAAGAGTTTTTAGATTAGATAACTATGTAGTTAAAAGAGACCCACAAGGTAAAGTACAAAAAATTATAATTAAAGAAGGTGTCAGTCCTGATGTCTTACCAAAAGAAATACAAGAAAAATTATATAAAGAAAATAAAGAAAGTGCTGTATGTGATTTATACACTTGTGTAATGAGAACTGGTAAAAAATATAGAGTACACCAAGAAGTAAAAGGAAATATTTTATATACAAAAGAATACAATGAAGAAAATCTACCATTTATTGCATTAAGATTTAACAGAATAGATGGCATGAACTATGGTAGAGGACATGTAGAAAGTTTTATTGGTGACTTAAAATCATTAGAAGGATTATCAAGAGCAATCTTAGAAGGAAGTTCTGCTTCTGCAAAGATGCTATTTATGGTTTCACCAAATGGAACTACAAGAAGTTCAAGTATTGCAAAAGCACCTAATGGTGCAATCATTGAAGGTTCAGCTTCAGATGTATCAGTATTACAAGCAAATAAATTTGCAGACTTTAGAGTAGCAATGGAACAAATGCAAAGAATAGAACAAAGATTACAATTTGCATTTCTTTTAAATGCTAGTGTCCAACGACAAGCAGAAAGAGTTACAGCTACAGAAGTACAATTAATTGCAAACGAATTACAAGATGCACTCGGTGGAGTGTATGGAATATTAACAACAGAATTTCAACTACCTTACATTAATATAAAATTAGCAATGTTAAGGCAGAAGAAATTGCTTCCACCATTACCAAAAGAATTAGTTAAAGTTAAAATAATTGTTGGTATGGAAGCATTAGGGAGACAATCAGATAGATTGAAATTATTACAATTCTTATCTGATATGGCTCAAACACTTGGTGCAGAAACTCTTACGAAGCACATTAATATAACTGATGCTATTAAGAAATTTGCTATTGCAAATCAAATTGATACTTCAGGATTAATTAAATCGGAAGAACAGTTGCAACAAGAAGACCAACAGGCACAGATGATGGCTCAACAACAAGCCACTATGCAAGGTCTTACAGACCCTAGAACTATGATTGAAGCAGGTAAGCATATTACCAACTCTGGTAAAGCTGTCGGTGTAGACCCAAGTTCAGGCAATGTGTCAGTTGAAGAAAATCAATAATCATAAATAGGAGAAATGACTGATGACAACATCAAAAGTTGAAATAAACTCAGACACAGCACAACCAACACAACAAGAACAGGTTGATGTTTTAAAAAAAGAAGGTGTAAATCTTGAAACCATGCAAGATGCAAATGGTAATAGAGTTGAAGTAAGTACACCTGATACACAACCACAAGGTATTCAAAATGAAAGACCTGAATGGTTGCCTGAAAAGTTCAAAACTGCTGAAGATTTATCTAAAGCATATACTGAATTAGAAAAACAATTTTCACAAAAACAATCTGAACCAGAAACAGAGGAAGCTAAAGATTTAAGTATTCCTAAAGAAGAAGTTAGTGAAAATTTTAGTATTGATAAATATGCAGAAGAATACGCAGATAAAGGTGAATTATCAAATAATAGTTATAATGAATTAGCTAAACAAGGTTTATCAAAAGATTTAGTTGATGGTTACATTGCAGGTCAAAAATCTATAGCTGACACTCAGACTTCACAAATACAAGAAGTTGCAGGTGGACAACAGCAATATGGTGAACTTATTAATTGGGCATCACAAAATCTTTCAGAAGCAGAACAACAATCATTTAATGATTTAACTGAAACTGGAAGTATTGACCAAATTAAATTAGCAGTACAAGGTTTAATGACTAGAGCAGGAATGACTAACTCACCAGTACAACAAGAAATGCTACAAGGTGATGTTAATAATGTATCTGTAGACCAGTTCAATTCAGTACAACAAGTAACTGATGCAATGAATGACCCAAGATACGAAAAAGACCCTGTATTTAGAAAAGAGGTTGAAAGGAAACTTGCAAATAGTTCAGTGTTTTAATGGCTAGAAATTACCGAAAAGAATATGACAATTATCATTCTTCTTCTAAACAAAAGAAGAACAGAGCAGGAAGAAATTTAGCTAGAAGAATGATGAAAAATAGAGTTGGCATTAAAGGTAAAGATGTACACCATAAAGATGGCAACCCTAGAAATAATTCTAGAAGTAATTTAGCAGTCACATCTAAAAAATATAACAGGTCAAGAAATGCTTAATTTTATATTACCTTTATTTAAAAATCCACTTGCTAAAATAGTAGTAGACAAGACTGTCGGTGCTATTCAGCATAAAATGGAAAAAGACAAAATAATTAGAGCAAAAGAAATAGAAGCAGAAAAAACAGTTTCAGTAGAACAAGTAAGACAACAAGAACATTCAATTAAAGATGAAATATTAACTATTCTTATAAGTGGTATTTTTATTTTTACTTTTCTACCATTTTCACAACCATACATGATGAAAGGTTTTGAAATCTTAAAGTCAGCACCTACTGAATTTTGGTGGGCAGTTCTAATTGTATTTTCAGGAAGTTTTGGAATGTCTACTATTAAAAATATAAAGGGGAAAAAATAATGAAATCATTATCGCAAAAATTAAGAAGTAAAAAATTAAAAACTAAATCAAAAAAGAAGAAAAAATATAAAGGAAAATATTAATGTCGTTGGTAAGGAATATTAACAGAAGAAAAAAACTTGGTATTTCAAGAAGTAAGAAAAAATCCACTATTTCAGATAAAGCATATAGAGATATGAAAAATAAGTGGAAAAAGAAATAGTGAGTGGCAAAAAAGAAAAACAACCTACTTTCTAAAGAAGAACACGAAAGCAGAAGTAGATTTAAGAAAACTTCTATATCAACAAATCCATCAAGAATTAAATGGTCTTCAATGAATAAACACAAAAGAAGACAACACAAAAAATGAAAGTAGTAGCTTTATACTTAATATTGTGCAGTGCTGTAGGAAATCAGTGCCTAGAGCCACACAGATTTAATACCTACGATAGTCATTATGATTGTATGATTGCAGGTAATACTGAAAGTATAAACAAAATTGAAAGCATGGGTGCAGAAGTAATAAACAATAGTAAAATCTATATTAAATTTATTTGTGCAGAAGAAGAAGCAGAAAAAATTAATTTATAATCACCATCTCTCATAAGAGAGGTGACTTATTAAAATTCAGATGATTGCCTGTTACGACAGAGAACTCTCTAAATTGAAAAGTAGATAAGGTGTTAAACTAACAATAACAACAATAAGAGGAGACAATAAAATGTCAAACGCAACACCATCAAGACTGGGTCTAGTCAATGCGACTGGAACTGGTGTAAATGACCTCTTTTTAAAGTTATATTCTGGCGAAGTTCTAGCATCTTTTCAAAGAGAAAATAGAATGTTAGGAATGACTAATGTCAGAACTATAGCTAATGGAAAGAGTGCATCTTTCCCAGTGACAGGCAGAACAACTGCTTCGTATCACTCGGTAGGTGCTGAAATAACAGGAGACGCAATCAAACATAATGAGAAAATAATCAATATAGATGATATGCTTCTTTCAAGCTCATTTGTGGCAGAGCTAGATGAATTAAAATTGCACTATGATGTGCGTTCAATCTATGCTTCCGAAATGGGACAAGCATTAGCAAAAACTGTAGACCAAAACTTACTTCAGTTAGCTGTATTAGGTGCAAACGCATCTACTACAATTACTGGGCAAGATGGTGGTACAGTCATAACTGATGCTGACGCAAACACAAACGCAACATCTTTAATTGCATCTATCTTTGAATGTATTCAAAAATTAGATGAAAAAGATGTGCCTACAACTGACAGATACATTGTTGTATCGCCTGATATTTATTATCAGTTAGCGAACAATGATAAACTGTTAAACAGAGACTTTTCAACACTTAATGGTGATTTTGGAAAAGGAACTGTAGTATCAATCGGTGGAGTTCCAGTAATTAAATCTAACACTGCTGTTAGTGCTTTTGCTGACAACTCAACTCAGGCAACTGGTACAAACAACACTTACCACATAGACGCAAGTAACTATGTAGCTGTTTGTTTCCATAAGTCTGCGATTGGAACTGTGAAACTAAAAGACCTTGTAGTTGAAACAACTTATGATGCAAGAAGATTAGGTTCGCTGATTACAGGAAGAATGGCGATAGGAAGTTCAATCCTAAGACCAGAAAGTTGCACAGCAATTAAAACTTCGTAATATTTAATTACGACATTGTACTGGCGAGGGTCAAACTTCGCCAGTGCTTTAATTATAGGAGATAATTTATGATGTGTTGGTTTTGTAAATTAAGAAAAATAATACAGAGAAAAATAAAAGAATTTTGGGATAGTTTTTTACCATAATGACAATACAAACTAGAACAACTGAGCTTGAAAGTGTAAATACTATACTTTCTACCATAGGGGAAAGTCCATTAAACACTTTAAGTGGTTCATTACCTGTTGATGGTACAATGGCAAAAAATGTTCTAAACGAAATTAATAGAGAAGTGCAATCAATGGGTTGGCACTTTAATACTCATAATAAAGCAACATTAAGTAAAGACACTAATGGTAAAATTCCATTAGCTACTAATGTATTAAGAGTAGAATTAAACCCTAACAGATTTTCTAAATCAGATTTTGATATAGTACAAAGAGATAACTATTTATATAATTTAGCTAAAAATACAGATGTATTTACACAAGACTTTGATGAAGTAACTCTTATATATTTATTAGATTTTGCAGATATACCTGAACAAGCTAAAAGATATATAACAGTAAGAAGTGCAAGAGTATTCCACGATAGAACACTTGGTGCAAATACTTTACATAAATTTTCATTAGAAGATGAACAGAAATCATTTGCAGTATTAAAACAAGCTGAAAGTCAAACTGGCGACTACACTGTATTTGATAGTCCTGAACAAGCATATACAGTAAGTAGAAACAAAGTACATTGGTGGTACTAAATGCCATTAGTAAATAGAACTATTCCAAATTTAGTACAGGGAGTTTCGCAACAACCAGAAGTATTAAGATTACCTTCACAAGCAACAACACAAGAAAATGGTTATAGTTCTGTTGTAGAAGGATTAAAAAAAAGACCACCAACTAATCATGTAGCTAAAATATCTACTGGTACTTTAAATAATGCGTATGTTCATGCGATTAATAGAGATGCTACAGAGAGATATATAATTACTATTACTAATGGTGCTATAAAAGTATTTACAACAGCAGGAGTAGAAAAAACAGTTGTTAATCAAACAGGTGCAACTAATTATTTAACATCATCAAATCCGAAACAAGATTTTGTAGCAATGACTGTTGCTGATTTTACATTTATTTTAAATAAAGAAAAAACTACAGCAATGACTAATGCTACTAGTCCTGCTAAAATAGAACAAGCTGTTTATTCAGTATTACAAGGTGTAGCTGACACAAAGTATTCAATTACTATTGATGGCACTACTTATAATTATACAACAGGTTCAAGTACAACTAGTACAGAAACTATTAGAAATGGTTTAGTATCAGCTATAGGTTCACCAACAAATATAACAATATCTAATATTGGAAACTCTAGTTTTAAAGTTTTAAAAAGTTCAGGAACATTATCAGTGAGTGCATCAGATGGTTATGGTGATGATGCTTCACAAGTAGTTTATGATACTGTACAAACATTTTCAAATTTACCAAGTCCTGCACCTGATGGTATGATAGTAGAGGTCACAGGAGATAACTCTAATCAGTTTGATAATTATTTTGTAAAATATAGTACATCTAAAGATGCTTGGGTAGAAACTGTAAAACCTGCAATATCTACTACATTAGATAATACTTCAATGCCACATGTTTTAATAAGAACAGCAGATGGTAATTTTCGTTTTTCACAAGTAGATGGAACTACATATACAATTTCAGGAACAGATTATACAGTTCCTTTATGGGGAACAAGAGTAGCAGGAGATTTAACTTCTGCACCTAATCCTACTTTTGTTGGTAGAAAACTAAATGATATTTTCTTTCATAGAAATAGATTAGGTTTTGTAGCTGATGAAAATGTAGTTATGTCAAGAGCAGGAGAGTTCTATGAGTTCTTTCCTGAAACAGTAGTTACAGTTTTAGATACAGACCCTTTAGATGTTGCTAGTACGCACAGTAAAGTTTCTATTCTAAGACATGTAGTATCTTTTGCTGAAGAACTATTATTATTTAGTGACCAAACTCAATTTATGCTTACTGGTGGTACAACACTTACTGCAAAAAATGTAGCTATAAATGTTGCAACAGAATTTGAAACAGACAAAGATGTAAAACCTATAGGTAGTGGTAACAATGTATTCTTTGCATTTCCTAAAGGTAATTTTACAGGATTTAGAGAATTTTTCGTTGAAGATACAACTGATGTAAAAAAAGCTGACGATATTACAGCTAATGTACCTAAATACATTCCTAAAAATATTTTTAAAATGTCAGTTGCTACAAATGAAAATATAGTTGTAGCTTTATCTTCTGATGACCAAAATACTTTATATGTTCATCAATTCTTTTCTAGTAATCAAAAGAAATTACAAAGTGCATGGCATAAATGGATTTTTGGTGCTTCTAGTACAGAAACTATATTAGGAATGGATTTTATAGAAAATCTTTTATACTTAGTAATACAAAGAAGTGATGGTGTTTATTTAGAAAGTTTAGATATATCACCTGCTGTTGTAGATACTAGTGCTAGTTATTTAACACACCTAGATAGAAAAATTACAAATTCTACATCAGGTGTAAGTGAAAGTTATGATGCAAGTACGAACCAAACTACAATTACAATACCTTATACAAAAACTAATACATTAAGTTTAGTAGGTGCAAGTACAGGTTCAAACAAAGCAGGACAAGAAATTGCTATAGTATCTCAATCAGGTACATCTATTGTAGTATCAGGAGATATAACTTCTTTTGATTATTTTATAGGAGAAGATTATACTTTTAAATTTACTTTCTCTCAACAATTCATGCAAATTGCTGATACACAAGGAAGTAGAATATCAACTAAAGAAGGAAGACTTCAAATAAGAAATTGGAGTGTAAGTTATAATGACACTGCTTTCTTCACAACTAAAGTAGAACCAGTAGGTAGAAGTGCATCAAATAGCACATTTACTGGTACGATTGTGGGTTCAGGTCTAGCAGGTACAGTTAATTTAGAAGATGGTGATTATACATTCGCTGTCCAATCCGAAAACGATAAACTTACAGTGACTTTAGAAAATAATAGTCACTTACCTTCTAATTTTATTAATGCAAGTTGGGAAGGTTATTATGTCGTTGCATCACAAAGGGTATAGTCATTTTAGATTATCTACACTTGATGATATTAAATATTTAGCACCTAGATTAAGAAAAGCAGATAAACAAGAAATAATTTCTACTAATGGTTATTTACCTTATTACGAATTATTAAGAGGTTATAAATATTCAAAAATTATATTTACTATAGTCAATCCTAAAAATGAACCAGTTGGTATTTTTGGTGTTGATGATTTAGGAAATTCTGTAGGTGGTATTTGGTTAGTCGCAACTGATGAGTTGGCAACTATTCAAATTGCTTTCTTAAAACAATGTAGAGAAGTAGTAAATTTTTTAAACACTAAATATAAAATACTTTGGAACTATGTTGATTGTAGAAATAAAGTTCACATCAAATGGTTAAAATGGTGTGGATTTACTTTTATTAACAAAACTAATTATGGGGTTTTAAATAAACCATTTTATGAATTTATAAAAATATGTGTACACCACAAGCAGGACTACTAGCAGTCTCTATTGCCAGTGCAGGTCTTCAATATAAGATTGCAAAGCAACAGGCACAAAATGAATACACAAGACAAAAAAGACAAAACGAATTAGCTAAAAGAAATGCAATTCAAAGATATTCTGCTGAACAATTAAAAATTAGACAAACTCAAAAACAGTTTGATGAAAAAGAATATCAAGCAGATATTAAGTCAAGAAAAGCTAGAGCAGAATTTTTAGTAGGTGCAGGTTCAAGAGGTATAGCAATGTCTGGTTCAACTCAGGCATTAATGAGAGATTATTACAGAGTACAAGGAAACTACAATGCTTCACTTGAAAGAAACATGAATATTAATATTGCACAATATGAAAGAAACATGGAAGCCATTCAATTTGGTCAAGAAAGTCAATCAACTTATTTAACACCACCAAATTCTAACTTAATGTTTGCATCAGCAGTATTAAATGTAGCTAATAGTTATTACAACAACAAAGCTAGATTTGAAAATGAAGGATTGAAATAATGGCAAGAACACCAGAATTAAATTTAACACCTGAATTACCAGAAGTAAGGTCAGAAGATTTTAATTTATTTTATAAACCTGAAGCTGAACCATTACCACAAGGTTTAAAAGAGTTTGCAAATAGTTTAGATAGATTTGTTAATGATGGATTAGTAGATGCTGTAGTTTTATCAGAAAAGAAAAAGAAAAAAGAAGGTGAAGCACAAGCAGAAAAAGATTATAAAACTGGTAAAAAAATTGACACTAAAGAAATTGAAAAAGAACAAAAATATAATAAATTAAGTTTTTTTAAAAAATCAGGTAAGGGAGAATTACCTAAAGAAGCAAATCCTTACTACTTAGATAAATACCAAGAATTAACATTAAATAGTAAAGCAGACGCATTTAAACAACATATTTCAACTAAATACGCAGAAAAAAAAGTAGCTGAAAATCCAAGTCCAACAGCATTTGATGATTTTTATAAAGATGAACTAAAATTATTTATAGCTGAAAATCAATTAGGTTCTTATGATGCAATAATGCTAGAGAAAGGTTTCTTTAGTAAAACTTCGCAAACTAAATATAATTTATTACAAAGTCATGTATCAGCACAAATGTCTAGAATTAGTGATGAGTTTGACACTAATTTTATAAATGGGTTTCAAGGTCTATTTGATAAAAATAAGACAATGGAAGAAAATGGTAAAGCAATTACTAATTATTTTTCCCAATATGATGACATATTAAGCAATGGAACTAAAAGAAAATTGTTTTTTGATGGTTTAATGGATTATGCAGATAAGACTGGTGATTATGCTTATGCTAAAGAAATTTTATCTAAATTACCTAAACATGTAAAATTAGGTAAAGGTCAAACTGATGTAATAGGTAATGTAAAAGGATTAGAAGACGATTTTCAAGAAATTAAAGATAAACTTCAGGAGAGAGAAGACCAAGAATTATCAGATGATAATACTAGAACACAAAATAAACTTTTAAAAGAAAGTTTAGAAGCAACTGATTTTACTAACGAGCATTTGACATTAACAGATGCAATGAAAACACCACAGTGGAATACTTTTTCAGAATATAAAAAGAATGAAATAAGAAAAGTATATAAAGGTAAAACTATTGGTTTTAATACTCAAACATCTATGGAAGTTAAAGATGAAATTATAGATTTACTTAGTAAAAATAAAATTAAAGAAGCACAAGAATATTTAAACAGTAACATGACAAATGTTTCTGAAACTTATTATAATGAAACAAACGAATTGTTAAGAGAGCATGAAATAAGTGGTAATGATGGTTTGTTGTCTACACCATCTTATGAATATTTTGCAAATCAAATTGATAACATTCAATTAGACTACGATAGAGCATTTAAACAAACTGGTATTAAAATGGATTACAACCCATTTATGAAAGTACAGTTTAAACAAGATGCTATTTCTTGGTTAGCTAATAATCCAGTTAAAGAAGGTTTTACTCATGCAGATAGAAAAATAAAATTTAGAGAATATTTAAAAGGTGAAATGAAAGAACTTAAAGAACAATCTTTAAGTCAAATTGATAAAGTAGTAAGTAATTTTCAAACTAACGAAGTAAATGCAAGTAAAGAAGAATTAAAAAATAATAACAATGAAAAGAAAGTTATTATAAATAATGAAAAAGTAGACGAAGGTTCTCAAAAAACTAAGAAGGTTGATAATAATACAGATATAACAGCAATGTCAAAATCTGATTTAGAAAACAGACTTGCTTTCTTAAAAACTCAACAAAAAAGAAAAAATATTAAAGACGAAATTAAATTAATAGAAACAGAACTAGAGAAAAGATAATGGCAACTATACAAAAAACTTTACCTAATGGTCAGGTTGTAAATTTTGATGAAACTTGGACAGAAGATGAAATCAATGAATATATGCAACTACCTAAGTATCAACCTTATAAAAATCCTGACAAAGTAACTAATAATAAAAGTAGAGGTTGGTTAGCTGATGTAGGCATGAGTGCAGTTGATGGTGTTAGAGATGGAGTTCAATCAACAATAGGTCTATTAGAAGGTTTAGGTGACACTTTAGGAGAAAAGACAAATATAGGTGGCTTTGTATTTGGTGAAGATGCTGAAAATGGTCTCATGGGTTATGAAAACTATGAACAATGGAAAGCAAAAGGTAGAGAAGACCTATTATTTGGTAAAGCAGGTGTCAAAGATGCTATAGAATTACCTGATTTTAAAGATGACCCACAAACAATGGCAGGTGGAGTTGTTAAAGGTGTTTCTCAATTTTTAACTGGTTGGTTCACAGGTGGTAAGGTTATCAAAGGAGTTAAGTATGCTACTGGTGGTTATAAAGGTGTTTCACCATTTTTAAGAGCAGGTACTACAGGTCAAGTCACAAAGACTATGACACAAGGTGCTATAGCTGATTTTACAGCATTTGATGAAGAAACTGGAAGATTAGTTGATATGGTCAATGAATATGCACCTTCATTACAAAATCCATTATTTGAATATTTAGCATCTGACCCAGATGATACATTTTGGGAAGCAAGATTTAAAAATGCTTTAGAAGGTTTTGGTATAGGTGGTACTTTAGAAGCTACTTTTAGAACTTTTAGATATATTAAAAATACAAATAAACAAAGAAGTAAAGAAAAAGTAAATCAAAAACAATTAGAAGAAGACGAAAAGTCATTACAGAATTTAAAAGAAGAAGATGTTATTGCATCTGATTTAAGACCAATACAAGAAAAAGTTGGTTCAAAAGTAATTAAAACATTATCTGAAGAAGATATAAGTGACAGTGCATTTAAAACATTTAAAGAAGCACAAAAACTTAGAAATAGAGGTGAATTTGATAAAGCATTAGAAAACTTAGATTTAAGTTTGATGTTTAATGCTAGAAGTTTTGTTCAATTAGATAAACAAGGTTTAATAGGTTTAAAATCATTTAATAAAATTTACAAAGATTTAATAGACAGAAAGAAAATTGTTTTAACTGACGAAAAAGTTCAAGCAATGGCACATAAAATTTATGCTAATAAAACTGGTAAATTAGAAGTAGATTTAGTTGAGTTAGATAATATTATTAAAACACAACCATATAAAATAGTTGCAATGAACAGTTACATAGAAACTGTTTCAAGTTTAGCTAAAAGATTAGCCAATGTAAGTCAAAAAAATGGCGACCCACTTATTAGAAAGTTTTTATTACAAAATATTTTACCTAAGTGGAAACAAATTTCAGTATTAAAAGAAAGTATTAGTCAAAGTACAGCAAGAAGTCTTAGATTAATGGGCAAATCTTTAGATGACCCTATTGCAAGTGATTTAACTAAAGCAATGCGTGAAGATGAATTATACAAAGGAGACCCAGAAGTATTAATAAGACAAATTGCAAAAGCAGGTGACACAGATATTTCAAAAGTATTAGATTATGTTACTAAAAATAAAACTTTTGATGTTTTAAACGAAGTATGGATTAACGCACTATTATCTAATCCAAAAACTCATTTAATAAATATGACTGGTAATTTAGCTAACATGTTTATTAGACCTTTAGAAAGAGTTGTAGGTAGTAGAATGAGTTCATCTCTTTTAGAAAATCCTGCAAAAGTAAAAGCATTACAAAACGAAGGTATGAAAGCATTAGGTTCATACTCAGCAATGAGAAGATACATGTTTGATGCTTTAAAATATAGTGCTTTAGCTTTTAAAAATGAAGATACAATAATTAGTGCTAGTGCAAAATTAGATGTACCTAAAAAAGCAATACAAAAAACAAAACTACAAAGAAATGCTAAAACAGGTGTAACTGAAGAAGTTTTAGACAATGATAGTATGGGTGGAGTATTAGTAAATAATTTAGGTAAGTTTGCAAGAATACCAACTAGATTTCTTAATGCAGAAGATGAGTTCTTTAGACAAATTGGCTACAGAATGAACATGGAAAGATATGCCATAGATGATGCAATTAAATTAGGTAAGAGCAAAGACAAAATTGTTGCAACTGATGTTGTTACTAGAAAACCAATGTCAGAATTTGATGCACATGTTTTAGACACATTTGATAAAGGTTTTGATGAATATGGTAGAGGTATTCATGCTGAAGTAATGAGAAAAGCTGATGAACTTACATATACACAAGAATTAGATGGATTGTTTAAACATGTTCAATCATGGGCAAATGAATATCCAATATTAAAACAAGTTATTCCATTTATTAGAACACCAGTGAACTTGATGCTTAATGTTACAGACAGAGTTGGTTTAGGTGTATTTAGAAAAAGATGGAGAGATGACTTTATGGGTAGAAGTGGTGCTGAAAGAATGGCACAAGCTAGAGGTGGTTTAGCAACAGGTTACATTTTAATGATGACTGCTTCAATCATGCACAGAGAAGGTATGATTACTGGAAGTCAAGGTCAGATAAAAGGTGAAAAAGTTACATCATCAAAAGATTTAAAAGATTTAAGAAAACAAACTGGTGCAATGCCTTATTCATTTAGATATTGGAGTGAAGAAGAAGGTGCATACAAATACAAACAGTTTGGAAGATTTGACCCATTTGGTGCTTTTTTTGGTTTAGTTGCAGACTTTAATGAAGTCTACGACAGAATGACTGAAAAAGAATTACAACAAATAGGTGGTGACATGCTTATTCTTATGGCGAAACAAGGAATGGGTGCAGAGCAAATGATTAGTCCTACATCTAAAATAATGAATATGAGTAAGGCAACATTTTCTTCAATGTCAAGAAACTTGGTAAGCAAAACATATTTAAAAGGTCTTGCTGATTTTATTGATATGCTTACTGATGACAGTCCAAATAAAGCTGAATATTGGTTTAGACAAAAAGTAGGTTCTTATATTCCTAATATATGGGCAAAATTTACTAATGACCCATTTTATAGAGATGCAAGAAATATTATTGAAGAAGTTAAAGGAAGGTCAGGTATTGGAGATAAAGCAGAGTTTAAATTTGATTTTAGAGGTAGACCATTAAAAAGAAGTTTTGAAACCGAAGGTAAAAGATTATTTGATGGTTTATTTAATCCTTTCTTAACTACAACACAACAAGATGACCCTGTTGCAGAAGAAATTATTAGATTAGGTGTAAATATGCCTAAACTAAAAAGAATGTTTGATGGAGTTATAGATACTAGTTTATTTAAAAACCCAGATACAGGACAAACTCTTGAAAATTATATGTATGAAGTTTTAAGAGGTATTTCTATACAAGCACCTGATGGAAAATATTATTCACTAGATGAAAGATTAAAAAGAGAAATTACAACAGATTTATATAAACAAAAAAGTGACCCAATAGATATAGATGGAAATCAAGGTGATACTGGTGAAAAAGCTAGACATCTTAGAAGTATAGTTAGTGATTACCATTCTGAAGTAATGGATATTATTAAAAAAGAAGCAGGTAAATTTGTTAGTACAAAAGACGATAGTCAAACATTTACATTAAGAAATTCAATCAACAATTTAAACAATAACAAAATGAAAATGGAAATGGGAGTTAATCTAAAAATGTCAGATTATGATACCCTTTACCAATGGTCAAAATAAAATATGTCAAACTTTGCATTTAATACATACACTGGGAATGGAAGCACAACCCAATATGCAATTACATGGGAATACCTAGATACAACTCATGTAAAAGCATTTTTAGATGGTGTTTCAACTACAGCATTTACTGTTAGTTCATCTACTGTAACTTTTAATTCTGCACCTGCAAATGGAGTAGTAATTAGAATAGAAAGACAAACACCTTTAACAGCTAGACTAGTAGACTTTCAAGATGGTTCTGTATTAACAGAAAGTGACTTAGATAAATCAGCAAATCAAAACTTTTATGCTGTTCAAGAATTTTCAGATGATGCAACTAATTATATGCAGTTGGATACTGATGATAAATATAATGCACAATCTAAAGTAATTAAAAGTGTAGCTAATCCAGTAAATAATAATGATGCAGTTAATAAAACTTATTTAGAAAATACATGGTTATCTGCTACAGACAAAGCTACATTACAAAATGTAAATAGTAATATTACAGCTATAAATACTGTAAATAGTAATATATCTGCAATAACTACAACAAATTCTAATGCTACAAACATTAACACAGTAGCTACCAATATTACTTCAGTAAATACTGTAGCAACTGATATTGCAAAAGTAATAGCTGTTGCAAATGATTTAGCAGAAGCAGTTTCAGAAGTTGAGACTGTAGCTGATGATTTAAACGAAGCTACGAGTGAGATTGATACAGTTGCAAACAATATAGCAAATGTAAATGCAGTCGGAACTGATATAGCTAATGTAAATACAGTAGCAGGTTTATCTTCTACAATTACAGCAGTAAATAATAATTCATCAAATATTAATGCAGTAAATTCTAATTCAGCTAATATTAATTCAGTTGCAGGAAATAGCACAAATATTAATACTGTAGCAGGATTAAGTTCTGCAATTACTTCAGTTAATAACAACTCAACTAATATTAACACTGTTGCAAATGCTAATGCTAATATTTCTACAGTAGCAGGTGCAAATACAAATATTACTACATTAGCAGGAATATCAGCTAACATTACAACAGTTGCAGGTATTTCTAGTGATGTAACTACAGTTGCAGGTATGTCATCTGCAATAAACACAGTTAATTCAAATTCTTCAAATATTAATACTGTAGCAGGTGCAAACACTAATATTACAAGTGTTGCAGGTGCTTTAACAAATATTAATTCAGTAGCTACTAATTTATCTTCAGTAAATAGTTTTGCAGACAGATATAGAATATCAGCTAACGCACCTACTACATCATTAGATGTCGGAGACCTTTGGTTTGATAGCACGAATAATATTATGAAAGTCTACTCGGCTTCAGG
>CENX01102959.1_pt1 | contig 16184 bp, 14 predicted proteins | sample 361321 | NCBI WGS metagenome assembly CENX01 (sample SAMEA2619678, study PRJEB7988) | marine metagenome | isolation source: saline water (ENVO:00002010), including | reverse complement strand
CCATATTTTATAAACGTATTTATTAAAGGTGGAAGTGGAGCTGACATCGCTAATTTAAAATCAAAAAATAATGTTCTTGCTGGTTTAAGACCTAACTCTCAAAGATATTTTGATTATCACCATACAGAAATAGATACTTTTGAAGCAATTAATAAGAGAGAGTTAGAACTTGGATCTGGTGCTATAGCATCATTAGTTTATCTTTTTGATCACTTTGGAATAAGATAAATGGAAACAATTTTAGAAATTGATAAGAATCTTTTAATCTTTCTTAATTCATTGGGTTCTAATCAATTTGATCAATTTTGGTTAATTATTACAAATAAATACACTCACATTCCTTTATATGTTTTTTTATTATTCTTTCTATTTAAAAAATTAAAAAAACAATTTAATCTAAGTAGAAAAAATCTTTTAAAATTATATTTCATTTATGTTTCGTCAGTTATTCTTTTAATTTTTATAAGTGATCAATTATCTAATTTTTTTAAAAGTTCATTTCAAAGGCTAAGACCTTGTCATGATTATCAAATTCAAAGCTTAATTAGGATTGTTAAAGAAGATTGCGGTGGTTTATTTAGTTTCTTCTCTGCACACGCTTCTAATTCTTTTGTTATTGCATCTATTTTCTTTTTTTTTATGAGGGATAATAAATGGTATTCTTTGTTATTTGTTTGGTCTTTCTTGGTAGCAGCTAGCAGAGTATATCTAGGGGTTCATTTTCCCTCAGACATAATTATTGGAGCATTGATCGGAGTTGTAGTCTCATTTATATTTTACAAAATAATTTTAATAAGAATAAACAAAAAATTTATTTAAGTAATTCTGGAAATTTATTTTTAAAATTATTTATTCTAGGTATTGAAACACTCCATATATATGGATTATTAGGATTCTTTTTTTTGTAATCTTGATGATAATCTTCTGCTATATAAAAAGAAATAAATTTCTTTACTTCAGTTACTATTTTTTTATAGGTATTATTATCTAGGAGTTTTTTTATTTCGGAGTTTATAATACTTTTTTCAACATCATTTTGAAAAAAAGCAATTGAACGATAATGAGTTCCTATGTCTGGACCTTGTCGGTTTAATGTTGTTGGGTCATGAGATCCAAAAAAAACCTTAACTAAATCATTGAAAGAAATTATTTGTGGATTGTATGTAACTTTAATTGCCTCAGCATGTCCGGTTTTACCCGTTAAAACTTGGTAATATGTTGGGTTTTTTAGTGAACCTCCAGAGTATCCAGATTCAACTTCAATTACACCTTTAAGGTTTTCATATATTGATTCTACGCACCAAAAACAACCCGAAGCAAAATATGCATCAGCTTTATTATTTTGAGATACTAAATTTAATTTTGATAGAACAATAATTAAAATAAACAATTTTTTCAATTCTAAATTTTTTTTATTAAATGTGAGCAAAAATTATTCCATGATATTTTTTTCTTTAATAATATCAACTCCTCTATTTTTTTTTCATTTTTTGATTTTAAAGCACTAATGATATTTTTTGAAATTGAAATTTGATCTTTTGAACATATATAACCGTTATCATTATTTATGATTTCTTTTATTCCTCCAGCTCCTGTTGTAACAATTATTTTATTGTATGATATTGCAAGTGATGTAATTCCACTTTGGGTTGCTTTAATATAAGGTTGAATAATAATTTCGGATGCATTAATATAATATTTAATATTACTAGGTTCAATAAAATTATCATTTAATATAATATTTTTGTTTAAAGATAATTCATCAATTAATTTTAAATAGTCTTTTTTATTTTCAATAAATTCACCAGCTATAATTAGTTTGACATTTTTCTTGATTTCAATAACTTTTTTAAATGCTTTTAAAAGTAATTTTAGTCCTTTATATTTTCTTATCATCCCTATAAATAAGATATATTTATAATTCTTGTTTAAATTAAGCTTATTTAAAGAAATACTTTTACTAGTCTTTTCTAAATTATCAACAGGGATGAATAAACTTTGTGAAACTAAATTTGATATATCTAAAAGTTGTTTAGAGCTATGCTCTGATAATGTTATTGCTTTATTTAAAGTATTTATGTAAAATTTTAAAATTTGCTTACTTAATAAATAATTTTCATGAGGAAAGATATTATGAAATAGTCCAATTTTTGTTATTTTTTTTGAAACAATTGAATTAATCAACAAATATGGTAAACCAATGATAGGTGTCCAATAAGTAGAAATAATTTTATCAATATTTTTATTTTTAATAAACTTTATAATTTTTATGTAAGAAAGAGGGTTATATGGGTTTATTCTAAGAATATTCTGATTTGGAGTATAAGTGTTTAATACTTGTTTTTTTTTTGACCTCAGAAAGAAAGGGTAATTTCTATCAAAACTTATAAAAAAGCTAGATTGATATTTTTTTAAATGATTGAATAATTTAAAATTAAAATCAGATATTCCACCTTTTAATGGAGGGTATGGTCCTATTATTAATATACTCATTTTCTTTAATTATCATTAATAATCCATTTTCCTGTACTAATTAAAGGTTCAGCTTGTTTATACTTTAACTCTTTTAATTCACCAGTTTGAGTATTTATAATCTTAACTCTTTCATTTCTTCCAATCTTTTTTTGTTCTCTAACTATTGTTTGAGTAACTGAATTTCCTCCAGAGGCATTAGCACCGATGTTTCTATTTCTGGTTGCTAGCTCATCACTGTTTAGAACTTCCTCTTTTGAAGTGTTATAATTTTGTCTTCTTCTCGTTTGTCTATCCTCAGTTATTTCATTTGGATTTTGAGAAGGTAAATCTCCTTTAAAAAGAAATGTTAAAATATCTTTATTAAGTTGATCTATCATGCTAAAAAAAAGTTCTTTAGCTTCAAATTTATAAATCAATAGTGGATCTTTTTGTTCATGAACGGCAAGTTGAACAGACTGTTTGAGCTCATCCATTTTTCTAAGATGGGTCTTCCAAGTTTCATCAATTATTGCTAAAGATATATTTTTTTCGAAATCATTAATCAATTCTTTACCATCACTCTCATAAGCTTTTTTAAGATCAGTTACTATATTCATAGTTTTTTTACCATCTGTGAATGGAACTACAATTCTTTCAAACTTATTTTGAGGATTTTCATAAACATTCTTAATTACAGGGAAGACTTTCATTGAATTTTCTCTATTCTTTTTCTCATAATGTTTTAAAACTAATGCATATAGATTTTCTAAAACTTTATTTGAATCGAGTTCTTCAAATTCCTTGATGCTTACAGGTGATGTGATTGAAAAATATCTTATTAAATCAAACTCAAAAGATTTAAAATTATTCGTTTCTTTTGAACTTAAATAAATTGATTCAATTGTTTCGTAAATCATATTAGCAACATCTACTTTGAGTCTATTTACATCTAATGCATTCTTCCTTTTTTTATAAATAACCTCTCTTTGTAAATTCATAACATCATCATATTCTAATAGTCTTTTTCTAATACCAAAGTTATTTTCTTCAACTTTTTTTTGAGCTCTTTCAATTGTACTAGTCATTAAAGAGTGTTGAAGAACTTCTCCATCCTTGTGCCCCATTCTGTCCATCATTTTAGAAACTTTGTCTGATCCAAAAAGTCTCATTAAATTATCCTCTAATGAAACATAAAATTGAGAACTTCCTGGGTCACCTTGCCTCCCAGATCTTCCTCTTAACTGTCTGTCTACTCGTCTAGAATCATGTCTTTCCGTTCCTACAATTGCAAGACCACCTTTTTCTTTTATTTTTTCTGAAATTTTTATATCAGTTCCTCTACCTGCCATATTAGTAGCTATTGTAACTATTCCAGCATTTCCAGCTTCAGCAACAATGTCAGCTTCCTTTTTGTGAAGTTTTGCATTAAGAACGTTGTGTTTAATATTTTTAAGATTTAACATTCTTGAAAGAAGTTCTGAAATCTCAACTGATGTTGTACCTATTAAAACTGGTCTACCTTCATCAACTATATCACTAACATTATTAATTACCGCATTATATTTCTCTCTTTTTGTCTTATAAATTAGATCATTATCATCGTTCCTTATTACCGGTTTGTTTGTTGGAATTTCAACAACATCTAATTTATAGATATCCCAAAACTCACCTTGCTCCGTAACAGCTGTTCCAGTCATACCAGAAAGTTTTCTATACATCCTAAAGTAGTTTTGAAGTGTAACCGTAGCAAAAGTTTGAGTAGCATCTTCAATTTTCACATTTTCTTTAGCTTCAATCGCTTGGTGTAAGCCATCTGAATATCTTCTTCCGTCCATAATTCTACCTGTCTGCTCATCTACAATCATCACTTTATTATTCATAACAACATACTCAATATCTTTTTCAAATAAGGTGTAAGCTTTTAGTAATTGGTTTAGTGTATGTATTCTTTCACTTTTTAAACTAAAATCGCTATAAATTTTTTCCTTCTCGTCAGCTTCATTTTCAGGTTTTAATTTTTTATTTTCGATTTCAGAGATTTTAGTAGAAATATCTGGAAGAATAAAGAACTTATGATCATTAACGTCTTTTGATAAATGATCAATACCCTTATCAGTTAATTCAATTTGATTGTTTTTTTCATCAATAGTGAAATAAAGATCTGCATCAATTTTAGGCATTTCTCTATTATTGTCTTGCATATAATAGTTTTCTGTTTTTAAAAGTATTTGTTTAATACCTTCTTCGCTCAAAAACTTAATTAAAGCCTTAGTTTTTGGTAATCCTCGATAGACTTGTAATAATTTAAATCCTCCGTTTTCTTTATCACCTTCATTTAATAGTTTTTTACCTTCAGCTAGAATTTTAGTTATTAGTTGTTTTTGAATCTGAACTAGAGATAAAATTTTAGGTTTTAATTCATTAAACTCATGATTATTGCCTTTGGATATTGGCCCAGATATTATTAACGGAGTCCTAGCATCATCAATTAAAACTGAGTCAACCTCATCTACAATTGCATAAGAATGTTTTCTTTGAACTCTATCTTCTAACTTATGAGCCATATTATCTCTTAAATAGTCAAAACCAAACTCATTATTTGTACCATAAGTAATATCAGCTAAATAAGCATTTCTTCTTTCAGCTGAGTGTGGTTTGTAGTGATCTATACAATCAACACTCAATCCATGAAATTCAAATATTGGAGACATCCATGCGCAATCTCTTTTTGCCAAATAATCATTAACAGTGACTAGATGAACACCATTTCCTGTAAGAGCGTTCAGGTAAACTGGTAAAGTTGCAACTAGTGTTTTTCCTTCCCCTGTTTGCATTTCAGCAATTTTTCCACTGTGCAATACAAAACCACCGACAAGTTGAACGTCATAGTGGATCATGTTCCAAATAATATTTTTTCCAGCAGCATCCCAATTATTACTCCATTCAGATTGATTGTTTTTTATATTAATATATGGTTTGGATGAAGAAAGTTTTATATCAAATTCATTTGCAGAAACAACAATTTTAGAATTTTCACTAAATCTTCGTGCAGTTTCTCTTACAACACAAAAAGCCTCGGAAAGTATACTGTTTAAAAATTTATCTAAATCATTTAAAAAAGAATCTTCAATTTTTTCAATTTCATTGTAAAATTTTTCCTTTTCATCAATATTAATTTCTTTATCAATATTATCATTTAATTTATCAATATCAAATTGAAATGGTTGTTTGAGTTTTTTTATTTCATTTTTAAAATATTGGGTTTTATTTCTTAATTCATCATTGGAAAGCTTAAGATATTCATCTTTTTTTGAATTTATTTCAGAAATAAAAGGGGAAATTTCCTTTAAATCTTTTTTTGACTTATCTCCAACAAATACTTTTAAAATAGAATTAAGTATACCCATTATTGTAAAACATCAAATTTAAGCAAAAAAAAAGCCTCCATAGGAGACTTTTGATATATTATTTGAAATATCTTAGTATTCTTCTTCGTTCCACAAATAATCTTCTTCTGTAGGGAAATCCGGCCATATTTCTTGAATAGATTCAAAAACATCCTCATCTTCATCTTCGATTGCTTGAAGATTTTCAACAACTTCAAGTGGGGCACCAGTTCTTATTGCAAAATCTATTAGTTCATCCTTGCTAGCAGGCCATGGTGCATCGCTAAGATATGATGCTAATTCGAGTGTCCAATACATAATTATAAAGATTAATTTTCTGCAAAAATATATTTTTATTAATTATGTGCAACACTTTCAAGAAAAATTTACATTTTATTGAGAATATGTTATTTTCTTGGTGAAATTTTTAAGGATAAAAAATATGAAAATATCATTAAAACAAAAAACAAGGATAACCTGTATATTAAGTCTCCATATTTGACATAAAAAGTTATTACTTCATTTTCTGAATATTCTCCTGAAATTACAACTTCTTGATCGTAATCACTTTTTACTACTACATTTCCTTTTGAATCAATTATTCCAGAAATTCCAGTATTTGCGCTTCTGATAATGTTTTTTCTAGTTTCCACAGCTCTAAGTTTTGCATATGAAAAATGCTGTCTATGACCTTCAGTGTAATCCCACCAAGCATCATTTGTTATTATTGCTAAGACTTTTCCTCCACTTTTAATATAATCTGTTACATATTGACCGTATATTGATTCATAGCATATAATTGGTGATGGATTGTAATTAGAACTTTTAAATGAAGTTCGATATTCTTGTTCTCCTCTTGTGAGTGTTAATCCTCCAAAATCTAGGAGTACTTTACCCAAAATTGGCTCTAAAATATTTCTGTAGGGCATTTTTTCAACTCCTACTACAAGTTTAGATTTATGATAATAATCCGTTGATTTCCCAAAGTAAATAGCACTGTTGTATATATTTATCCATCTATCATCTCTAATTTTATTAGAATAATTTTTTTGTTGAGTTGAATCATATATGATTTCATAGAGTTCAATTCCACTCAAAATTTCATTTTTATATTTTAAGTTTAAATCAGAAACTTTTTTGGATAAATTATTATAATAAATACTATTGATTTGAACTCCCTCTGAAAAAAATGTCTCAGGAAATAAAATTAAAGAGTTTTTTATATTATTTGATTCAATTATTTCAGTAAGGTAGTTGAAATTATCATTGTTAGTAATATTGTATTTTTCTGAATAAGGATCTACATTTGGTTGTACTATTGATATATTTTTAATTTCACCAACTTCTTCATAATTTTTATAAGTATACAGTGAAATTAGTGTTGGAATTAAAAAAAATAATATTTGAGAATATATTAAACTATTTGTTTTTTTTTGAATTAGATAATTAGAATATATTTTGAAGAATAATATATTCAATGTTAAAACCCATAGTGTTCCACCAAAAACACCAGTATATTCATACCACTGAATTATCCAAGTATTTTCTGAAAAAACATTTCCAAAAATTAACCAGGGCCATGAAAAATCCCAAATTAAATGAAGTTTTTCGTAGCATATCCATAAAGAAATTAAAAAAATGAAACCTAGTTTTTCATTTGTTTTGTTTTTTAATTTTCTAAAAAAATAAAAAACACAGGTCATCATTAATGAGTTCACAAAGCATGCAAATAGGTAACCAAAAACTGTTGCATAAGATAGCCAATAAGTTGCTGTTAAATTCCATAAAAGAAATCCAATAAAAAATATCAGAAAAATATTTTTACCACGATAAAATTCATTTACATACAAAAAGGGAGTTAATCCAAAAAAAACCAATGGAAAAAAACCGTATGTAGGCCAAGAAGCAGTAAGAATTAAACCTCCAATTGAAGTAAATAAAATTGCTTTATATATATTCAACGATTAATTTTTAAATTTGTTAAAGATTATAAACTTAACTCAAGATTTGAAATTAATCAAAATACTTCCGAATTTTCTGACTATTTTAAATGGTTTTTGCGGCATATTAGCTATTGTAGCAATCTCATTAAATTTTTTAACACAACTTCAAATTCTATACTTGGTTCTTATAGGTGCAGTATTAGATTTTTTAGATGGATATTTTGCAAATATTTTGAATGTCAGATCTAAGATTGGAGCTCAACTAGATTCTTTTTCAGATTTAATTACATTTTCCATAGTACCATCTGTTTTTGTTTTTCATTTTTTACAAAACAAAATAGTTGAGTTAGAATTTATTCCATTTTTAACTCTAATTATAATTCCTTTCTCAATGTTTAGACTAGCTAGATTTAACACATTACCCTCTAGATCTTATTTTCAAGGTTTACCAACACCTGCAAACGGAATATTTTTTATGGGAATACCTTTTATATCATTTGAAATATCCTCACAATTACTGATACTTATAATAATTTTATCGTGTTTTTTATTAGTTTCTAATTTTAAGCTTGAGTCATTTAAAAAGACAAGTGAAAATCCTGGAAAAAATATTTTTTATGTTATTATAATTATTTTTTCAGTCTCAACTGTATTAACATTATTTATTTTTGATTATAGTATTTTAAATATGATAAGTTTCTCTGTTGTGATTTATATTTTCTCATCATTAATTTTTAATCTTTATAAATTAATTATTTGAAGTTTTTTTTAAATCTTCTATTAAAAGATATGCCTCATTATATTGATCCTTATGTATAAATAACTTATGAGAATACAAATAATTTGGAACTCCAAATCCTGCTAAGTTTGCAGAATTAGTTTCATTTTTTAAAACTGGGTAAATATTTATATCGTTAAGTTTACTTTTTAAAGATATTGCATCTATTTCTGATCCAAAGAAAACTTGAATATAATCACTCAAAATTTTATATTTTTTCTTCTGTATATAAAGTTTTGGCCTAAATAAACTTTTCTTACAATTTCATCTTGAGCTAAATCTTCAGGCTTTCCACTTTTTAATATTTTACCCTCGAACATTAGATAAGTTCTATCTGTAATTGCTAATGTTTCTTGAACATTATGGTCTGTTATTAGAACACCAATATTTTTTGCTTTTAAATGAGTAATTATTTTTTGGATTTCTTCAACTGCGATTGGATCGACACCTGCAAACGGTTCATCTAGTAAAAGAAATTTAGGTTCAGTTGCCAATGCTCTAGCTATCTCAGTTCTTCTTCTTTCCCCACCAGAGAGTAAATCTCCTCTATTTTTTCTAACTTTTTCAAGACTAAACTCATTAATTAAACTTTCTAAGTCATTCTTTTGTTCAGATTTTGATTTATTAGTCAATTCAAGAACTGCTTTAATATTTTCTTCAACTGTTAATTTTCTAAAAACCGAGGCTTCTTGAGCTAAGTACCCAATACCTTTCTTTGCTCTTTTATACATTGGTTCATTTGAAATATCAATTTCATTAATTGAAATTAAACCATTATCGCATTTAATTAAACCTACAATCATATAAAAACATGTTGTTTTTCCCGCGCCATTAGGTCCAAGTAACCCAACAATTTCACCTTGTTTTAATTCTAAATCAATACCATTAACAACTTTTCTTGATTTGTATGATTTTTCTATTTTCTTAGCCTCAAGCTTCATCATGATTAGGTATTTTTCTTTATTACTATTCTTGATATATAAATACTTATTTGATATAATATCACAATAGGAATAGCTACAATTATTTGACTAGCAACATCAGGTGGTGTAATTACAGCAGCTAGTACTAAAACTCCAACTAATGCAAATTTTCTATACTTAATTAATATTTTTGGTGTAACAAGACCAATTTTAGTCAAAAAATAAATTATAATAGGCAATTCAAATATTAGACCTGAAGCTAAAACAGATGCTCGAACAAGACCTATATAACTACTGAGATCAAAATCATTGAAAACCTCTTCACTTACAGTATAGTTACCTAAAAAATTAATTGATAATGGACATATCACATAATAACCAAATAAAACACCAATGAAAAAAAGTAAACTTGAAATAAAAATAAACCCCCTAGCATGTTTTTTTTCATTCTGATATAAACCAGGGCTAATGAAACTCCAAAATTGATATAATACGTAAGGAAATGAAATTATAAAACCGGATGCAATCGAAGTCCAAATATGAGCAGAAAATTGTCCAGACATTGTTCTACTTTGAATTCTGAAAGGCATTTCACTGATACAAAAACTATCATTTAATCCAAAAAAACTTGACAAATCACAGAGGGTTTTATAAGTAAAAAAGTCTATATTTTTTGGTCCAAAAATAATTTTGTTGAATATAAAGTCTTTAAAAATAAATGCTATTGTTCCAAAAAAAACAATTGCCAAAAAAGACCTCAGAATATGCCATCTTAAGTCTTCAAGATGGTCTAAAAAAGACATTTCATTTGGATTAGTATCTATTTTTTGACTCATCTTATTCCAGAACTCAAAATTTGATGCATGTGAATCATCCCTAAATAAATATCATTTTCAATAACAATAAGTTGTGTTATTTTATTATCATTCATTATTTTAAGTGCTTTAGATGCAAGTATATGTGATTCTATAATTCTAGGATTGCAATTCATAATTTTTGATACTTGAATTTCTAAAGGATCCTTAAATTTTCTAATAGTTCTTCTTATATCACCGTCAGTGATGATACCCTCAATTTTTCCATCTTTTATGACAGCAGTAGCACCATACATTTTAGATGAGATTTCTTCAATTGCATTCTTAAATTTTGAATTAATACTTATACTTGGAACATTGCCCAAATCAATAATATCTTTAACTGAAATTGTTAATTTTTTACCAAGTGATCCTGATGGATGTAGTTTAACAAAGTCTTTAGCTTTAAAATCTTTCATATTCATTAAACAAATTGCAATTGTATCTCCAATCAAAAGTTGAATACTTGTGCTTGTAGTTGGTGCTAAATTATTTGGACATGCTTCCTTTTCAATTTCATAAACTATTGAATTTTCTGATTTCTTTGCTAAATAGGATTCTTTGTTAGATGTTATGGCTATCAAATGAATTTTTAATTTCTTTATTTGTCTAATCAAATCAATTGTTTCATTGTTATTTCCACTTTTAGAAAAACAAATAACTACATCATCTTTTGTGATAGCTCCTAAATCGCCATGTAAAGCATCAGATCCGTGCATGAACATTGAAGGAGTGCCTGTTGAATTAAGAGTAGCTGAAACTTTCATCCCAATAATAGCGCTTTTACCAATCCCAGTTATAATAATTCTACCTTTAATATTGGCTAAAAAATCAATAATTTCCTCAAAGTTTTTGTCAAAAGAACTTTTAAGTTTCTCAATAGAATCTATCTGAATATTCAGTACATTATTTGAAATTTTTTTAAAACTTATTTTGTTCAAAACTTTATTTAAAATTTTAATTATACAACCTACAAATTGAACTATATTTAGTAAAACTCAGGTACAAATATACCTTATTTAGTTTCATAAATGTCAACAGAAAGAGAACTAACTGATTTATTAAAAAAATATTTTGGATTTTCTTCATTCAGAGATAATCAGCAAGAGATAATTTCATCTATTATAAATCAAAATAATAATTTAGTTATTATGCCAACAGGTGGTGGAAAATCACTTTGTTATCAATTATCTGCAATTTGTATGGACGGTATGGCTATTATTATTTCTCCACTAATTGCATTAATGAAAAATCAAGTAGATGTTTTAAAAGGTGTTTTTGAAAATGAGCGTATTGCTTCTGTATTAAATTCAACATTGAGTCAATCAGATATTAATACAGTTAAGCAGGGTATTTACAGTGGAGTAACTAAACTTTTATATATAGCGCCTGAGTCATTATCAAAAGAATATAACATTGATTTTTTAAAAAACTGTAAGATATCATTTGTTGCTGTTGATGAAGCTCATTGTATTTCTGAATGGGGCCACGACTTTAGACCAGATTATCGAAATATATTTCAAACAGTAAAAAAAATTGATCCTAAAATTAAAATTACTGCACTAACTGCAACTGCAACTCCAAAAGTTCAAGAAGATATAATAAAAACACTTGAACTAAATGACTCTAAAATATTTAAGTCTTCATTTAATAGACCTAATCTTTTTTATGAGATAAGAAAAAAAGATAATTCAATTGATAAACAAATTATAAAATTTATAAAAAATAACACAAGCAAATCAGGCATTATTTATTGTTTATCAAGAAAACGCGTTGAAGATTTTACAAATATTTTACAAATAAATAATATAAATGCACTTGCTTATCATGCAGGCCTTGATAAAAAAGTTAGATCTAAAAATCAAGAACATTTTTTAATGCACGATTGTGATATTATGGTAGCTACTATTGCTTTTGGGATGGGTATTGATAAACCAGATATTAGATTTGTAATACATTATGATATTCCAAAAAGCTTAGAGTCATATTATCAAGAAACTGGTAGGGCTGGAAGGGATGGAGGTGAAGGTCATTGTCTTGCTTTTTATTGTTATAGTGATATAGAAAAATTAGAAAAGTTTCTTTCTGGAAAACCTATTTCAGAAAGGGAGAAAGGGCTTGCATTGCTTGAAGATGTAGCATCGTATTGCGAAACGACAATGTCCAGAAGAAAGTTTATATTAAATTATTTTGGTGAAAAATATGACGAAAAAAATGGTTTAGGTAATAAAATGGATGATAATTCACAATCTACTTTAGAAATAATCGATGCAAAAAATGAAGCTAAGATAGCTTTAGAAGTTATCATTAGCACTAATCAAAAGTATAAGTTAAAAGATGTTATGTCATTTATTTATGGAATTGAAACTTCAAACTTAAAAGCGCATAATTCATCATCAAAACCTTTTTTTGGTTTAGGAAAAAATAATGATTTAATATTTTGGAAGTCGTTATTACGTAAGATGATTGTTGATGGTTTTCTCTTTAAAAAAATTGAGGAGTATGGAGTTTTAAAAATAACGCAAAAGGGTAATGAATTTTTTAATAAAGTAAAACCCTATCCAATTTCAATTGATAGAGATTATTCAAAAGAGCCTTTTTCTATAAAGAAAGTTGACAAAAATAAATCAGTTATTGATAATGAGTTATACAATATATTAATAGATTTAAGAAAATCAATCTCAAAAGAATTAGATATACCTCCTTTCGCTGTTCTTCAACAATCATCAATCATTGAAATGACTTTAAAATATCCAACAACCTTATCTGAACTATCATTAATTTCTGGAATTGGGGAGGGAAAGGCTAATAAAATTGGTGATAAATTTATAGAGCTAATTGGTAAACATGTTGATGACAATAAAATCGAAAAATCATTGGATATTGTTATTAAATCCTCAGGAATTAACTCTTCATTAAAACTTTTTTTTATTCAATCAGTTGATAAAAAGTTTAGTATTGAAGAAATGGCTACAGCAAAAAATGTTAAATATGAGCAGGTTTTAAAAGATCTTGAAACCATAATATACTCAGGAACCAAATTAAACTTAAAATATATTATTGATGATTTATTTGATGAAGATTCTCAAGAGGAATTAATGAACTTTTTTAATGAACTTAAATCAGATGAAATTCAGCTTGTGTTTGATGAGTTTGAGGATGAATATGAACAAGATGATCTTAAACTTTTTAGGTTATATCATTATTGTAAAATAGCATTCTGAACTATTTCCATTTAATATTACATCCAATACTAGGTTTTTGAATTTCTAAATTTTTAATTCCGCGAATTAAGCAGTCTAAAGCATTTCTTATATCTATGCCTGTGACTGGAATATCATTTCCAGGTCTTGATCCATCAAGCTGTCCTCTGTAGATTAATTCTTTTTTTGAATTGTAAAGAAAAAAATCTGGTGTACATGCAGCATCAAATAATTTTGCAATTTTTTGAGATTCATCATACAGATAAGGAAATTTAAAGCCTTTGTTTTTAGCTAGTTTATTCATTAATTCAGGTGAGTCTTCAGGATAGTTATTAACATCATTACTAGAAATGGCTATAAAACAAATATCATTTTTATATTCATTACTTATTTTAACTATTTCATCTAAAACATGAATAACGAACGGACAATGATTACATATAAACATAATTAAAACACCTTTATTTTTAAATAAATCATTGGAAAATTTAATTTTATTATCGGCTGTATCCAATAATTTAAATTCAGGAACTTTTTTTCCCAATTCAATCATTTTTGAGGGTGTTCTAGCCATATTTATAGTATAAGTTTTATGGATTTAGCTCTTAAGATATTAATTAAATATCTTCAAAGCTTACATCAGTAAACTTATCAGAACTATCATCAGAAGAATCAGATTTTTCATCTTCTTCAGCTTTTTTAGCTTTAAAATCCTTATCATGAATTTCGCTTATTACTTCACTACCCTTTTCGTCAACAATGTATTTTGTCATTTCAGCAAGATTTTCTGAAAAATTTTGAAAATCTTCCTTGTAGAGATATATTTTGTGTTTTTTGAAATAAAAAGTACCATCCTCATTAGTAAATTTTTTACTTTCAGAAATTGTTAAATAGTAGTCGCCTGCTTTTGTTGATCTTACATCAAAAAAATAAGTCCTTCTTCCTGCTCTCAATACTTTTGAGAAAATGTCTTCATTAACATTATTATTATTTTCTTCCATTTTTTTAGGTATATATAACCAAAAATGAGTAAAATATATTAAAAAGCAAAATTAAAATGATTTATTTCCCTTTAATTTGTTGATTATATATTTCATGATAGTATCCTTCTGATTCTTTAAGTTTTAAGTGATTTCCTTCTTGAATTTTTTCACCGTTATTAATTACAATAATTTTATCACATTTTTTTACTGTAGAAATTCTGTGACTGATTATAATTTTAGTGCAATCGTTAGTATTATTTAAAATGTTTTTAAAAATTTTGTCTTCAGTTTCAGTATCAACAGCAGATAGACTATCATCTAAAATTAGAACTTTAGGTTTTTTAATTAAAGCCCTAGCTATAGCAATTCTTTGTCTTTGACCACCAGATAAATTAATTCCTCTTTCACCTAATACAGAGTTGTATTTATCATAAAATCCAACTATATCTTTGTGAACATTTGAAAATTTTGAAAATTTCACTACATCTTCAAAAGTAGCATTGGTATTACCAAACTTTATGTTGCTAAGAATAGTATCAGAAAATAAAAATGTATTTTGTGGAACATATCCTATGTTTTGTCTTAAAATATTTAAGTTATGTGATGTTATATTTTTACCATCAACTCTGACCTCACCTTTATTAGGGTCATAATTTCTTAAAATTAATTCTGCTATGGTAGATTTTCCAGAACCAACATTTCCAATTATACCTAAGGATTCTCCTACATTAATTTGGAAATTTAGCTTATTTAATGCAATAATTTTGGTTTCAGGATAAACAAGAGTTATATTTTTAAACTCAATCTTTCCTCTTACAGTATATTTCTTATTAGACTTATTTAATATTTTACTTCTCTCCTTTAAGAATTCATTAATTCTTTTTTGGGACGCTTCTGCTTGTTGAACAATTGATGTAACCCATCCAACAGTAGCAACAGGCCAAGTCAACATGGTTACATATATTATGAATTCAGCTAATACACCTAAATCTATTTCGTTATTAATATATTGCTTTCCTCCAATATAAATAACAATTATATTACTAACTCCTATTAATAGTAACATCATTGGAAAAAACCAAGATTGAAATTTAGCTAAGTCAATATTTTTTTGTTTTGTATCCTCTGAATGATTCATCATTGATTTAATTACTTCTTTTTCAATTGTATTTGATTTGATGACTGAAATACCACTAAAAGATTCTTGTGTAAATGTTGTAATTCTAGAAAGCGATTCTTGAACTTTTTTACTTTTAATATTAATTTTTTTACTTAGTTTAAAAATTAAATATGATAATATTGGCAAGGGTATAATTGTATAAGCAGTTAGTAATGGAGCAACACTGACCATATATGATATTATAATTACAAATAATGCTATAGTATTTATTGTGTACATTAATGCTGGACCCACATACATTCTGACTTTACTGACATCTTCACTTATTCTGTTCATTAAGTCACCTGTTCTATTGTTTTTATAAAACGACTGATCTAGTTCTTGATATTTATTATATATGTCATTTTTTAAATCGTATTCGATATATCTTGAAACATTTATAAGTGTTTGTCTCATTAAAAATGTAAATACACCTGCCAGGATAGCTGAACTTATAATTAAAAAAATATTAATCAATAATTTATCTTTTAACTCATTATT
>CENX01048002.1_pt1 | contig 16200 bp, 8 predicted proteins | sample 361321 | NCBI WGS metagenome assembly CENX01 (sample SAMEA2619678, study PRJEB7988) | marine metagenome | isolation source: saline water (ENVO:00002010), including | reverse complement strand
ATAAAATATTTTTATTAAACTTTTCCCATTTAATTACTTGTTCACTTAATTTGTGGGCAGATAATGGAATTTCGTTTGACATTTTAACAACCCTAGTAACCATCATCATATCACGACCAAGAATACTATCATTTAGTTCAAAATAATACTTGTCATCAACTTTATGCACATCAAATATCCCTAAATCTGAAACTGCTTTATCTGTAATAATATCTGAATATGATTTTTCTTTTTTTGTATTGTTTTCATTTTCGTTATCTTTTTTTTGAGAGAATGCATCAACACTCATAAATACTATTAAAAAGATGGTGGTTTTGAGTAGTTTCGAGTAAGTAGTTTTCATATTGAAATATCGCTATTAAATTTAAAAAAATATAGAATGTAATTGTCTGAATGTTAGTCTTGAAATAAAATTATCTATAATAATTCTACAAAAAGTCCATTATCATTTTTTACAACTTTAGCAAGTTTATTTTTTGTTAGAAACTTTAGAGTTTTATCCCATTTTTTATTTGATAATTCTAATTTTGTTTTGAGTTTATCAAGTTCAATTAAACCTTCTTTTTCAATAATAGTAAGCACAGATTTCTCTTCCTCGCTTAATTCTAAATTGTTAGTTTTCAATGGTTTCATTTGAGGAAAAAATATTACTTCTTGAATAGATTTTTTATTAGTTAAAAGCATTACAAGTCTGTCAATTCCAAAACCTATTCCAGAACATGGAGGCATACCATATTCAAGAGATTTTATGAAATCATAATCAATAAACATTGCTTCTTTATCACCTTTTTCAGAGAGTTTTAATTGATCTTCAAATCTTTCTAATTGATCTATTGGATCATTTAGTTCAGAATATGCATTAGCTATTTCACTACCATTTACAAGTAATTCGAACCGTTCAGTTAATTCTGGATTTTTCCTGTGCTCTTTAGTTAGTGGACTCATCTCTTTAGGATAGTCAATTATGAATGTTGGTTGTATATATTTTGATTCACATTTTTCACTAAATATTTCATCTATCAATTTTCCTTTTCCCATGGTTTCATCAACATCAATTCCAAGTTTTTTTGCAATATTAAAAGTTTCAGATTCTGACATGTTTTTTAACTCGAATCCGGTATTTTCTTTAATTGAATCAAGAATACTTATTTTTTTATAAGGACCCTTAAAATTGATTATGTGATCTCCAAAATCTATTTCAGATTTTCCATTAACATCCAAAGCAACTTTTTCTAATAGGTTTTCAGTAGTTTTCATCATCCAATTGTAATCTTTATAAGCAACATAAAATTCTAAATTGGTAAACTCAGGATTATGAGTTCTGTCCATACCCTCATTTCTAAAATCTTTTGCAAATTCAAAAACTCCATCATATCCTCCAACAATAAGCCTCTTTAAATAAAGCTCATTAGCTATCCTTAGATAGAGTGGTATATTAAGCGCATTGTGATGAGTAACAAATGGTCTAGCGGCTGCACCACCAGGAATGGGTTGTAAAATTGGAGTTTCAACTTCTAAATAATTAAGATTATTTAAAAAACTTCTTATGGATGAAACTATTCTACTTCTTTTTATAAAAGTTTCTTTAATATCTTGGTTAACAATTAAGTCTAAATACCTCATTCTATACCTTTGCTCAGGATCATTAAATTCATCGTAGGTTTTACCTTGACTATCTGTTTTGGGTAGAGGAAGTGGTCTTAATGATTTAGATAGGAGTTTAAAATCTTTTACCAAAATAGTCTTTTCACCGACTTTGGTTCTGAAAAGTTCGCCTGTTATGCCAATAATATCTCCGATGTCAAGAAGTTTTTTATATAAATCATTATATTTTGTTTTATCATCATCAGGACATATTTCATCGCGATTAAAGTAAACTTGAATTTTTCCAGAGCTATCCATTAGTTCTGCAAAACTTGCTTTACCTTGAATTCTTCTTGACATCAAACGTCCAGCAACTACAACTTTACTTTTTTCTTTAAAACTTTTATTTATATCATCTGCAGTGTGCGATATATTAAATAATTCTGCAGGGTAAGGATTGATACCAAGCTCCCTTATTTTTGCAAGCTTTTCACGTCTAATTATTTGCTGTTCAGAGAGGTTTGACATTTTTTTTCAAATATAATGATATAACAATAACAATACCCATATGTTTTTTAATTTTATAATTCAAAATTGTAGTTTGAGTAAAAATAAAAATATAATAGTTAAAGATTTGGGTAAAATAAATTTTGAAGATTGTTTTGATGTTCAAAAAGAACTCCAAAATGAAATAATTCAAATCAAATTAAATAATAGAAAAAAAAATCTAAGTAAAAAAACCCCAAATTATCTTTTAGCCGTTGAACATGATCATGTATACACATTAGGTAGAAGTGGAAATAAAAATAATTTACTTTATTCAAATGAATTATTAAACAAAAATAAAATTTCATTTTTTCAGACTAACAGGGGAGGTGATATTACTTATCATGGCCCAGGACAAATAGTTTTATACCCGATTCTAGATTTAGAAAACTTTTTTACAGACATTCATAAATATTTGAGATTAATGGAGAGTTCTGTTATTAATACTTTGAAATTCATAAACATATTGTCATCTAGAAATCCCAGTAAGACTGGGGTTTGGTTAGATGTAGGAAATAAAAATGAAAGAAAAATATGCGCCATGGGTGTAAAAGTAAGTAGATGGGTAACTATGCATGGTTTAGCATTAAATGTAAGTAACGATTTGTCATATTATGAAGGAATCATCCCATGTGGATTAAAAAATAGCAAAGTAACATCAGTCAAAAAAGAGGTAGGCGATTTAATTTATTCTTACGACTTAAAAAAAATACTTATTGAAAAATTTATTGAATGTTTTAATGCTAAGCTAATTAAATGAGTACAACTGAATTTCATTTTTGTCACCAAGGAATAAAGCATTAATAGTGTTGTTAGTGTAATTTAAATCTAAGTCACTTGTTGAAAAAAAAGGAAACCCTGGTACTATATTATAATTCTTGAAAAGGTAAATTTTATTAGAATCTTTATCAAAAATTGAATAATATAAGTCATTTGATAAATTTTGGATTTTCAGATCTTGATAGGAACCAAATGGAAGTCGATAATCTTTTCCGTTTACTATAAGTTTATTTGTGCCAAAAGTAATTTTATCCTCATTATTTGCAAATAAAATTTTTTCATTATCAACTAGTTTTTGTTTATAAATATTACCACTGATATCTATCCTTAATATATTATTATTGTTGTCAAAGGCGATCATTCCGTTATTATGCTTAAAAAGATTTGTATTAAAAGATAAATCTTTAGGTAGTTTAATTCTAATATTTCCTCTTCTATCTAAAATTGATATTTTATCTTCATTATTTTTTAAAATAAGATAATCTCTGTTCAAAATTCTTAAGTGTTTTAACGGCACTTTAAGACCATCATTAAGCTTGATTTTTTTAAAACCCCTCACTATTTCAAAACTTGAGTTGTACATTTTTAAATTACTTGCATCTTGAATTACATATCTGTAATTTTTATTTTTATCGTAATCAAAAACCGATAGATTTTTAAAATAATTTTTAGATCTTACATTAATTTTTTTTACTAGATCTCCATTAATATCCAATAAAATCAATTCTTTACTTGTAGAAAATAAAAACTGTAGCTTATTATTTTTATATGTATCTACTTGAAAAATATCACTATTAATTGAGCCATTTAATTTTTTTGACCATATTATTTTTCCATCAAATTCAATTAATATTAATTTATTGTCAGAATCTTGGAAAATAATATTTTTTTCTTTGGTTTTGTGATTATGAATTATTTTAGGTTTACTTATTATTTCATTAGGAAATGATTTTGACAGAATTAATTTTGTTTTATTTTTATTTTTTTGAATTCTAGTTTTAGAATTATACAAAGAAGAATAAATAATTGAATCTTTGATTTGATTTGATTTTATCCAAACTGAAAGTTCATTTTTATTATTTGTTAATTTAACCAATTCTAAAGATGAATTTTTAGTAGGTATATTTTTTAAATAATCATTTAAATCAGCATTTAATAAGAATGTAGATTTATTATAGTGGCTTAATATTAATCTTTCAATCGATTCAATATTTTTTGAAACTACTATATTTTCATCAAGTTGAGTTACGTACACTTTATCATCAATAAAATTAAATTCATTGATTTTGTCAATTACTAATTTGAAATTTTCATTTAAGTATATTTTTTCATCCCTGTATTTTTTCTGTAGTTTAAAATTAATATCAAGTGTATCGATTTTGTATTGGTCATTTTTAATAATAAAGACCGAATCTTTATTATTAAAAAAATAGCCAAATTCATCGCTGCCTGAAAGTATTGGATTTAAATTAATTTCTTCATTACTATTTTTATTTATTAGATCATTTATATTTTTTTCACTATAATTTTTGTTAAATGAGTATGATTTAAATAATGTGAACTCATCTGGTAGAATTTTTAAAATTTTGTTTTTTTGTGGTTTTATATTTTTTATTAAACCTAAACTTCTTTTTTTTGAATCAAGTTTTGATAAACCAATAATTATAATTTCATCATTTTTTATTTCAAATTCAAAATTTATCCAATCTGAAATATCACTTAAATTAATATTTAGTTTTTCAAACTTAGTTGAATTAAAATCTTCTGAAACTAAAATTGAAAGATTATTAGATTTAGTTTTTACTAGTTCAAAAAAGTTTTGAGAATTAGGGTTACTTTTATAATTAGAGCCTCTTAAAAAGTTTTCAATTAAAAATTTATTGTCAGAAATAACATTAAAATTCAAGTATTTAGTCAAATAATAATCCAAATTATGATTGTCAAATAAAAAAATCTTTTTCTCATTATATTCTGTAGAATCTTTGTAAATGATACTTCTATTTAAATCATTTCTTTCTAAAAAAAATAATTTACCGAAATCTTGTTTTCCAATTTTATGCTTGCTATATATAAATTTGTTAAGTGAGCTAAAAAGTTCTTCGTTAAAAAAATCAGCATCAAAAAACTCTTTAATAAAAATCTTTTCATCATTGCTTAGAATACTAAAATCATCAATTGTAATCACAGAAACTGGATCATCGGGTATTTGAAAAAGCAGGTCCGAATTTTCATTCTTGCTTTCAATACAAGAAACAATCAATAATAGTATTAAAAGATACTTTTTCAATCTATTACAAAATTATAAAACTCATAAATCTAAAGATAATTGTTTGTTTTTTATTTTAAAACTCCTTCTGTGGTATTTACTTAATCCGTATTTTTTTATTTTTTCAATATGTTCTTTCGTGCCATAACCTTTGTTCTGTTTCCAATTGTATTCAGGAAATTCAGTATCTATTTTTTTCATTAAATTATCTCTATGGACCTTTGATAGAATTGATGCTGCTGCTATACTTTGGTATTTGTCATCCCCGCCAATAATACATTTGTATCTAATTTTTTTTTTTGTATTAAATATATTTCCATCAATTAAATAAATCTGGGGTTTTATTTTTAGTTTTTCAATTGATTTATTCATCCCTAATAATGTTGCTTCTAAAATATTTAAATTATCAATTTCTTCATTATTAAGATCAGTTATTACATAGCTAACAGCTATTTTTTTTATTTCATTAAAAAGTTTAATTTTTTTAGAATCACTTAATTTTTTAGAATCTTTAATTTCAGGATTATAATAATTTTTAGGTAAAATAACAGCAGAAACTGTTACCGGGCCAGCCATAGCACCTCGTCCTGCTTCATCGATTCCGCATGTCAAAATTTTATTATTATACTTTTTAATCATTTATCATTCATTAAATTAGTATTTAATTTATTAAGAGTTTAACAAAAATTTTATATGCGATTAATTTTATTTTTTATAATATTTTTTTATTCACATATATTTTATAGTCAAATTAGAGAAGATGCTCTTAATGAGGCCTTTTCAAATATTGGTGATTCAATTTCTATTGAAGTTTTTAAGTTTGATATTGAAAAATTAAAAAAATTTAATATTAATAATGACACTATATTACTTGACACAACTCTTAATATAAATAAGTTTTATGAATTTAATTTTAGAAGAAAAGATAATTTTGAACTAATCAAACCCAACAATGTTGGTCAATCTTACAATAACCTTTCATATGTCCTTAATGAATCCAATTATCCAATAATTGGTTATAATGCCAATAAAACTCAACTACAATCTTCTGATGATATTTATTTTTATGATGTAGCTTACCCAATGACAGAATTATTATTTAAATCAGTTTTTTCTCAAGGTCAATTGACGGATGTTTTATTTACAACCAATGTCAATAGAAAACTTAATTTTTCACTTGGCTTTAAAGCATTAAGATCCTTGGGTAAATACCAAAATTCTCTTTCTGGATCAAAAAGTTTTACATTTACTTATAATTATAATTCAAAAAAATTTAGTTCAAAATTATTCTATCTATCACAAAAGCTTGAGAAACATGAGAGCGGAGGTCTATCTTTAACATCTATAAGTGATTTTGAATCCCAAGATCCAGTTTTCAATGAGAGATCTAAGTTAAATGTAAAGTTTGAGGATGCTATAAATGTTTATTTTCAACGAGATTTTTATTCTCACAATAGATTCAAGCTTTCCGACAATAAAAAAAACTTTTCCTTAAATCACACACTTCATTATGTTACCGTAAATAATTCCTACAATCAATCTTTAATAAATAATTATTATGGAGGTTTGATAGGGGGGATAACAACAGTTGATGATAAATTTAAGTTCAGGTCTATAAATAATAAAATCAGTTTTGATATTTCAAATTTTATTTTTGATTTTGCGGAAATTGGACTCATAAATTTTAATTATGAATATTTTAATTTAAACTCTAGTAATGAAAAAATTAAAGAAAACTCAAACTTATTTTCTCTAAAATTAACCAAGAATTTTAAAATTTTAGATCTTGATTTTGATTTGCAAAAAAAAATAAGTGGGGATAGAATAGGAGATAGATTAAAAGTAGTTTTAAAACCTGCGAAAAGATATAATTTAGATTTAAATATAAAGTTATCCTCAGTTAAATCTCATCCAGGATTAATTTATGACAATTATTATAGCGGTTTTAGTGGTTTGAATTGGACAAATCGTAATGATTTAATTAATACAAGTAGTATTCTTATAAATTACATTAACAAAAAATTTGGACAGTTTAGTTTGTCTGGCTCTATAATTAATAATTATGTCTATGTTTCAACTCAAAACTCTGATATTGAATCCTACATTCCTCAAATAAACCAGGCTGAGTTTGATATTAAACTATTTAAATTAAAGTATGTAAAGAATTTCATATTTGGAAAGTTTTCGATGAATAATAGTTTACTAATTCAAGATGTTAATCAAAACGATAATGTTTTGAATATACCCGATTTTGTATATAGAAATTCATTTTTTATTACTGAAAAAATTTTTAAGAATGTTTTAGAAATTCAATCAGGATTTAACTTTAAGATTTTTTCAAAGTTTTTTATTAATGAATATAACCCAGTGATTTCTACTTTCCATATTCAGGATAATAGAAAAATAGGAGGATTTCCAATAATTGATTTCTTTTTAAATGCAAAGATTAGACAAACAAGATTATTTTTTATATTCGAACATATTAATTCTTCATTATCTGAAAATAATTTTTTTACTACACCATCAATCCCGTATAGAGATTCAAATTTTAGATTTGGTTTGAATTGGAATTTATTTAACTGACGGTAAATCTCCCTTAATTTTTGTAGGTAAATTAGAATTTCCCATTAAAAAATTATCAATATGAAAAGCAGCTTCCCTTCCTTCTGAAATTGCCCAAACAATTAAGGATTGACCTCTTCTTAAGTCACCAGCAGCAAAAACCTTAGGATTTGAAGTTTGATAGTTTTTTGTTATCGGTTTTGACATCTTATCAAGCTTGGTTTCAAGATCATTTAATAGTGAGTTTTCAGGACCTGTAAAACCTAAAGCTAGTAATGCTAAATCACAAGGCCAAATTTTTTCAGAACCTTCAATTTCTACGAGTTTAAAGTTATTGTTGATGTCTTTTTCCCAAGCAACATTAACAGTTTTTAATCCAGTAAGATTCCCATCACTATCTCCAATAAATTCTTTTGTCATAATTGACCATTGCCTTTTTATACCTTCCTGATGAGATGAACTAGTTTTCAATGTAAAAGGCCAATATGGCCATGGATTTTCATTAGTTCTATTTTTTGGTGGCTTATCTTGAATTTCAAAGTTGACAACAGACTTTGCCTTGTGTCTGTTAGATGTCCCGATACAATCAGAACCGGTATCACCTCCACCAATTACAATAACATTTTTTCCTTTAGCTGAGAGTTTTTTATTAGCAACAGAAACATTATCAACAACCTCATTCTGGTGTTTTAAAAAATCCATTGCTTGAACTACTCCATTCAATTCACTTCCATTTATAGGTAACTCTCTTCTTATTGTTGCGCCCCCCGTTAAAAGTATAATATCATATTTATTTTCAAGAGTTGAAATTTCAACATCTTTTCCAACCTCAACATTAGTTTTAAACTTGACTCCTTCGTCAATCATTAAATTAATTCTTCTATCAATTACAGATTTTTCTAATTTGAAATCAGGTATACCATATCTTAATAGTCCTCCAATTTTTTTATCTCTTTCATAAACTGTTACTCTGTGTCCAACAGAATTTAGTTGCTGCGCAGCAGCCAGACCAGCAGGTCCTGAGCCTACTATTGCTATTGTTTTACCTGTTGATTTTGATGGTTTATTTGCTTTTATCCATCCTTCCTTAAACCCTCTTTCAACAATGTATTTTTCAATCATTTCAATGGAGACTGGAGGGCTTATGATTCCTAAAACACAAGCTGATTCACATGGTGCAGGACATAATCTTCCAGTAAACTCGGGAAAGTTATTTGTTGAATGAAGTATTTCTAATGCTTCTTTCCATTCTTTATTGTAAACAGCATCATTAAAATCCGGTATTAAATTACCAAGAGGACAACCTGAATGACAAAAAGGGACACCACAGTCCATACATCTTCCACCTTGTTCCTCTAATTCACTGTCCTTTGGTTCAATAGTAAATTCATCATAATTTTTTAATCTTTTAGTGACAGATACATAAGCTTCATCAGCTCTGTCATAATCCATAAAACCTCTAATTTTACCCATATTTATTTTATAATTGAGACAATTTTATCATTTGCCATTTTCTCTAAAGCAGCTTTATATTCAGTAGGCATAACTTTTATAAATTTATTTTTATTTATTTGCCAGTTTGATATAATATCTTCAGCGATTTTACTTGATGTTAGTGAAAAATGATTTTCGACTAATGATTTGACAAAATCTAAGTCCTGATTTTCAGGTTTTTCTAATTCAACACTTTCCATATTAAAATTTCTATTATCAAAGTGCTTTGATTCAGAGTAAATATATGCAATACCGCCGCTCATACCGGCAGCAAAATTTCTTCCAATTTTACCAAGAATAATAGCATAACCACCTGTCATATATTCGCATCCATGATCACCAACACCCTCAACAACAGCAGTTGCACCAGAATTCCTAACACAAAATCTCTCTCCAGCTATACCATTAATATAGGCTTCACCTGAGGTAGCTCCATAAAGACTGACATTTCCAGTTATAACATTCTCATTAGATTTAAATGTGGCTTCTTTTGGTTTTCTAACTATGATTGTTGCACCTGAAAGTCCTTTGCCAAAATAATCATTTGTATTTCCATCAATAATCATTTTTAATCCTTTTACAGAAAATGCTCCAAAGCTTTGTCCAGCCGATCCATTGAATTTAATTTCTAGGGTATCTTTTGGTAAGGCACTAGCACCATATTTTTTGGAGATTTCATTACTAAGAATTGCTCCAACAGTTCTATCTGTATTTTTGATATTAAAATCTAAAGACATTTTTATTTTTTTATCAATAGCTAATTTTGCTTTTTTTAATATTTTAAAATCTAAAACATTATCAAGATTGTGATTTTGTTTTTCAGTATTTCTTAAAGAAGTGTTCGGATCAGTTTTAGGCTTATATAATATTTTTGAAAGATCAATGCCTTTAATTTTATAGTAGTTTAGAGCATCTTTAGTATCTAGTTTTTCGCTTTTACCAACCATTTCATCTATAGTTCTAAAACCTAAATTTGCCATGATTTCTCTAAGTTCTTGGGCAACAAAATACATGTAATTTATAACGTGTTCGGGTTTTCCTTTAAAATTTTTTCTTAATTTAGGGTCAGTTGTTGCAATCCCAACGGGGCAAGTATTTAAGTGACATGCTCTCATCATTATACAACCAGAAGCAACTAATGGAGCTGTAGAAAATCCAAATTCCTCGGCACCTAAAAGACATGCAATTGCAACATCTCTGCCAGTTTTAAGTTGACCATCACATTCTATTACTACTCGAGATCTTAAATTATTCATTACAAGGGTTTGTTGGGCTTCTGCAATTCCAAGTTCCCATGGTAATCCACAATGTTTCAATGAAGTCAGAGGTGAAGCACCTGTTCCTCCATCAAATCCAGAAATTAAAATAACGTCGGCTTTTGCTTTAGCAACTCCAGCTGCAATGGTACCAACTCCAACTTCGGAGACAAGTTTAACATTTATTCTAGCAGATCTATTAGCGTTCTTTAAATCATAAATCAATTGAGCCAGATCTTCAATTGAATATATATCATGATGAGGTGGTGGTGAAATAAGACCGACATATGGTGTAGAATTTCTAACTTTGGCTATCATTGGACTCACCTTAGGACCAGGAAGTTGACCTCCCTCACCTGGTTTTGCACCTTGAGCCATTTTAATTTGAATCTCAGTTGAATTAGTTAAATAATGAGAGCTTACACCAAACCTTCCAGAAGCTACTTGTTTAATTGAACTCTTTTTTGAGTCTCCGTTTTTATCTTTTGTGAATCTTGCTGGATCCTCACCACCTTCACCCGAATTACTTTTTCCACCAATTCTGTTCATAGCAATAGCAAGGTTTTCGTGAGCTTCCTTACTAAGTGACCCAAATGACATTGCACCAGTTTTAAACCTTTTAACAATTTCCGTCCAAGGTTCTACTTCATCAATTGATATTGGATCAAACTCAGAGAATTTCATTAAACCTCTAAGAGTCATGAATTGTTCACTTTGTTTATTAATAGTGTCAGAATAGATCTTGTATGTAGAATAGCTTTCTTGTCTTACTGATTGTTGAAGTTTGGAAATTGTGAGAGGGTTTAACATATGAGCTTCTCCATTTCTTCTCCATTTATAATCCCCTCCAAATTCAATCGCATTCAACTTGTTTTCAGAATCAAAAGCTTTTTTTAATCTACCTGAAATTTCTTTTTCAATAACATATAAGCCTACACCTTCAATTCGAGAAGAAGTATTGTTAAAATACTTATTTACAAATTTTTGCCTTAAGCCAAGGGCTTCGAATATTTGTGCACCTCTGTATGAATGAAGAGTAGAAATACCTATTTTGTTCATCACTTTTAGTATTCCCTTCGCAATCGCATTATTATAGTTATTAATAGCATTTTCCAAATTTTTAAGAATGCCAACCTCACATTTATAAGCAATTATTTCATTAACTAAATATGGGTTAATTGCACTTGCACCATATCCAAAAAGCATGGAAAAATGGTGAGGTTCTCTTGGTTCAGCAGACTCAATTACAATTCCAAATTTTGATCGTTTATTTCTTTTAATCATAGAATGATGGATATATGAACAAGCTATGAGGATAGGAATTGGTGCAAATTTTTGATTTACATTTCTGTCACTTATTATTATTATGTTGTGACCTAAATCAACCTTAGATTCAACCTTTGAAACCATTTTCTCTAGTGCTTCTTCAAGTCCATTGTGACCTTTTGATAATTTGTACAGTGCTTTGACAGATGCAGCTCTAAAATCTTTGTGCTTTATATATTTAATTTTGTCAAGATCTTCATTAGAAATAATAGGATTATTAATTTTTAACTTTTTTGCATGATCAGGTACAATATCAAAAATATTATAATCACTTCCAACAGTAAGACTGGTATCAGTTACAATTTCTTCTCTTATACCATCAAGTGGTGGATTCGTTACCTGAGCAAATAGTTGTTTAAAGTAATTGTATAAAAGTTGAGGTCTTTTTGAAAGAACTGCGAGTGGGGTATCGGTACCCATTGAGCCAATAGACTCCTTTCCTTTTACACACATTGGTACTATGATAGTATTCAAGTCTTCCTTTGTATATCCAAAGACTTTTAATCTTTTTTCAAAACTAATTTTTTCACTTGGTGTTCTGTTTCCAGTGTATGGAATTTTACTTAGTGGTAAAATATTTTGATTTAACCATTTTTGATAAGGATATTTACTAACGATTTCTTCTTTAATTTCTTCATCATTGACAATTCTTCCAGCATCCATGTTAACAAGAAACATTTTACCAGGTTCTAAACGCCCATGATGCTGAATATTTTCGGGTTTTATGTCAACCACTCCAGTCTCCGAAGACATAATGACATAGCCATCTTTGGTTACAGAATATCTTGAGGGTCTCAAGCCATTTCGATCTAAAAGAGCACCAATGAATTTTCCATCAGTGAATGGAATCGATGCAGGTCCGTCCCATGGTTCCATAATACAACCATTAAATTCGTAAAAAGCTTTTTTTGAATCCTTCATTGATTTGTGATTTTCCCATGCTTCAGGAACGAGCATCATCATTACTTCTGGCAAAGATCTTCCAGTCATCAATAGTAACTCAACAACCATATCCATCGATGCTGAGTCAGATTTTCCACCCAAAATAATTGGAAAAATTTTCTTCAGATATTCATCATCAATTAAGTCTGATTTTAGAAGTTCTTCCCTAGCTATCATTCTACTAACATTGCCTCTCAAAGTATTAATTTCTCCATTGTGACACATATATCTAAAAGGTTGAGCTAAGTCCCAGGTTGGAAATGTGTTTGTTGAAAAACGTTGATGAACCAAAGCCAATCTAGTAACTAATAGAGGGTTTTTTAAATCAAGATAAAACCTTTCAATATCTTCTGGTATCAGTAATCCTTTATATATAATTGTTCGGGTGTGTAAGCTTGAAAAATAAAAATAGTTTTTTTGAGAAAGAGGACCATTATAAATGAGATTTTCCGAAATTTTCCTAGCTAAATATAATTTTAAATTAAATTCCTCTTCACTTTGCTCACTGTTTTCTTTAGAAATAAAAACTTGTTTTATTATTGGTTGAGATTTAGAGGCAATATCGCCAACAACTTTAGAATTAATTGGAACATCTCTCCATCCAATAATATTTAATTCTTGTATTGAAATTTGTTTTTCAAATTCTTCAATACATTGTTTTAATTGATTTGATTTTTGTGGCAAAAAAAGCATACCAACCGCATAGTCTTGAGGCTCAGGTATATCAAAATCACATTCATTTGAAAAATATTCATGTGGAATTTCTATCAGAATTCCAGCTCCATCACCTGTTCTGCCATCTGAACTAACAGCTCCTCTATGTTCCAAACATGTAAGAATATTGAGCGCATTGTGTATAATTTTATTAGTTTTCTTACCAGTTAAGCTACATATGAAACCAGCCCCACAATTCTCGTGTTCATAAAATGGGTTATATAAACCTTGTTTTTTAAAAGCCATTAGTTTTTAGTCCAATTCACAAAATAACAATTTTATATTCTTTAGTTAGCAAATACTATACAATACTTTCAATTTATTTATAATTAATGTTAACTTTTCAATATTTGGCATTGTTTTTTATTTATTTTAAATAATTTGGTATAATATTTAAATATTTGATATATGATTGAAATTGTAATTATTTCGGTATTTGTTTTGGGTTATCTAGGAATAGCTTTTGAACATTCACTCAAAATTGACAAATTAATCCCAGCATTAGTTATGATGGCTATAATGTGGGGTTTGATCTCATACTTTGATTTGACAGTTTTTGAAATTGATACAAAAAATAAAGTATTGATGCCAGATAAATTAAAATATGTCTTAAATTATTTTTTAGGTCATACAGCTGAAATTTTAGTTTTTTTAATTGGCGCCATGACTATAGTTGAAACCGTTGATTTTTTTAATGGATTTGCAACAATAAAAAGACTAATTAAAACAAAAAACAAGGTTAAAATTTTATGGATCATATGTTTTCTTGCATTTATTTTATCAGCTATTATTGACAATCTTACCGCAACTATCGTTTTAATTACTATTCTTCAAAAGTTAGTTACTGATAAAAATTTAAAGCTGTGGTATGCAGGTATGATAATCGTTGCAGCCAATGCTGGAGGAGCATGGTCACCAATTGGTGATATTACAACAACAATGTTGTGGATTGGAGAAAAGGTATCCATAGGTGCTTTGATAAAATATTTAATTATACCATCATTGGTTTGTATGATTATTCCAACATATGTCGCTTCTAAATACAATGTTTTTAAAGGCGAAATAACACCACCAGAGAAAATTGAAAGTGAAAATCCTTACGGTTTTAAAATTTTGATAATTGGTTTATCCTCAATTGTATTTGTCCCTGTATTTAAAATTTTTACAGGTTTGCCACCATACGTTGGAATGATGCTTTCACTTGCTGTTGTTGCAACTATTGCAGAATTCTACAATAATCGTTCGTTAAAGACTGCTAGTGTCAATTCAACTCATCATAGCCCAATTCATCATGCATTAACAAAAATTGAAATGCCTAGTATTCTATTTTTCCTAGGAATTCTTATGGCAGTTGGCGCATTAGAAGCTCTTGGAATCGTATTTGGAGTAGGGCAATGGTTGGTATCAACATTTGAGAATGTTGATTGGGTATTATTTGAAGGACTTGATATTGTAGTATTTATTTTGGGATTTCTTTCAGCTGCCATTGATAATGTTCCATTAGTTGCTGCATCAATGGGTATGTTTGGTGAATCTATAGATAATCCATTGTGGCATGGTATTGCTTATGCAGCAGGAACTGGTGGTAGCATGGTTATTATTGGTTCAGCTGCTGGTGTCGTTGCAATGGGAATGGAAAAAATTGATTTTATGTGGTATCTAAAAAAGATAGCATTCTTGGCTTTTATTGGCTATTTAGCTGGATTTATAACATTTATATTGCTTAGAGATTTTGTATTGTAATGACTTATAATCAAGCAATTGATTGGTTATTTAAAATACCTTTATCATTCAATCGTGATTATGACAATTATGATTTAAAGTTAGAGCCAGTTTATAAGTTTTGCAGTTATGTTGGAAATCCTCAAAACGATCTAAAGATAATCCACATTGGTGGAACAAATGGCAAAGGTTCGACTAGCCATATTACTTCAGCAATTCTTCAAAAACATGGAAAAAGAATTGGAATTTTTTCCTCTCCACATTTAATAGATTTTAGGGAAAGAATTAAGATTAATGGTGAGTATATCGAAAAAAAATTCATAAAAATATTTATTTCAAAATATAGATCATTTATAATAAAAAATAAAATTTCTTTTTTTGAAATTTCATTTATTATGTCTCTTTGTTATTTCAAAAAAAAAAAAGTTAATTATGCAGTAATTGAAGTAGGTTTAGGTGGTCGGCTAGATGCAACCAACATATGTGATCCAATTATATCGTGTATAACTAATATTGGTTTTGATCACAAAAAATTTTTAGGAAATACATTAAAAAAAATTGCATTAGAGAAAGCCGGAATAATAAAATATAAAACACCTATTGTTGTTGGTGAAAAGAGAAAAGAGCTTAAAAAATTATTCAAAGATATTTCAACAAAATTTAGTTCTCCAATAATTTTTACTGATTCAATTAGAGCTAATATAAAAAATCAATTTAATCAAGCTGATTATCAGTTATATAATATTGAAGCAGCAAAAAAAATTGTAGAGCTAATAGATGAAATCAAAATAGATAATAATAAAATATTATCTGCAGTGAACAACTTTAAATCTATTACAAATTTTGTCGGAAGATGGCAGATTATTAAAGATAAGCCCTTGGTTATCGTTGATTCTGCTCACAATTATGATGCTTTTAAAGAAGTGGTTAGTCAATTGGAAAGAACCAAAAAAAAAATTAAAATGATTTTTGGAACATTAAATAAAATTGACCAAATAAAAATTATTA
>CENX01002270.1_pt1 | contig 16206 bp, 10 predicted proteins | sample 361321 | NCBI WGS metagenome assembly CENX01 (sample SAMEA2619678, study PRJEB7988) | marine metagenome | isolation source: saline water (ENVO:00002010), including | reverse complement strand
TTTTGTCGCTATGAAAAATTGGTTTTATTTAATCTCATTGATTTTTTTGTGCCTGCCCAATCCATCTCAAGCTCAAACGGACCCTGATGAATTGGGAAGTTGGTATATGTATGTATTTAACACTCGATTCAAAAAAGACAGCCTCTTGGGGATACAGGGCGATATTCAGCACAGAAATTTCAATATTATTGGCGATTTACAACAATTACTTATAAGAGGAGGTTTTACCTATATGCCCAAAGAGAGTCATTTGAAGCTTACCGTGGGATATGCCTATATCAAAACTGGAACTCAAGGGGATAGTGATAAAAGTATAATCGAAAATCGGTTTTATCAAGAAACCTCATTTCCTATACAATTGGGTAAAAGAATTTTTTCTAATCATCGCTTTCGATATGAAATTCGTTTTGTAGATAATCAAGATTTCAGGACCCGGTATCGCTACAGTTTATTTATAAACATTCCTCTGAATAAAATTAAAATTGAACCCAAAACACTTTACCTTGGGTTCTATAATGAGGTCTTTATAAATGGGCAAAGGAAAATAGGAAATGGAAAAACAGTGCCTTTTTTTGATCGAAATCGACTTTATGCGGCTTTAGGCTATGTATTAAAAAAAGGATTAAAAACACAATTTGGAATTATGAGACAAACTTCAAATAGTTTTGGTAAAAACCAATTCCAACTGAGTTTACACCATACTCTTTAGAAAACTAAGAATACATTTTATTCCTTAGCTCTTTAATTTTAGTATCACTCATATAATCATCAAAAGTACTATACCTATCTATTATCCCATTTGGTGTCAACTCAAGAATACGGTTTCCTACCGTTTGAGCAAAAGCGTGATCATGTGTTGTGCAAAGCACCGTACCTTTAAAGTTTTTTAATGAATTGTTAATGGCAGTAATAGACTCTAAATCTAAGTGATTGGTTGGTTCATCAAACATTAGGACATTGGCACGGGTCATCATCATTTTTGATAACATGCATCGTACTTTCTCACCACCAGATAAAACATTAGAAGCTTTAAGCGCTTCATCACCACTAAATAACATTTTACCCAAAAAACCTCGGATGTAGACTTCTTCCCTTTCCTCATCAGTTTGAGACCATTGTCGAAGCCAATCAACTAGAGAAAGGTCTGTATCAAAAAATTCATCATTGTCCAATGGAAGATATGCTTGTATGGTTGTTATTCCCCATTCGTATTTTCCAGTATTGGCTTTTAAATTACCATTTATGATTTCATAAAATGCACTAACTGCTCTAGAATCTTTTGAAAATACAATGGCTTTATCTCCTTTAGCCATATTAAAATGAATTTGATCAAAAATCTTTTGCCCATCCATACTATATGAAAGACCTTCAATATTTAAAATTTGATCCCCTCCTTCTCTTTCTTGTTCAAAAATTATTCCAGGGTAACGCCGGCTTGAAGGGCGAATTTCCTCTATATTGAGTTTATCAATCATTTTTTTTCTAGATGTAGCTTGCTTTGATTTTGCCACATTGGCAGAAAATCTAGCAATGAAATCCTGTAATTCTTTTTTCTTTTCTTCTGCTTTTTTGTTTTGTTGCGCCCTTTGACGAAGAGCCAACTGACTGGATTCATACCAAAAAGTATAATTACCTGAATAATGGTGGATTTTCCCAAAATCAATATCGGATATATGGGTACATACAGCATCGAGAAAATGCCTATCGTGGGAGACTACTATTACAGTATTATCATAGTGAGCTAAAAAGTTTTCCAACCACATTATAGTGTCATAGTCCAAATCGTTTGTAGGCTCATCCATTATCAAAACATCAGGATTTCCAAAAAGGGCCTGCGCTAATAAGACTCTTACTTTTTGTTTTCCATCCAAATCAGACATAGATGTATAGTGCAGTTGTGCAGGAATTTCTAGATTAGACAGAATAAATGCGGCATCACTTTCGGCATTCCACCCATCCATTTCTTCAAATTGAATTTGCAGCTCCCCAACCCGCTCTCCATCAGCATCAGAGAAATCAGATTTTGAGTAAAGTTCTTCAATGGCTTGTTTGATCTTAAAAAGGGGTTTGTTACCTCTTATTACTGATTCTAACACGGGATATTCATCGTATGCATTGTGATTCTGCTCTAAAACAGACAAGCGTTTACCTGGTTCTAAAAAAACCGAACCTGAATTGGCTTCTTGCGCGCCACAAATAATTTTTAAAAAAGTAGATTTTCCAGCGCCATTAGCACCTATGATTCCGTAACAGTTTCCAGGAGTAAAAGTTACGTTGACCTCATCAAACAAGACCCTTTTTCCAAATTGAACCGACAAATTATTAACCGATAACATAACTTTAATTTTGCATTTGTAAAAGTAAATATTTCTGTAACAGCGATTGCCTTTTTTTTAAAGTTAAGTTAGAGTAAATTGCACTATAATATGAGTATTTTAAAATCATATCACATTCTATTACTTTTGTTGTTGATATTTATCACTTCATGCGAAAAGTATATACCCTCGAATAAAATTTTTTTTGGGGGACAGATTGTAAATCCTTCTTCTACCTATGTAACACTTTATAAAGACAATAAGAAGATTGACTCACTCACACTAAACAACAACTACCGTTTTTTTAAATATTATGATTCTTTGGAATCAGGAATTTATAAAATCGAACATATTCCTGAATACAAATCTGTTTTTTTAGAGAAAGGAGACAGTATATGGGTACGTATAAATGCTTCATCTTTTGATGAGTCAATCGTTTTTTCAGGTAGAGGTGCAGCAAAAAATAATTTCATGATGAATTTACTCCTTCGTTTTGAAGTGGAAAATACTTTTCTATCCTCAAAATACTCGAGTAATGCCAAAGCTTTTTCAATGTTGATTGACTCACTTTTAATCGAGAAAAAAAATAAGTGGATTTTAATGGACTCAATTAATCAGCTTACACCTATTGCACAAAAAATTACCCAAGCGGCTTACATATACCCCTATGCCACTCGAAAAGAGCGTTACGCACTATTGAGAGGAACACTATGGAATAAAAAACAAGATTCATTATATTTTGATTTCAGGAAATACCTTAGTCTTGGAGAAACCGACTTAGCTTTTTTTGATCCTTATATCAATTATCTTTTGAATTACCTCAATAAGAAGGCCCTTGACAGTACACAAAACTACTTTAGAAACAGACAAAAAACAGATTTTAATATCAAACGGTTACAATTGATCAAATCCCATATTAAAGGAAATGTTTTGAGAAACAACTTGGCCAGGGCTGTCGCATTTGAGGAATTGATGAAAATGGAAAACCACGACAACCATCAAGAATTCTTAAAACATTTTTTATTGGTCAACACCTCTCAACCTTATCTTAAAGAGGTATTAGATTTACACAATGATATAGAAAAAATGTCAGCGGGAAATAAATTACCGGAATTGAGATTACAAAACCATTTACTCGAAATTATTAGTACAAATAAATTGATTGAAAAACCCACAGTATTTTATTTTTGGTCACAAACACAGATGAGTCACTACCGGAGTACAGTTCTAAAAGCAAAAAAATTGGAAAATCAATTTCCCGAATATCAATTTAAAGGAATTTGTATCCAACCTTTCAATGAGATTGTTTTTGAAGTACATCGTATGTTAGGGATCAAGCCTGAGAGCCAACTTGCCTTTAAAGACTTTGACATAGACAGTAAGAAGTGGGTACTTTCGTTACTCAACCGTGCCATAATTGTTGATAGAAGGGGTATCATAAAAGAGGGATTTGCCAACTTCAGCTCACCAGATTTTATAAAAACCCTTGAATAAGGTTAATTCCCTTTTTTGTAATCCTCCAAAAATTTTTTAAGACCGCTATCTGTTAGAGGGTGTTTTAATAAACCCATAATAGCATTTAGAGGTCCAGTCATTACATCTGCTCCTATTTTGGCACAATCAATGATGTGCATAGTATGACGAATAGAAGCCGCTAAAATTTCTGTATCAAATGCATAGTTGTCATAAATTTCTCTAATTTCATTGATTAAAGACAATCCATCGGTAGAAATATCGTCCAAACGACCAATAAATGGTGAAATATAAGTAGCTCCCGCTTTTGCCGCCAATAAAGCTTGACCGGCTGAGAAAATTAAGGTACAATTCGTCTTAATATTATGATCCGAAAAATATTTTAATGCTTTTACACCGTCTTTTATCATAGGTATTTTAACCACTATTTGGGGATGTAATTCAGCCAATTGTTCTCCTTCCCTGACCATGCCCTCAAAATCTACAGAAATGACTTCAGCAGAAACGTCACCTTTTACAGATTTACAAATATCTACATAGTGTTTAAGGATGTTATCTGCTCCTGTAATACCTTCTTTGGCCATTAGAGATGGATTAGTGGTTACACCATCCAAAACACCGAGATCATGAGCCTCTTTTATTTGCTCTAAGTTGGCGGTATCAATAAAAAATTTCATGTAGAATAGATTAAGATTAAACTTTATAGTGATTCATTATGATTTTCTCAAAAATAGTATCTGGTAAAAACCTTTTTAAAATTAGAGATATTTTTTGGAGAAATGAACCTGATTTATAGTGTACTTTTCTTTTTTTAAGGTTAATGATTTTATAAACTTTTTGAGCAAATTCATTGGGGTCGCTCCCATTATCTACATGGTCGTCTATTGTATCAAGAGAATATTTATAAATATTGTGATAAGGGGACTCATTATTAAGAGGGCTGTATATCCTTCGTGCACTAATATCTGTAGCATAATCTCCTGGAGCCAGAGTCACTACATCAATTCCAAAACGTTTAACCTCCATTCTAAGTGCCTCCGAAGCAATCCACATTGCACCTTTTGATGAAGAATATAAACCTCGGTAAGGTAAACCCATATATCCTCCAATGGAAGTTACATTAATAATCAAACCCGATTTTTGTTTACGCATTATAGGCAATATCTTTTGTATCAAAACTAAAGGGCCAAACAAGTTGGTTCTGAAATGAGATTCCATTGCCGATGAGTCAACCTCCTCAATTGGACCAGTGATCCCAGCGCCAGCATTGTTGATCAAAACGTCGATGCGCCCTGCTTTATCCAATACTTGTTGAACGAGAGGAGCGGCTGTATTGGGTTGATTCAAGTCAAAGGGTAAAAGTTTAACCCCATTATTACTGCTATATTTTTTTGGTTCCCTACAGGTACCCAGAACATGATATTTGTGTTGCATAAGATAAGCAGCAGTGGCTTTGCCAAGACCAGAAGAGGCACCAGTAATCAATATTACTTTAGTCATTTAAAAATAAAAAAGGGCAAGCGATCTACATCACACCGCTACGACCGCCTACCCTTGCTGCGTTCCCGCCCTGGGGGGATTCGGCAGGAGCTGGTTGTGCAGGACTTGCCCATAGCAAATATAATACGTTTCCAGCGTTCGACAATTATTTTAAATTCTTAATTTTATGACGAAGTAATACACATAACAAATGAAATTTTGGATCTTATTTTTGTCACTACTTTTTCTCAAGTGCAATACGGATATCTCAAAAGATTTAAAACTCATAGTTTTTGAAAAAAGTAAAAAATTTACACCCAATGACACATTAAACTTTAACATAACTAATAAAAAAAAATACCCCATTGATTCTATAATATTTAAGTTAGATGGAAAGAAAGTAAATAATGGATTAGCTCTTAATGAAATGTCATTGGGCTTATTTGAATTAACAGCATATGTATATACTTCTGGTAAAAAATATGAATATGAGGAAATGATAAGTATTGTTTCTGAAAAAAAACCAAAATTATATACTTACACAATACTAAATGAATACCCTCATGACAAAAAAGCCTATACCCAAGGATTAGAATTTTATCGCGATACTTTATACGAGAGTACAGGACTCAGAGGAAAATCCAGTATAAGAAAAGTAAATTTCGAAACAGGAGAAGTTTACAAAAAAACAACATTAGACAAAGTCTATTTTGGTGAGGGAATTTCGTTTCTGAATGATAAGCTATACCAACTTACTTGGCAAGGTGATATGGGTTTTCAATATGACCCCAATGAGTTCAAAATGGAAAAATCATTTGCTTATCAGGAAAGTAAAGAAGGTTGGGGACTTTGTAATGATGGTAAAAAATTATACAAATCAGATGGTTCTCACCAAATATGGATTTTGGACGCAGAAAACCAAAAAGAAATTGGTAAAATCCAAGTAATGACAGATAAGAATCCTTTAAAAAAAATAAATGAATTGGAATGGGTAAATGGTAAAATTTATGCCAATACTTATCAATTTAAAAAAGAAGTTGGCATTATTATCAATCCAAAAAAAGGAGCAGTTGAGGGGGTAATCGATTTTTCGGGTTTAAAAAGTAAAGTAGAACAATTGTCTAACTTAGATGTACTCAACGGTATTGCCTACCATCCCTCCAGAAAAACTTTTTTTGTAACTGGAAAAAACTGGAGTAAATTGTTCGAGGTGAAGATAAGCCTCAAAGAGTGAGTCACACCGTTACAGACTTATAAAAATAGTTATCAAATAACATCTTTACAACCTTAATCATATCAAAAATGAGTAATACCATCTGTAAGCGCAGGTGATGGCCAAAGCAAATTGGGTGAAAGTAAAAACTCCATAGACGAAGCCACAGGTATAAAGAGCATATGAAAACAAAAAGTAAACCAAAGGTTAGGCACTTTTTTTGGAGATATTATTAGAGTTGAAAATTTTGTCAATTCATTTATAAGACTAGTTTATATATTCATAATCTGAAGTTTTTAAATGAGAAAAAATCTGATTATGGTAAATCTTAAAACCTAATGTATTGAATTGATTTTTCTCCCAGAAAACCACTAAAATTATCCCATGAATTTCAAGAAATTTTTAATTGTCTACTTTTCTTTTTAGTATTAAATATTACTAAGCTTTTTTTGAAATTCGAATATTGGCTATTTGATTAATTTTTAAAACTTATTGACTTATGAATTTATTGAAATGATGAAGTATTTTATCACCTTTATAGAAAATTATTACAGCTAAGTCAGAAAAATTTAAAAATTATATTACCAAAAAATCAATTCATCGGCAAAAACCCATGACTTTTTACTTTTCCATTTTTGGTAAACTGGTGCATTCGGGAATTTCATGTGGTTTAAAGCAACAACCTTTATCTCTTTATAGCCATTAAAATCAACGGGTAAAGTAAAGTCTTTAAAATAAGAAATTCTTTCGTCTGGACTATCTTGAACAGGAATAACTAAATCACTCAGTAATTCGTATTTTCCCTTCATAGATTTTCCATAGACTTCAATTTTTTTAGGAAAAATACTTCTCATGTCTAAGTTCTCCAGCATACTCAATGTAACATAATTAATTTCATCTGAATTGTTAAGCTCCACCTCAATATCCAAATCTTGTTCAACAACACCTAACCATGTTTTAGCCACCTCAATACTAGTCCCTCTATAAACCTTTTTGCCTTTTTTACCATCAAATAAAACAGATTGGTTGTTCTCAAAAGTGAAATTCACATGATGACTAATAGAAAAACTCCTTTTTAGTTCGTTGTTAACTTGAAAGTCAACAACATGATGATTGTTTTTAAACAACATTACCTCAAAAACCTTACTATCCGACCAGCCTTTTTTTATCGACTTTGCCTTAAGCTGAGTCGATTTATTAATAGAAATAGGGCCAGTATATATAGGATCATTTTTATTTGGCTCACTTCCATCTAGTGTAAAATGGATATCACTATTTTTTACTACTGTTTCCTTAAACAAAATACTGAGCGAATCATTGAAAATGTGATTAGAGTTAATTATTTCAGGTTGACTTAGGCTCAACTTCTCTTTAAACAAATCGAAAGTACCAAAATTGATCAATGATGGTGAAATAGATGCCAATTGCTTTTGTTGATTTTTTTCTATCAAGGTATTCCAAGCATAAATAGATTTTGGAGCAGCATTTAGCAATAATTTTTGCACACCTTGATAGGTAACAGCAGTGTGACATAAATTCAATATATCTAAATTACTGTTTACTAAATAGCCTAGAGCAATATCACTGATTTTTGTTTGATCCATTCGCAATACTCTAAGCCTGGGAAAATCCATTAAAACCTTAGCCATATTGTTATCAAAATTCGTACCGCTAACATCCAACTCTATGAGTTGATTTTTAACTTTCGTCAAAGTATTTACGTGATCATCAGCCAGTCTTGACTTCATAAACTTTAACTTCAGTAGATTATCCTCAAGAGCATTGGGCTTAACCCTAAAGCCTAAGGTAATTAACTTCTGCAGGTCACTTCCTTTTGCAGGTTTAACTTTTTCATCAGCTCCTAAAAAGGACAAAATATTTGTTTTAAAAGTTTCGTTTTTAGCCAAGTTTGTCTGTCCTTGTTCAAGGTATGCTCCAGAAGTTACCCAATCTGCCAAAAGCCATTTTTCTTTTTCTGTCAATTGTGATTTATTCTTTGGTGGCATATGAAGTTTGTCTTCTTTGGGTAGATTGATGTATTTTAACAATCTTCCTTCTTTTGGATTTTGAGTATTAAATAAGCTTCCACGTTCTCCTCCTTTTAGAACCAAATTATAGTCATCAAGTCGCAAATCACTCTTGCTCTTATTCGCATTGTGACAGCTGACGCATTTATCCTCAAAAATCACATTGACCACATCATTATAATAATCAATGCTGTCTTTTTCAAAAATAAACTTAGGTGTTTCAAATAATTTAGCAGCAGAAAGGTAATCATCTCCATGAGTGATTTGTCCTCCTTTGTGTCCCGTTACAATTAATGCAATAAGAGTAAGGATATAGCCCCAAAAAAAAAGATTTTCTCTTCCTTTCAAGCGGTGTAAAATAGTCAAACCTAGACTCAGAATTAAAGTAATAACCCCAGCCCAAAAATGAAATTTAAGGGTATTGAAGTCATAATCATTGTTTAAAGAGAGTAAATATCCAAGTAAACTGGCTAGCAAAGCTCCTGCAAAAGAAAAATCAACCCCTATGCGAATGGCTTTATTAAGGTGGATGTTTTGAAACTTTGAGATGAGCAATAAAAAGAAAGTCATAAGTAAAGAACCAATGGGCAAATGCAATACCAATGGGTGGAACTTTCCAATATATTTGAGTATTTCTAGTGTATAATCCACGAGGTCAAATTGACAATATATCTTTTTTTACTTCACCCGAAACATCAGTTAATCTGAACCTTCTGCCTTGGGTCTTATAAATCATCTTTTCATGATCGACACCAAACTGGTGAAGTAAGGTAGCTTGAAGGTCATGCACATGCATAGGATCTTTTACAATGTTATATCCAAAATCATCTGTCTCTCCATAACTAAACCCAGGCTTTATTCCGCCTCCTGCCATGAAAATTGTAAAAGATCGGGGATGGTGATCTCGACCATAATCCGTATCGGAAAGTTTACCTTGACAGTAATTTGTTCTTCCAAACTCGCCTCCCCAAATAACAAGAGTATCCTCTAATAAACCTCTCTGCTTTAAATCCATAATCAAAGCAGCAGTGCCTTGATCCACATCCTCAGCCTGACGTTTTATTTGTGAGGGTAAATTGTCGTGCTGATCCCAACCGGTGTGATACAATTGAACAAATCTTACATCCTTCTCAATTAAGCGACGGGCCAAAAGACAATTGGCAGCATAAGTTCCAGGTTGGTAGGAATTTTTACCATACATACGTAAAATATGATCCGGTTCATCGCTGATATCCATTACATCAGGGACTGAGGTTTGCATTCTATAAGCCATTTCGTAATTTGAAATACGACTATTAATTTCGGGATCACCGAATGTTTTCTCTTGCTCTTCATTTAGAGCGGCCAAATGATCCAACATATTTCTTCTTTCGCTTTTGGAAACTCCTTCAGGGTTTTGCAGATACAAAACGGGATCCTTGCCAGAACGGAATTGTACGCCCTGATGCAGTGAACTCAAAAAACCGTTTCCCCACAATCTAGAATACAATGGTTGTGGTTGAGGCTTACCATTTCCTGTAGAAAGTAATACGATAAAGGAGGGTAAATTATCATTTAAACTTCCCAAACCATAACTCATCCAAGAGCCAATACTCGGTCGACCTGGCAATTGGGAACCCGTTTGAAAAAAAGTTATTGCTGGGTCGTGGTTAATCGCCTCCGTATGCATGGATTTCACAAAACACAACTCATCCACTACTTTAGAAACGTGTGGCATTAAATCACTAACCCAAGCTCGGGATTCACCATATTGATTAAAATTATAGATACTTCCTGTTACGGGAAATTTGTCTTGACGTGAGGTCATCCCAGTCAACCTTTGTCCTTTTCTAATCGAATCGGGTAAATCCATACCCCGGTATTTGTTCAAATGAGGTTTATAATCAAATAAATCTAATTGTGAGGGTCCTCCACTTTGAAATAGATAAATCACCCTTTTTGCTTTGGGTGCAAAATGAGGTAAAGGCAATGGTCCTGCTTGCAACTGAGGCGAAACAGAATCTGAAGAACTGATACTAAAAGGATCCAATAAGTTTCCCAATGCCAAACCACCAATTCCAAATCCTAGGTTTTTGAGAAAATGGCGACGGTTATTATTTAAAAAATACTTATTCAATTGCTCCATAGCTTAACTTTTGTGTGAAGTTTCATCCAAGTTGTAAATCAATAACGCCAAAGAAGTATAACTCTTCATTTTTAGATCCTCTTCAGTCAATTCTTTAGTTTTTTTGGCATGTAATTCCTCTGCTGATTTTAGGTAGTCTATCATTTCAGACAAAGCTTTTCGACTAGGGTTTCGTCCAGTAATTCGGCGATGCAATGCTTTTACACGGTACTTATCTTTTTTAATTTCACTCTCTAATATCAGGGTTGCGATGGCTTCAGCAGCATTTTGCACTTGCGGGTCATTCAGTAATATAAGTGACTGCAATGGCGTACTGGTTTTCTGTCGCTCCACTGTACAATAGTCCCTTGAAGAAGCATCAAAAGTAATCATACCCGGGGGAGGTACTGTTCTTTTCCAATATGTGTAAAGACTTCTACGGTATTGATTTCCGTTGGTCGACATTATATAGCGCTTAAGCGAATTGGATGTGCTTCCTCCGGTCATTTCATCCCATAAACCTGGAGGCTGATAGGGTTTAACACTGGGACCACCTATTCGGTCCACAAATAAACCACTACTTACCAAAACATTGTCTCTTATCATCTCCGCTGTAAGCTTTTGTCTTGGAAAAACAGATAAATATTGGTTTTTAGGATCGATACTCAACTGTAAAGCATTAGGTTTACTAGATTGTTGATAGGTTGAAGACATAACTATTCTTTTGATCATCTTTTTAGTATCCCAGCCCTCTTCAATAAAAGTCACCGCCAACCAATCCAATAATTCTGGATGGGTAGGTAATGAACCTTGATTTCCAAAATCAGAGGGTGTTGCAACAATACCCATGCCAAAAAATTGTTGCCAAAGATTATTCACCGCTACTCTTGATGTTAACGGATTTTTAGGATCAAAAAGCCATTTTGAAAGCCCTAATCTATTCTTTGGTAAACTAACGTCAAAACTTAATATGTTACCTGGCATTCCGCCATCGAGTTTATGTTCTGTAGGAGAGTCGTAGGCTCCACGATTCAGAATGTAGGTATTCCTTAAATCCTCCACCTCTTTCATAACCATTACCTCAAGGTCGGGGATACTGTCGGGCCATCTTACAAAAGCAAGTTCCCTATCGATCAACTCCTGATTCAATTTGATTTTGGGTGAAGCTACTTCTTGATAACCGATCACACCTTTCTCATCTAATCGATTGAAAAAGCTGTAAAGGTTAAAATAGTCCTTTTGGGTGAGCTCGTCGTACTTATGATCATGACAACGCGCGCATTCCATAGTCAATCCCATAAACGATTTGGCAGTAGTCGCTGTTCTATCTGCTACATATTCAACACGATATTCTTCTTCAATTACCCCACCCTCTTGTGTGATCATATGATTGCGGTTAAATCCTGTTGCCAAAATTTGCTCTTTTGTCGCCTCAGGGATAAGATCACCCGCCAATTGCCAAGTAACGAATTCATCATAGGGAAGATTTTTGTTGTAAGCGTGAATAACCCAATCTCGCCATGGCCACATAAAACGTTGGGTGTCATCTTGATATCCATTGGTATCAGCGTAGCGGGCAATGTCCATCCATATCGAAGCCATCCGCTCCCCATATGAGGGGGATTCAAGTAGACTATCCACTACCTTTTCAAATGCATTTTTGCTATCGTCATTAAGAAATAAATCAATTTCACTGACTGAAGGTGGAAGTCCTATAAGATCAAAATATAAGCGTCGAAGGATTATCTCTTTGGATGCCTTAGCCGATGGTTTTAATCCTTTTTTAAACATTTTATTGCCTATAAAATGGTCAATGGTGTGAGTACTCCATTCTTGCAAATCTTGTGTTTTAGGATTGCTTTTTATAGGAGGATTATAGGCCCAATGGGTCTCCCACTCTGCACCTTGTTCGATCCATCTTTCTATAATTTTTTTCTCTCTTTCGGTCAACTCTAAATTGGATTCTGGTGGAGGCATTTGATGAGAAGCTCTATTTGATCGAATACGATTAACCAATTCACTTCTTGGAACATCAGCAGGGAAAATTATTTGTTTTCTAGGATCTTCGGCACTTGCTCTGTACCAATGGTCACTAACATCCAGCCTGAAGTTGGCTTCCACAGAATTGGGATCAGGTCCATGGCATTTATAACATTTGTCAGAAAGAATCGGTTTTACATCAAAATTATAGCTGATTTTCTCAGGTATAGGGGCATCAGTGTTATTTGCATCCAAAGTAAAAACCAATCCTGCCATATTACTTTTTGGTTGATTTTTAAAATAATACTTTAAGCCAAGAGCTATAATAAAGGCTCCTAAAAAAAACAGTAAAGGTGTGAATTTTTTTAAAATCATCTTGTTTCACATTACTTTAAAATTAATTTAAGATATAAAATTAAAAAAATAATTCCTTAACTGATTTATTCTGAAACTAATGTGGAAAATTAGTCGATACAAAAAAAAGTAAGTTAATATAAGTAGAGAGATTAGTAATCGAAAAGTGGCCTACCTTCCATAAGTTGATTTACATCTTTCGCGACAGCTTCGATACTTTTTTCATTTTCGGGATTAGAAATTACACGATCTATGAAGTCCACTATGGTCTCCATATCCTCTTCTTTAAGTCCACGCGTAGTTATAGCGGCAGCTCCAAATCGGATACCAGAAGTTACAAAAGGAGACTTGTCATCAAAGGGCACCATGTTTTTATTGGCTGTGATTTCTGCCTCAACCAAGGCCTGCTCAGCAGATTTTCCCGTAATGTCCTTATTTCGCAAATCAATCAGCATCATGTGATTATCCGTGCCACCAGAGATGAGGTCGTAATCTTTTTTCACAAATGCATCAGCCATTGCACTGGCATTTTTTCTGACCTGTAACATATAATTTTTGAAGCTTGGTCTTAATGCCTCTCCAAAAGCTATTGCTTTTGCTGCTATAACGTGTTCTAGAGGCCCCCCCTGATTTCCAGGGAATACTGCCATATCCAATAGGTGGGACATTTGGCGAAGTGTACCATTTTTAAGTGCTTCACCAAAAGGGTTATCGAAATCATTACCCATTAGAATCAATCCTCCACGAGGACCACGCAATGTTTTGTGAGTTGTAGTAGTTACCACATGACAGTGGGGAATCGGATCAGAGAGTAAACCTGTAGCTATCATTCCTGAAGGGTGTGAGATATCAGCCAATAAAAAGGCACCTACCTCATCCGCTATGGCTCTGAATCTTTTAAAATCAATTTCTCGAGAGTAAGCAGATGCCCCAGCAATAATCATTTGTGGTTGAACCTTTTTAGCAATGGCTAAAATATTTTCGTAATCCAATCTTCCAGTGTCTTCTTGAACCCCATAAAAATGAGCTTCATACAAACGACCTGAAAAATTAACAGGCGAACCGTGGGTCAAATGCCCACCGTGAGACAAATCAAATCCTAAAATTTTGTCTCCGGGCTTTAAAAAGGCATGGAAAACAGCAGTATTGGCCTGGGAGCCAGAGTGGGGTTGCACATTGGCATAAGTGGCACCAAATAATTCTTTAGCGCGATCAATCGCTATTTGTTCTATTTGATCCACTACCTCGCATCCACCGTAATAACGTTTTCCAGGGTAACCTTCAGCATATTTATTGGTTAAAATAGATCCCGTGGCCTCCATTACGGCTGGGCTAGTAAAATTTTCAGAAGCAATCAATTCTATACCATTCAATTGACGTTTTTCTTCCGAGGTGATCAAATCAAAAATTGTTGTATCTCTTGCTATCATCATTCCACGAATTGAGAGACAAAAATACGGTTTTATTAAAACCTTAATAATTTATTATTAAATTAAAATTCAAATATTTTAAATAGTTGATAATTAATTAAAATAAATAATAAAAAAACTAATTGATAATATTTTTATTTTGCCTCTTTTCATTCAAATCCAACTGTTAAAATCAAAGATGTTAAATTAATTACCATGAAAATTCTGAATAAATTTCAAATACAAAAGGTCGACCGTCAAACCATAACCAAAGAAGGTATTTCGTCTTTTCAATTAATGGAGCGCTCAGCCACTGCATGTAGAGATTGGATTATTGATAAATATGATAATAATGAACGTTTTTTGTTGTTGTGTGGTACAGGAAACAATGGGGGAGATGGGCTAGCACTCTATCGTTTACTAATTGAAAAAAACTACCTATGTACCGTTTATGAATTCCCACTAGGAGACAACCCAAGTAAAGATTATTCAGAAAATAAACGTAAAATTAAAAGAAGTGACATAAAAAAATTAACCACTAAGGCTTTGTCCCACATTGCAACTCAAGAGATTATTATAGACGCCCTACTGGGAACAGGTCTTAACCGTCCTGTAAAGGGGAAATTAAAGAAAGTAATTCAATCCCTTAATGCGCTTCCCAACACTATAATTTCCTTAGACACCCCATCAGGACTTTTTTCCGAATTTAATAGTGATATTAAAGACGATGAAATCCTTCAGGCTGATTTTACACTGAGTTTCCAACTGCCCAAACTAGCCTTTCTTTTACCAGAGCGGGGTGAAAAAACCGGACAGTTTCATTTAATAGATATTGGACTTCTGCACGAATCCATTGAAAAAATCAAAACTCCATACCACTACTTAACTTCAAAAAAAGCTATAAGTCTATATCAAAGTCCCAAAAAATTCGATCACAAAGGAGACAATGGACACCATTTGTTAGTCGCTGGAAGTAAAGGTAAAATGGGTGCTTCCATACTTGCTGCAAAAGGAAGTCTAAGGTCGGGGGTAGGCAAATTATCAATCCTCACTCCAAAGTCTGGAATACAAATTTTACAAACTTCATTACCTGAATCAATGATTGAATTAAATAATGGAGATAATTGTTTATCAGGATATTATGATCTCAGTTATGATACAATATCTTTAGGTCCAGGAATAGGAACCAGCAATGAAACAACCCAGTTTATATTTTCTCTTTTATCCAAAACAGAGTCCCAAATGGTCATCGATGCGGATGCCATCAATATCCTCGCCACCCACCCAAAATGGATTAAAAAACTTCCTCAAAACACTATAATCACCCCCCACCCAAAAGAATTTGAAAGGCTCGTGGGTTCTTGGAAAAACGATCAGGAAAAAATGGAACGGCTTTCCCAATTCTCTCAAAAAAACCAACTAATCTGCGTATTGAAAGGCGCGCATACTGCCATAGCCTTTCCTAATGGAACCTTTTGGTTTAACAGCACGGGAAACCCTGGGATGGCTAAGGCAGGTAGTGGTGATGTACTCACCGGCATCATTGGTGGACTTTTAGCCAAAGGATATCCTCCTAAAGTAGCTGCATTGCTTGGCGTATATGCCCATGGTCGTTCAGGAGACCTACAATTACAGTCGCACTCTTCACCCTTTTTGATAGCCTCTGATTTAATTAGTGGTTTGAATAAGGTTTGGAAAGAAATGGAATAATCCTTTAAAAATAGACATTTTGTCAGTTTAAAACCTCCAAATCGGACAGTTAGGCGGTATTATCTTACTGGAATAAATCTTGATTAGTTTTTATTAAAAATGTAATGAATCTAAATAATTTTACCCTAAAATCTCAAGAGGT
>CENX01006968.1_pt1 | contig 16253 bp, 10 predicted proteins | sample 361321 | NCBI WGS metagenome assembly CENX01 (sample SAMEA2619678, study PRJEB7988) | marine metagenome | isolation source: saline water (ENVO:00002010), including | reverse complement strand
GAAAATACAGCCGGTGGTAGTTGCGCCGGATGTCTTTAAAGAATCCCCGGAGTTTCCCAAGGTCGGCATAGTTGACCTTATCGTCTTCGCCCAGCACCAGATCTTTTCGAAACGCCGCTTCTACTTTCTGGTTGTTGTACTCCAGCCCCGGCAGTTTCCAGCCCACAAACCAGGAGATGAAAAGGCCCCCAATCGATATTACCAAAGCGCCCCACACAAGAGATCCCTCAATATCGCGCAATATCGGGACATCCACTTTGTCTGACAAACCATAGAGCACCGGAATAAAGGCAATAAGGGTCATCACCGCCCGCACGATCTGCAGACCTAACGATTCAACAATGCGGGCGAAGCGGTTGCAGTCTTCCTGTATCCGCTGCGACGCGCCTTCTATCTCGTGCTCAACCGCACGCCAGCGGGGAATGTAGTTGAAGGTGATCGCCTCGCGCCAGCGCAAACCATAAACCCGGGTAAACCAGCCCGTAAAGATCGCGAGCAGAACGTACGGGAACGCAATGACAACAAATGACGGCGTACCCTCAAAACCGGTGGTAACGTACTGGATGGAAATCAGTTCGGCAAAGAATTGATCAATGCCGTCCTGGGGCTTATCGGAGAAACTGGCGGCGTTTTGCAAAAGATCATAAAAACGGCCGTACCACTCGTTGATGGCAACCGTCATCTGAACCTGCAGCCACAGCGACGACATCAGCAGCGCACCGCCGCCATAGGCCCAAAGTGCCCATTGCCGCGATTTGTAAAAGGCTTTAATCATGCTCCGTTCCAACAGTCATGCTTTGGCCTGATGAGACTCATTGAATTCAGGCCGAGCAGGAAAAAGTCCCACCATAGAATGTGAACTGTTTTACCACAGTGCGGATACCGCCGCGGATTAAAATTCGTTTAGAGTTCAGTCACACGTCTTGGGGAATAAGTTTTGTCCGAATACGATTACATCATTATTGGTGCGGGTTCTGCGGGCTGTGTACTTGCCAACCGCCTGACCGAAGGCTCCCAGAATAAGGTATTAATTCTTGAAGCCGGGCCGATGGATCACAAACTGATGGTCCACATTCCGGCCGGGGTCTACCACGCCTATAAAGATCCCAGCATCAACTGGAACTACACCAGTGAACCCGAACCTGAGTGCGATGACCGCAGAATAGAACTGCCTCGAGGTAAGGTGATTGGCGGTTCCTCCTCGATCAACTCGATGGTGTATATGCGGGGCCACCCGATGGACTACGACCGATGGGCAAATGACTTTGGCCTTCCTGACTGGTCTTATGAACGATGTCTGCCCTACTTCAAGCGGTGCGAGTCCTCAGACCGGGGTGCAAACGCCTGGCGCGGTGGCAGCGGCCCGCTTGGGGTCACACAAGGCACCTTACAGAATCCTCTTTTTGACGCGCTCCATGAAGCCGGAGAGCAGTCTGGCCAAGGCACTTCCGATGATCTCAACGGCTACAAGCCAGAAGGCATCGCCCGGCTCGACAGCACCACCCGTTATGGACGCCGCAGCAGCGCTGCAGTCGCGCACTTGAAACCGGCGCTCAAGCGTTCGAACCTGACGCTGCAGACCCGGGCCCTTTCTCGCCGCATCATTCTTGAAAACAACCAGGCGCGCGGCGTTGAGTATGAAGTCAACGGCCAGGTCAAACAGGCCTTTGCCGCCAAAGAGGTCATCGTCAGCTGCGGCGCCATCAAGAGCCCCCAACTCCTGATGCTGTCGGGGATCGGGTCAGCCGACACCCTGAATGCAATGAACATCACGCCGCAGATTAACCTGCCGGGCGTCGGTCAGAACCTGCAGGACCATCTCAGCATCGATAGCGCGTATTACTGCAAGGAACCCATCACGCTTCACACTCTGACGCACCCCATGAAAAAACTGAGTATCGGCCTCAAGTGGCTGGCCACCCGCTCAGGCATCGGCGCTTCTCACATCTGGGAGATGGGCGGGTTTGTCTTTGGCAATGATCAGGTGACGCATCCCAACCTTCAGTATCACTTTACGCCGGTCTACAGCGATTGGCATAACCGGAAAATCCGGCTTCAGCAGGGCTACGTATTGTCCTGTGACCAACTCCGGCCCAAGAGCCGTGGAGAGGTCAAACTTCGATCGGACGATCCACATGACCGGCCCGCCTCTCACTTTAACTATATGAGTCATCCCGACGACACAAGAGAACTTGTAGAGGCGCTCAAGGTGATGCAGGAGCTTCTTACGCAGCCGGCCTTTGATGAATTTCGTGGCGAACGGATCAATCCGGCGCCGGAAGCAAAAACCGACCGTGAGCTTGAAGCCTGGGTTCGCGGCTACAGTTCAACCGACTACCATCCCTGCGGTACCTGCCGCATGGGTCACGATGACCTTGCCGTGGTGGATGGACAACTTCGGGTACACGGTGTGGATCACCTTCGGGTAGTCGATGCGTCAGTGATGCCGGATATTGTGAGCGGCAATCTTAATGCACCTACCCAGATGATCGGAGAACGGGCTGCAGACTACATCCTCGGCAAGGAACAACTGCCTGCCGAACAGGCAAGCTTTCATTTTCTGGAGCCTTGATCGGCGGACGCAGCCCGCACTGCTTGGTGGCACGCCTGGCGCTTTCCATCCAGCCAGACCACCAGTCCACCGATAGCAATCAACACGATACCGAAAAGCGCGAGCGCGTCGGGAAACTCGCTGAACACCAGATAACCCCAGAGCAACACCAACGGCAGAATCGCATATTCAAATGGTGCGAGGAATGATGCCTGCGCGCTGCGGTAGGCAAAGGAAAGCGATAGCGCGGTAATGGCCGACAATCCCCCGATCCCTGCAAGATAAACGACATCTCCCGGGGACGGCCAGCGCCACGCGCGCAATAAGAACTCAATGCCGGGGTCCGCAAAGCCCGCGAACTGGCCATGCCCAACACTAAGGCCGATCAAGCCACTCGCGAGCAGGAAAGCGCCCTGGGCCGTCACCGCCAGCAAGGGAGCTGATTCCGTTCGCCCGATATGCCGCGTTATGGTGGTAAAACCAGCGTAGCAAAAGGCGGCGGCGAGCGGCCAAAGATAGGCGAGCTCGATCTCAACACTAAACGGCTGCACCACCAGCATCATGCCGGTTAAGCCCAACAGCACTGCCAGCCATCGAAAAGGGCTGAACTCCTCTCCAAGAAAATACCAGGAAAACACCGTGATGATGACAGGCGCAAAAAACACAACGGCTGAAGCCTGCGCCAGGGGCAAACTGGCGAGCCCGGTATAGAACGTCATGTTGGCCATCACCAGCAGCGAGCCGCGCAGAAGATGCGCGCCCGGCCGTTGGGTGTTAAGCGCCATGACACCGTGACGGAGTAGGATCGGCAACAGAATAACCACGCTGACCGCAGCACGGATAAACACGAGCTGATGCAGAGCGTATCCGTCGCTCAGCATCTTGATCACGGTATCCATGATCGAGATGCAGAACATTGCGAGCAGCAGATTAAGAACGGCTTTGAGGTTCAAGTGTGGTTTCTGGGCGCGCTGATCTGATACGGAAGTCAAACACCAAACTTCCGATGAGCGGAGGATCCGGCCGTGATACTACACTGGATGCCACTTCCTTCATATGCAGCATCGACTCAATTAACCTTGGCACTGTCGGTTCATCGAACGGATCGCCGACCTAAGCCGCAATAGAGGCGCATATACTTAGCCCGTCAAAAAAAGGTTGGCTCCAATGAACATCCTCTTTATCATGTGTGACCAGCTGCGGGCAGATTATCTGTCTTGTTATGGGCATCCCTATATCCGGACGCCAAACATCGATGCCTTGGCAGCACAGGGTGTGCGGTTCAATCACGCCTACTGCCAGGATCCCTTGTGCGGACCCTCCAGAGCAAGTTTCTATACCGGCCGATATGTGTCATCGCACGGGGTGATGGCCAACGAAGACCCTCTTCGCATCGGTGAACTGACGCTTGGGGACCACCTGCGGAACATCGGGATGCCGGCAACCGTAATCGGAAAATCGGAAGGCACGTTTAATGAGGTCTCGGCGCAACGCTTTGGCATAACGTCAGGCTCGGATCAACAAAAATACCTTCGCCACAACGGATTTGCGCCCTATGAAATCTTAGAAGGACTCTATCCGGATCCGGTCCTCCCGTCCGACCTCGGTTATAACAAATACCTCCAGAGTCACGGGTTGGATGCGGAGAACCCGTGGGAATCCTGGGCCAACAGCGCGATTAATGAGCAAGGCAAAATTGTCAGCGGCTGGCAGATGCGTAACGCCCATCTCGCAGCCAGAGTACCTGAGGAGCATTCCGAGACAGCGTTCACCACAAATCGGGCAATTGAGTACCTCGATAATCTACAAGCCGACGATCGCTGGTGCCTGCACCTTAGTTACATCAAGCCGCACTGGCCTTATCTGGCACCAGCACCTTATCACCAACTCTATGGTGCGGAAGAAGTACTGCCTGCGGTGCGAAGCAACGAAGAAAAAGAAAACGCCCATCCTGTTTTTCAGGCCTTCATGGCTGAAGACTACAGTCAAAACTTTTCTCGTGACGAGGTTCGGGAAACCGTCATCCCAACCTACATGGGGCTTATTGAGCAGTTGGATCATCATATTGGACGGGTGCTCGAAAAACTTGAGCAAAAGGGCTTAAGGGACTCCACGATGATCGTGCTGACGAGCGATCACGGCGACTATCTGGGCGATCACTGGCTGGGCGAAAAGGATCTCTATCACGACCCTTCTATACGCATACCGCTCATCATCAGCGATCCCTCAACCCCGGCCGATACTACCCGGGGTCTTATGCAGGATCATCTGGTTGAATCGATCGACCTGGTCCCCACTTTTGTCGAGAGTGCGGGAGGCCCGCTCTCCGTACGACATCTCGAAGGTCGCTCGCTGCTTCCGCTGCTGCACGAATCGAATCCGACCCTGCCGTGGCGCGAATTTGCGATCAGTGAAATTGATTTTGGTAGCCGTGGACCCCGTCAACGCCTTGAGATGCACCCCTATGACTGTCGTGCATGGATCATCCGAACCCCCACCTGGAAATACGTGCTGCATCAGAAATTCCGGCCACAGCTCTTCAATCTTGCGGACGATCCTGACGAGATTATCGACCTAGGGATAGATCCTTCGCTCAGCCATATTCGAGAGCAACTTCATGAGCAGTTGTTTGGCTGGCAGCGAACCCTGAAAGTCAGGACCGAAACCGCCATGGATGAGTTGATGGCGAGAGGGCCGCAGCGCAATGAGGAAGACTTCGGCATCTTGATTGGTCATTGGTAGACTGACATCCGTGAAAAAGGTCTACGGTGGCCGGCGCGAAATGCCAGAATCACTCTTTAGGCGGAGTACTGAATTCGCCGGAGCGATTCGGCGGTTGGTGACGCGGCCGCTGGCTAAATTTCTTGAGGAATTCTGACTTTAATGAACGCTATCGTATTTATTGGCACAGGTCATGCCGCTATTCAATGTGCTGCCAGTCTTCGTGATCTGGGTCATTCGGGACCGATCACCATTATCGGCACAGAAAACGACCTCCCCTACCACCGGCCCCCAAATTCAAAAAAGTATGCGATTGAGGGGGTGCCGGCCGATTTCTCCTTATTGCGTGCTGCAGACTATTACGAGAACGAGCAAATTGATCTTTTGCTTGGTGAGACCGTTTCATCCATAGATCCCGCCGTCCGACAGGTCACGCTCGAATCCAAGAAATCAATCCGTTTTGAAAAACTGATTATTGCGACAGGGTCCGAGCCTAGGCACCTCCCCATCCCAGGCGTTGAGCACGCACTTTGTCTTTACTCATTGCAGAATTCCAGAGATGTTTATGAAAAACTGAAAAGTGCCGACTCGGTCGCCGTTATCGGCGGCGGCTTTATTGGCCTGGAGATCGCCTCGGCGGCAGCCGCTGCAGGCAAAGAAGTAGCAGTGATAGAGGCGGCTTCGCAAATTCTCGGCCGCTCCCTCACCCCACAGTTAGCGCAAAGAATCCGCGAAATTCACGAGGCTGCCGGAATCAGGATTATCGACTCTGCTTCGATTGACTCCATCTCGGCCGAGGGGGTCTCGACGGATAAAGGTTTTGTTGATGCAGATCTCGTGCTGTTGGGCGCCGGTAGCATACCCCGCACTCAACTGGCAGCCTGCGCTGGTCTTTCGACCAGCAATGGAATCGACGTTGACCAACATCTGGAAACCTCTGCCCCCGGCATCTATGCGATCGGCGATGTAGCCTGCTTCCCGTATTTTGGAGGTAGCCGTCGACGATTCGAGTCTGTGCAGAATGCGAATGATCAAGCCCGGACGCTTGCCAAGACCCTGTCAGGTGAATCTACTGCCTATCGAGTACTGCCATGGTTCTGGTCTGATCAGGGCAATATAAAACTACAAATGGCGGGGGTCAGTCAGGACGCAAATGAAGTCGTCATAATTGAGGGAGCCCAGTCTCCACAAGCGGCTGCATTCTGTTTCGACTCTGAGGACAATCTGTGCGCTCTGGAGACGATAAACTGGCCGGCCTATCACGCCCTTTGTCGAAAAGCGCTGTCAGACGGTCGTGTCATCAGTCGGGCATCCCTCCTGGCAGCAGATTTTGATCTCAAGACGGCTCTCAAGAAATAGTTGAGCTGACTAGTCATTTTCATTCCATAGTGCCAAAAACTAAAAGATAACGTCATGGCCTCTTCTAAACTCCTCACTCAACGGCTCGATACACTCCGGCAGTAACTGTCAGCAGCTGGGGTAGATACCGCGGTCATTTTCAACCGCTCAGGGCGATTGATTCTGATGCCGCACGCTGAAGCACACCGAGCTCATTGGGCCTAGCCAAACATCACTCTCGTGGATGAATAGAAAACCTGCCGTCTGGAAAAATCCAAAACTCTGGGCGCTGGGCATAGGTCAGACACTCTGCTGGGCGAGTCTTTTTTATATTTTTCCGGCTCTTTTAGTGCGATGGGAGGGCGCATTCGACTGGAATCGAGAAAACCTGACTTTTGCTTTTTCGGGGGCGCTATTTGTGGCCTCTCTTGCCGGCGTGTTGGCAGGCAGAATCATTGATCAAGGGAAAAGTCATCTGCTTTTATCAGGCAGTGCGGTCCTCGGTGCAATACTACTAGCTGGCCTGCCATACATATCCACGCTCTTACAGTTCTATCTGATCTGGCTCGGCATGGGTTTGGCCATGGCCGGATGCCTGTACGAACCGTGCTTTGCCTACCTGACGCGTCGGTATCAGAAGGAAGCCAAACGGCCGATCGTTATGATTACTTTGATGGCAGGATTCGCCGGAACCATCTGCTTTCCCATCGCAAATGCGATCACCGATCTCATCCATTGGCAGGCCAGCGTTTGGCTCTTTGCAGCGAGTACTGGTTTCATAGCGGCGCCTTTGCTCTGGTATGGCTCATCTGACAACGCTACCGCTGAACCTCAGAGGTCCCCATCCGCTGTGAGACCCGGTTTCAGGGCCGTCATGTCACCCGTCTTGAAACGACCTGGCTTCTGGGCGCTTGCAACTCTGTTCGCATCGGTTTCGATCAACCACGGAATGATTATTAGTCACAGTCTGCCGCTCATCGAAAGCCGCGGTGTGCAGCCTCATCATGCCATCGCTGCTGCATCCTTTATTGGCGTTGCTCAAATCATTGGTCGCCTTGTGGTGCTCCCCCTCGAGAAGCACACCTCACTGGTCAGCATCTGCGCCATGGCATTGGTCAGCCTCTCTGTTGCCAGCGGCAGTCTGGCACTGGCCGGTTACTCCATCGTATTTCTTGGCATCTTTATCCTTCTACAGGGTGCCAGTGTCGGTATTGAGAGTATTACCAAACCGTTGATCACAGCGCAGATGCTTGGGCGGGATAACTTCGGCACAGTTTCAGCGTTTGTCTCAATTTTCTTCGTCTGGGGTTTTGCCCTCGCACCCGCGCTTGGTGGAATAATCTGGGCTTCATATGGCTACGATGCGCTCTTCATAGTCACAATATCGCTTGGACTCATTGGCCTGATTAGCCTGCTCATCGCATCCAGAACCCAGTCACAGCATCAAACTGATACACAACCCGAACTAAAATGAACTCTCCTGAACTTTTTTCCGGACGGCTTAACCAGTTGCGCAAAAGACTGGCCGATTCCGGGGTAGATACCGCGGTCATCACCGACGACGACAGCGTCTACTACTACAGCGGCTACTACGGCTACCTGCACATGGACTTCGGGCGCCCGACTCTACTGGTGGTTTCAGCAGAGGGTGAAACGGTACTGATTACCCCCACCATGGAGCAGTCTCTCGCCGAATCTCTCGCTGTGGTCGACCGAATTGAGCTTTGGAATGACGGTATGGGGGCTGAATGGCGAGAAGCCCTACCCGGCCTCTTGGGGGCAACAGCCGCGATCGGGATAGAGCCCAATCTCATCCCGCCACCCGTGCGCACGTTTATTGACTCGATTGTTGAGCCAAAACGCTATCGCGATCTCACGCCGATCGTTTCGGATATGCGGATGATTAAATCGCCGGAAGAACTCAAGATCGCCCGGCATGCAGGCGAGGTAGGTATCGCCATGATGGAAGCGGGCCGCAGCGCCATCAAGGAAGGGGTCGCCGAGTACGAAGTTGCGCTCGCGGCCACCACTGCCGGAACTCACAAGGCTGCTGAATTGCTGCGAACCCATTACGCAGGCTCGCAAATGTCTCCCAGTATTCACTTCATGCAGATCCTTGCGTCCGGGCAGGAGATCACCATGACCCATCACCGGGCGAGCACCAAAGCGCTTAAATATGGTGAACCGGTCTTTTTATGCTTTTGCGGCATGACCGATTTTCATCGATTCAAACTGGGATTCGATCGCACTTTCTGGATTGGTGAGGTCGGAAACCATTCTCAGGAAGCAGCGTATAAAACGGCTGTCGACAGCCAGGCTGCCGCGCTCTCGGTTCTGGGGCCGGGCGTGCTCGCCGAAGAGGTCCATGCCGCCTACGCTGAAGTCATTCAATCAGCGGGTTTTGAATATCCTTTTCGCTGCGGGCGCGCAACCGGATTCAGTTTTCTCGAACGGCCGCAACTGGTATTTGGAGATAAAACAGTGCTGCAGCCCGGCATGGTGTTCGCCGTTGATGGCTCAGTGACCGTCCCGGGAGAATTTCGTGCGCAGGTCGGTGACAGCTTCATCATTACCGAAGACGGATACGAGCAGATCACGGACCACCCCAAGACTATCGCTGATGTGATCGTGTAGCGACCGCCCTAAATCAGGCTTGAACTCTCATCGCTATTGTGAGCGCTAGACCAACCCGAGCATGGTCTGTGCGTCACTGACCTCGAATTTTTTTGGGGCCTCAACATTGAGGTGTATCACAACGCCGTTATCCACTACCATTGCGTAGCGGATCGACCTCTCTCCATATCCGGATTTGCTCATATCTGAGGCGAATCCCATGGCTCGGCTCAATTCTGCATTGCCGTCTCCCACCATGGTGACTTTGCCCTGCGCCTCTTGCGCCTTTCCCCAGGCATCCATTACCCACGCATCATTCACGGAAAGGCAGATGATGTCGTCTACGCCTTTTTCTTTAAAGTCTGAAGCTGCTTCAATGAATCCCGGCAGGTGCTTTGCCGAGCACGTCGGGGTGAAGGCGCCCGGCAAGGCAAACAACACCACTTTGCGATCAACAAAAAGGTCTGTAGAGATTCTGGACTCGGGGCCGGACTCCCCCATTACATAGACGGTCGCTTCGGGTATGGTATCTCCGACGGCAATCCTCATAACGATCCCCTTTAATCTGGAACTATTTCTCTGCCGAGGCGGCTGGCAAGACTATTCTATCTATTGTGCAGAAATGGCACCCAGGGCAACGCTGGCTAACCTGGCTTGCGGTGGATCAGCACGACTTGTCAACAAAATGGGTACCTTGCCACCGAGCACAATACCTGCCGCACAGGCGCCCATGAAATAGACCATCATCTTGAAGAGGGCATTGCCGGTTTCAATATTCGGCACCACCACCACGTCAGCTCGGCCCGCGACGGGATGATCGATGCCTTTCATCTTGGCAGCATCAGTAGACACCACATTATCGAACGCCAGCGGCCCGAATATTTCAGCACTCCGCCTGGCACTCTCGAAATGCTCGGCTATTTTCCGGCACTCCCCGGTCACAGGCATCGCAGTGCTGACAGACTCTGACGCAGCAAGGAGCGCGACGCGAGGATTTTCTATGTCGAGCTTGTGCGCCAGTGTGACTACATTCTCCACGATCGCGATTCGGGTCTTGACGTTGGGAACGACGTTAAGCGCGCAGTCAGTCAGCATGACCGATTGATTGCTGCCGGACACCGTCATATGAAATACATGGGACAGCCGACCCTTGCCCCGTATGCCCCCGTCTTTTGCAAGAAGCGGACGCATAAAAGTATCTGAGTGCACGTGCCCTTTCATGACCATCGCAACTGCACCTGATGATGCCAGCTGTGCTCCTGCCTCGGCCGCCGCCGTCTCGCTCTTTGCTTCGACTACTTCAAAGCCTGACACGTCCCAATCAATCTCTTGAGCTGCCGCTTCAATTCTGGCCCGGCTTCCGATCAGGATCGGCGTGATCAGTCCGGCTTGCTGGGCCTGACGGACGCTCTCCAGAGCGATTACATGATCGGATCCGACAACTGCAGTCACTGCAGCCACTTTGCCTGACGCACGATCCAAAAGCTCAGGGGGGCAAACGACCTGCGCAGTGCTGAGGAAACTATCGGCCGCCATATCGCTTTGCGCTTATCCGATTGCTGTCAGGCGTCGTCTGCGCCTGACTGACTGATCTCATCCACGAGTTTAAGCCGCTGAATTTTTCCGGACGGCCCTTTTGGCAGCGTCTCCATGAGATGAAACACACTGGGCGTCTTGAAGGCGCCAAGATTTTTCTCGCAATGTGCGCGCAATTCGTCGACATCAATCAGGTTGCCGGGGCTTGCCACAACACACGCGGCCACCTCTTCTCCATAACGCGTGTCTGCGATCCCGACAGCGGCGCCCTCCAGCACACCGGGAAACTGATACAGCACGTCGTCGATTTCCCTCGGCGCGATGTTCTCCCCTCCTTTAATAATCAACTCTTTTATCCTGCCCGTCACAAAGACATACCCGTCTTCGTCCATCTTGCCGAGATCTCCAGTCCGATACCAGCCATCACTGGTGAACGCTTCGTCAGTCTTTTCAGCGTCTTTCAGATAACCCTTCATGACGTTGTGACCGCGGATCTGGATTTCTCCCTCACGACCGGGCTCAAGCTCTGCATTGTGGTCATCTGCAATTCGAACCTCATTGCCGCAGCTCTTTCCCGGTGAGCCTATCCGGTGCGCTTTGGGATTAAGAGGGTTCGACAGGATGGGTGCAGCGGTCTCGGTGATGCCCATCGTCTCAACGAGAGGGATGCCGAAACGCCCAACGAATGCCGTGTGCACAGCCGGCGGCAATGCGGCCGATGCAGAGCGTCCAAAACGGACATGACTCAGGGTTGCCTTCTCGGGCTGGGCAACGGCCTCTTCTGCGCCAAGGAGATAGGAAATAATGGTGGGCACTGCACTGAACCAGCTACAACGATGACGGCTCACCCAGTCCCAGAATTTCGATACCCGGAATCTTGAAGGCATCACAACAGAAGACCCGCTGATGAGCGGTGCCATGACCGTAACCACCTGACCATTGATATGACAAAGCGGCAAAACACAAAGGGCGCGGTCTTCCAAGGTCAAGTGATGTGCGGCGGCGGTGTTTGCGCCGCCCGCGAGCAGGCTGGCATGAGAGTGAATCACTCCTTTGGGTCGTCCGGTCGTCCCTGAGGTATAGATCAGCAAGGCATCATCCTGCGGCTCAGGTGAGGCACAAACACCGGCTGCCTCTACATCGTGAAAGTCGAGAGACTCGATGGCCCGGGTTCGAATCACCTTGAGATTCGGCAATGCTTCTTCACAAATCTGGTTTGCCGCATCGGCGTTGCCCTCATCAGCGAACAAAATCCTCACTTCAGAATGATCGAGCACATAACGCAGGGCCGCATCTCCTGCCACAGGGTTAAACGTTGCAACAGTAAAGCCCCCATACATGCAGCCCAAAAAGAACTCAAGAGCGGACTGGCCGTTTGCACTCAGCATGCCGATGCGATCTCCGGGCACTGCCCCCAGAGAATGAAGGTAGGCATTCAGTGTGTGGCAGGTTGCCTGGAGCTGAGACCAGCTGAGTTCTGAACCTGTATCCGGAAAGACAGCGAAACCTTTTTCGGGCGAGGTTTGTGCGTACGTGTCGATCAGAGCCCGGATGGTCAGAGCGCTGCAGTCTTGCACCGCCGCAAAAGTTAGTGGCGCATTATTTCCCATGACGCGCCCAGTAATCCCCCAGCAGCTCCTCTGGTGAGACTTCCTGTGCGGGTATGCTGCGAACAACACGGACGGTATTGAGGTAGTGTCGGTAATTCATGTTCTCGCTGATGCTGTTGCCTCCCCAACTGCCGCATCCCATCGAGAGCGAGAACGGCAACGCATTATCAAAACTCCCGCCGGTGGCAAAGCAATGGGCCTGGTTGACGATAACGCGACAGGTCGGCAATTCCATGGCAATCTGCATTGGACGAGCATCATCGACCGTATGGATACCCACCGAGTGGCCGGCACCCTGATACGCATAGATTTCGGCAACCTGCGCCAGTGCGCCATCAAAGTCCTCGGCACGATAAAGCGTCAGAACAGGACAAAGCTTTTCACCCGAAAAGGGATAGGCAGATCCGGTTTGGCATTCCTGCACGAGCAAGACCTTGACATCAGGCATTGCGCTGCAGTCAATTTCCGCCATCTCGGCGATTTCGTGGGCAGGTCGCGCAATAACGGTCGAATTCAGCTTGCCCTCTGGCCACATCAACTGCTGCAGTTTTTCCTGCTCATCAGCGGTCAACAGCTTTGCGCCCTGTGACTCAAGAGCTGACACCAGGGAATCGTATACCGATGTCAGCACCACGGCACTGTTCTCTGAAGAACAACTCGTGGCGTTATCAAAAATCTTGGAGGCGATGATCTTTTGGGCCGCTTCGTTGAGATCTGCGGTTTCATCAACGATCACCGCGACATTGCCCGCTCCGACTCCCACTGCTGGGGTACCGCTTGAATAAGCTGAGCGGATATTGTTCTGCGACCCGGTCGCGACCACCAGATCCACCGTCTTCATCAAAGTCTCGGTATCTGCTTTGTTGATGGGTCGAGGCAGTTTCTGCACCAAGTCCTCGGGGGCACCTACTTTCTTTAGCGCCTGCTGAAAAAGATCAACCAACTCTCCACAAACCGCTTCACCGCGTGGCGAGGGGGCGAGAATAATGGCGTTACGCCCCTTTAGGGCGTTCATCACCTTGTTTGTCGGTGTGGCCACCGGATTGGTCGAGGGTGTGATCGCTCCGACAACGCCAACCGGCCGGGCAATCTCAATAATGCCCCTTTCAGAATCCTCTGAGATCACACCCACCGAGGGCGCTTCCGTGAGATCGCGAAGCAATCCCAGGGTCTTGCGGTAGTTTTTCCGGAATTTATCGTCAACGTCCCCCAGGCCGGTGTCTTCTACCGCACGCTCTGAGAGGTAACGATTGCGCTCAGGCTCAAGAATGGTCCACGCAATCGCGGCAACGACATCATCAACCTGAGCCTGATCAAATAGCTCATATTCAGCCTGGGCCGCTCTGGCGCGCGCGAGCAATTTTGAAACTGGGGAATCTGCAGCCATAAGACCTGAACCTACGAACCTACTCGTGCCAAGTCTAACAGCGTAGAGCCGGGATCTGCCCGAATGCTGTGGCTAGAAATTCAAAGAGACGTCTTTGTGATCCGCGTTGCAACTGGCTGCATACAGGGCCTGCTCTTCGGTCATCTGTGCCTGCTGCCTTAACCCAATGGTAGGCCTGAGTGCTTCATCCACTGCGAGCAATGGCGCCGTCAGTTCGGCGAATGCCTGCTTTCGCCAGGAGACCTCAGCAAGGTACAAATCGATCGCTTTTTCCATCTCACCAAGCGCTTTCTCGCGATCCGGGTTGTTGCCCTTAAACGCCTTGCGACTCTTGTTCAGCTTGGACTTGATCTTGCTTGTGCCATCCACTTGACCCAACTCGGTCCGCAGTTTCTTAAGCGCGCTTTGCGCTTCTTTCGAATCCATTTTTGGCAACGCTGCATAGAGACGATCCAATTCCGGGCCAATGTCAATCAGTGCTGGAGTATCTGCGATCAGATTACGTACTTCCACGAGGGCGTTGTATCCGTCATCCACATTGCGGCGGTACTGATTGACCTTCTTTTTGTCGTCCTTCAGAAGAGTCAGGTGAGCTGCATTCTGCGCCTCCCATTCGGATGGGATTCTGGCTTCAATCTCTTGACGCTCCGCGATGAGCATCTTACGCCCACTCACTAACTCGTCTCGGGTGAGATCCGACTCTTCACCGCGATCGAAGCGGGTAATCGCCTGATCCGCATCCTCGATCTTCGCATCAATGCGCTTGATCCTACGCTGCAGAAAGCGCACCTGTTTATGAAGGGTGCTGTAGCCTTCTTCGAAGTCACTCCTCGCCTCATGCGATGATTTGACCCCTTCCACAAGCGGGAACGTCGACCGGATATTGGATGCCGCCGACTCCAGTTTCTTGCCGACAGAATCCGGCAGGTATTCCATCCGAAGACTGTCTAACTTATCGGCAACTCCCAGCAGTGTCTGTTCCTCAGTCGCATAAAGTTCAAAAACATAATCCTCGAGACACTCCTGGAGTTTCGGATTCATCGGAGGCGGAGAAGATTCCGAAGTCAGATAAATTCGGGCAGGCAGATAGTTCACCAGACTCGGCATATAACCCACGATCCCCAGACCTACCAACTGGAGAAAGATAAACGGCACGACACCACGATAAATCTCTACGGTCTTTACTATTTTGGAGGCCACGCCCCTGAGGTAAAACAACGCAAAACCAAAGGGCGGCGTCAGGAATGACGTCTGAATATTGAGGCCGATCATCACACCTAGCCAGACCGCGGTGATGTTGGCGCTTGGATCCATCAGAAGAATCGGCGCCACAATCGGCACGACCACGACCGCAATCTCAATAAAGTCCAGGAAGAATCCGAGGACAAAGATGACCGCCATCACCACGATGAATTGAGTCCAGAAACCCCCAGGCAAACCCGTCAGAAACTCTTTGACCAGAACCTCGCCCCCAAAGCCCCGGAAAACGGAAGTCAGCATCGCTGCACCGATCAAGATGATAAAAACCATAGAGGTGGTTTTTGCGGTTTCGATCATGACACCGTTCAGTACATTCCCGATCTTGTAGGCGCGCCACAGACTGATGGCGATCGAGATACATAATCCAATCACCGCAAGAGTCGCCACGGTCACCGCGATAACTTCCGAAGGCTCAGAAATGGTTCGAACGTTGATCTCAACCATCTCCAGGGTAATGATCAGCACCGCGACTGATACCACCGCCAGAATAGCCGGGAAGTAGGCACCCCGCTTTCCGGCCGCCAAGCGATAGCCGCCCATAATCAATGCACCGATTGCGCCGATGGATCCTGCCTGATTGACCGTGGCAATGCCAAGAATGATCGAACCCAGCACAGCAAAAATCAGGGCCAGCGGAGGAATCAGCGACAGACCCACTCCGAGCCAGAAGCGGCCATCCAAATTCCCTTCGCGAGGCACCGGCGGTGCAATCTTGGGACGGATCAGCGCCGACACCAAGATGTAAAGCATGTACAGGCCAACCAGTACCAATCCCGGAAAGAATGCCCCCATGAACATCTCGCCGGCACTGGTCGACACAATATCCAACTCGGACGGCATCGAGAACTCACCGGTGGCATCTTTGTACATCGCCTTTCGGGCAGTGCTAGCAATATCCGAGGCGCTCGATAACTGATCCGCCAGCAAGATAAGCACGATGGAAGGCGGAATGATCTGTCCCAACGTTCCTGACGCACAGATCGTGCCCGAAGCCAGCGGTCGCGAGTAATTGTGGCGAAGCATCGCCGGCAACGAGATCAGTCCCATAGCGATGACGGTAGCACCGACAATTCCGGTCGTTGCTGCGAGCAGCGTTCCGACGAAAACTACCGATATGCCCAGACCCCCGGGAATAGGGCCAAACAACTGAGCCATGGTGACCAGAAGATCTTCTGCGATCTTCGAGCGCTCGAGCATGATCCCCATGAAGATAAAAAGCGGAACCGCGATCAGGGTG
>CENX01005578.1_pt1 | contig 16258 bp, 15 predicted proteins | sample 361321 | NCBI WGS metagenome assembly CENX01 (sample SAMEA2619678, study PRJEB7988) | marine metagenome | isolation source: saline water (ENVO:00002010), including | reverse complement strand
TTAGAGTCGGAGTATCAACTACAACAAAACATTTTAATTAACCTTGCTTCAGTATATAATAACAATAAGATTGAATTAAATAAAGATACTCCCATATTTTCGGTTATTGATGAAGTGTCTGTACCAAAGCAAAGAACCAAACCTAAAAGAGTTATTATAGTTATTATGTTTGTTTTTTTAGGATTAATGTTCTCAGTAGGTTTAATTCTTTTCAAAGATCCTTTGGTTAATTTAATTAAAGAGATTAAAGATTGAGTTTTAAGAAAGATATCAACTTTCAGTTTTTTGAATATGTGTAATATTTTTTATTTGTCTCTATTTTTTATTCCAAACTGAACAAGTTTTTGATAATACCATTTCTTATTGGTCAAACTTTTAACTAAAAAATTACGATAATCCTTATTTATAATTGACATACACAAAATATATATTATTCTTCTTGTGAACATATATATCTTGGTACATCTTGATTGTTCTTTTATAGGTTTCTCAAACTGATCATAAAAGTTTTTTAAATACAAACTTGTTTTTGCATTTTTATTAAAAGCAATAGATTCATGACTTTTTAATACCTCTTGACATACCGCTAAAAAACAATTTAAAGGATGATTTAGTTTATTTAAAGAATTTATAGCATCTATTGTATTAGTTGTATGAGATAATAAGAAAACATCATATGCATTCCGTAGAGCTAATGTTTTAAAATAAAAACCATTGTCGTTTATTTGATAGGAAATAATTGATAAAATAAGTTTGTTGGCATAGCTAAGAACTGTAACATCATTTATAGCTTTAGTATCTTTATTTATAAAGTTATAATTAAACTCAGAGTCAAATTTTTTTTTGTCCACAAATCTTGAGTGAATTTCTATAACAGCTATATCTGTGTTTATTTTTAGTTTTGCGTAGTGCCTTTCACCTGGATCATAATAGTCTCTTTTCTTTACTTCAAAATATCCAAAATCCTTAACAACATTAATCGCTTTTGGATAGTCTTCTTTTGAAAATATTAAATCAATATCCCCCACCATACGTTCGGCTATATCTTCATATACATTTGCTAATAGATTTCCCGTTCCTTTCATAAATATGGGTCTAATATTATTTTTTAACAATAACTTGTTTAATTTTAGTGCTTGATGAATAATTTGTGTATTCCTTTCTCTGTTTACATTGGTTATATGTAACATGTAAGCAACCAAATCAGTTGGAAGGTATCTTAATAAATTAGTTCTCATAAAGTTACAATACAATGCTGGAAGAACATAATGTGCAGTACTCACTTTAACCACTACTTCCCAATCCACATCCTTTGTTTTTAATAGGAGTTCTATTTCTTCTCTATTTTTTTCTTCTAAAGAAATAGTTAAACATTTACCAATAAAAAATAGAGCTTCTTTATAATTCAACTGAAATTTTTTACTTCATTAATACTTGTAAGAGTCTGAATCTTGATTAGTGAAATCTTATTTTATACCTCTTTTTGATTTTTTTACACTTTATTACTAATCTGAGTTGAAATTAATAATTTATAATTTTTATTTGAAAAATTGTTTAATTTTTGTGGTGTTTTTTAGAATTAAGGTTACAAATCCACCTATATTATTTGAACGAATGGCCCTATAATCCTCTTTAAATTTTTTAATAATATTTTTTAAGTTACGGTTTGAAATACCACCAAGCCTCATCTTATTCACTACTTTAGGTAAATACCCAAATTTAAGTTCAGAGTCCTTAAATATCCGTAAAATAAAATCGTAGTCAGCAGCAATTTTGAACGATTTATCAAAAACGCCATGCTTTAAATAAACCTCTTTTTTCAAAATTAACGTTGGATGAGCTGGCATCCAACCCCTTCTTAGAAGGTTGGGGCTGAATTCGCAACTCTTCCAAAATCTGACGATTTTATTAGTATTTCTCTTATCAACATATTGTAGATCGCCGTACACACCATCTAAATTTTCGTTTTGAATTTTATCCATTAAATCTGAAATTATTTCGCTTGAACATAATAAGTCATCAGAATGCAATATACCAATTACATCTCCTGAAGCAATCGAAATACCTTTATTAATTGCATCATAAATACCATTATCCTGCTCTGAAATAATTACTTTTTTCTTTTTTGAATTTAACTTGATTATTTCTAAAGTATTATCGTTAGAAAGACCATCTATAAAAACATGTTCTATTTTTTTAAAAGATTGATTATTTACAGATTCAATGGTATCAATTATAGTTTTTGAGCTATTGAAACAGACTGTAATTATTGATATTTTCATTATAAAAAGTTTTGATTTAGTAGTAGCTTAAGCGAAATATTACATTAATTAACTAACTAAATATATATACAATAAACTTAGAACATAGATGATTTAATTAATCATTTTAAATTAACAATAACCCTTTTTAAATTAGAATTATATGCATTTGGATTATACTTTTCTTTTGCAACAGTATGATTGTGCTTCTGGAACTTTCCACAAAGGTTCTTATTTCTAAGTAAAAATAAAGTTTGATTAACCAAATTATTTACTGATTTTGGATTAATTAAAAAACCATTCTCTTTACCAATAATATCTTTTAAATAATTATGATTTGTTGCAATAATTACATTACCAAAATACATTGCTTCTACTATTGATATTGGAAATGCCTCAGTTTTATAAAATGTTGGTAAGACAAAAATTGAACTGTTTTTTAATAATTCTTCTTTATTCTTTCCTTTTACTGAACCTAAATAAAAAAAGCGATTTGGAAAGTCTTCTTTTAATATTTTTGATATTTTTTGAAATTTATATTTCACCTTTTTTTCAGACATGAATGAGTCTCCCATTGGCAATCCTGCAATTTTCACTACTACTGTCTTATCTTGTTTTAAAATTTCTTTTGCAGCACTTAGAAAAATAAAAATACCTTTCGAGTAAATTAAATTTGATAAAAATATAACTTCTCTCTTTTTTTGGCCTAAATAAACTTTAGAGTTTAAATATTCACTTGAATAACAATTACTAATTACTACGACTTTCATATTTCTGAAATCAGAATATTGAGCAATCATCGATGGCAATAAAACTATACTAACATCTATTTGACTGTAACTCCAAAAAATAACTTTTTTAAGAAATTTAGAATTTAAATAAAAATCCATGAAATCTGATCCATGTAAGTGATTTATAATTTTTTTTTTAAATATTCTCGATAGTAGTAAAAGTTGAAAATCTTTGATAAAACCTAGATTACTTCTTGTAGATGTAAAATACACCTTTTCAAAATTAAAAATAAAAAAAAACGAAGGAAGGATTAATAAACAATATAATGAATTTAAAAATTTTAATTTATTGAACGGATTAGTATTAAATAAAATTTTATCATCTTGAAAATTCAAGTATGACTGTCTAAATGAAATACTTTGCCCTGTTACTGGACCAGTAAATGGTCCAAAAAATAATACTCTTTTTTTAATTCCCATTTAATATCTAATTTTTAAAATCCATTCGTATTTACCAGCTATTTCATACATTATTGGTTATAACTAGCAAATTTATAATTACACTTAATATTTTTAAATTATAATTAAGACATTTGATTCGATTTTTGTTACAATACTTGTCATAGTAGTTTGATTTGAAATATATTTTATTTCAACAGTGAAATCATAATTTGACTTTGATAGTAAGGATTATAATAATCATCAACCACTTTATAACATTGTTTACGAATATTTTCTCTTTTTATTTTTTTATTCATCCAATTTTTAATTACTTCAATTAAATTATCTAAATTGTTTTCCTCAAAGTAACAGCCCGTCATGCCCTCTTTAATAGCTTCTACCTCAGGCATTTGATTAAAAAGGTTTGAATGCGTACAAACAGGAGTACCGAAACTTAGAGAATGGATGGCTGTAAGACCAACATTTCCAGGCGAGACGCACAAACTAGCATGATAAATAAAATAACCCAAATATGACTCATCATAGCATGCTCCATAAAAGTGTACACTGTCATGTATATTTAATTCGATAGTTAAATTTTCTAAATTTTGTTTTTCCGCACCGTCACCTATTAAAAGTAGATTAACCTTTAATTGCATATCATTCAATTTTTCTACTGCTTTAATTAACATATCTATCCTTTTTGTAGATGTTAATCTACCTACAAAAATCAAATATGGCCTTTCACTATCTTTAAAAAAAGTTAAGTTTTTTTTCTTGATAACATCATTGCTTAATCTTAATTTTTTGTGAATATCATAATCTAAAGAATTATATATTACCTTTAAATTGGACTCTTCTAAGCCCTCTTGAATTAACAATTTTTTAGCTCTTTTTTCATATAATAATAATTTATTAGCTGTTTTGTAAAACAAAACACGTAGCTTTTTTTTAAAAAAAGATTCATTTCCGTAAATACCATGTGTCCAATAAACTACTTGAATTCTTCTGATTCTACAAATCAACATTGCAATCCAGTTAGAGACAATTTGAACTTCACCTAAAAATATGGCAGTATCAAAATTATGTGTTAAGCAAGTTTTAATTACCCCTTTTTGCCAAACCAAAATTCTATTCCTAAACCAATAATTTTCAATTAAATGAAGCTTGTGTTTATATTTTTGAAAATTTTTACTTTTAAAATCAATCTCTTTTATATTAAGTTTATTTTTTTTTCCAAAAAAGAAATGAAAATCAAAAGAAATAGAATCTAACAACTTTTCCCATAACAGAGATCTATAGTGCGATGGTATGTTTGTGAAGTTATATATTTTTTTTTTCAAGGCTTTTTAGATTTATTAAAATTATAAATGCTGTCTGTTTATAACATTGGATATCAGATGAAATATCATTGCTATTTTATTTTTTCATGTTATTCTTTGATGATCTAAGGTTGATTTATTGGAATATTTGATATGAGGGTATTTTATTGAAAGTTTTTTATAACCCAATAAAAATCCAAAACCTAACCATAAAAATCTGTTGTTATCTAAGGTTAAACTAGTCATAGATTGTAACCAAGTGAATAGAAATAGCATACTAATTATAAATATAAAACTCTTTTTATCAGGTCTTTTAAGGATAATAGATAAAGATTTTTTGAGGGACATTAAAGAAAGCCATAAAACGGGTAAACCAAAAATACCCCACCTCATAACAATTTCCAATATTTGATTGTGAGGGTAAGGTTTATAATTTGCTTGTCCAAAAAACATTTGATCATAATTATTCCAAAAAACTTTTCTCAACTTTTCTCTTTCTCCCAATGAATTATCAACTTTATTACTACCAAAATAATCAATAGCAGAACCAAACCTCTCGCTGGTAAGTTCAATCTTCTGTAAAATAAATTCGGAGCTATTTACAATTTGACTTAGAACTAAACCTATTAAAGTAAAGTACAGCATAAGTTTTAAATTAAAAATTTTTTTAAGTTTAAAACCAAAACTTATTATAAGCGTGAGAATTAAAAACAGTATTGCTCCCCTTGACTCTGTGAAAAGTAAATTACCAGAGACAAGGATTATTGAAGTAATCAAAATAATTTTATAAAAAAAAGATTTTTCTAAATAAGTTAACCATATTAATAAGATTAATATTTGTGCTGTAATAAATGCTATACCATTTGCATTTAAATCGTCGCCAAGATCTCTGGTATTAATTCCAATTTTTGAAGCTAATTGAAGTTGAATTAAATAATAATTTCCTATTACTATAGAAATAAAAATAATTACTTTCGTGATATTTGCAATATTTATTAGATTATTGGACTTTCGTGCTAAATAATAACCACTCACAAAAAGCGCTACACATATCAAATCAAAAGTTATAGTTAGAACATTAAAAGTTTCTTGATTTAAAAGAAAAGAGAGCAAAATATAAAAAATAAATAACAGTACTGAACATATAAAAATAGTGGGTTTATAAATCAAGTTTTTCAAAAAATTAACTGACGAAACTAATAAAGTAAAGCCAATAATTAACGAAATATATTTAAGGTTATTTCCTGCAATGGCATAAGCATAGGCCCCAAATAATATAAAAAAAACGCCCAGTACAAACTTATCAATAGTCCAATCTTTCATAATATATAGATTTTAATAAATTATTAATAAAGGACCTAGTTCTAGGAAAATAAAACCAAAGTAAAAAACTACTTAAAAACTGAGTCATTAATGTAATCATGGCTGATATATATAATCCGTATAGGTCTAAAAGAAAATAATTTAATATAAAACTAAATATAAACGCAATAATATTAACTGTTAAAAGTTCTTTAGAATATCCTTTACAACTTACCATAATAGACATTAATATTCCAAAGAATGAGAAAAAAATACCTGGTAGAAGAATTATTAAAATTAAAATCTCTCTCTTTAGATCAATAATTATTTGGTTATTAATATTCATTATAAAAAATAATATTAAACAAGTAACTATTATTAATAACGCAGAAAGTAAGAACCATTTTTTTATAAAATTTATGAATTTTAAATTAAATTTTCCTGAGATGAAGTTGTCTTTGTACTTGGAAATTATAATTGAATTTAAAATTACTTGAAAAATAAATAAACCCTCATATAATCTATATGAAAAACTATAGACCCCAAGTTCAATAAAGTTAAATTTAGTTTTAATTAAAAAGTGATCTATTTTAGCTGCTAAAAATATAAACAATGTGTTCAATAAAAATGGAAATAAAAAATTAAATGTTTTAAGAATTTCCTTTTTTTTAAATCGTTTATAGAATGAAAAATTTCTTTCAAAATAAACAAAAAGAACTAGTCCCGTTGAAAAATCAAAAATACTTAATAGAAGGAAAGAAAAGGTAAGGTTTTCCTTGTTTATCATCATTATTGCAATTATTTTGATAATAATTGAGAATAGACTAATTACTGTAATGACTTTATTTGTTAGATGATAATCCTTAACAATTGTATAATAAGATTCCCATGGATCAAATAATAGAACTGTTAAAAGAATTAGGCTTACAATGAAAATATTCCAAGGTAATACAAAGATTAATACCAGATTTAAAACTATCCAAAAGAATAATTGGTTATAAAATAAACTTGAAAATTTTTCACCAATAACATTGTTAAAACGTAAGATAAAAACTTGATGGTTAAATTTTATAAACACTGCTGCAAAAAAAATTATTATATACCAATATGTAAAAGATCCTAATATATCATCCCCACCAAAATACTTTAATAATAAAATAGTTAGAAGAGCCGAAAAAGTTCTAATAAACCTAGAAAAGAAAAAGTCCATTAAAGATTTTTTTTATCTTAAATAAAAACCCGTGAATGTTAAATAGAGTTCTATCTAGATCAAATTTATAATTGTAGTCTTCAAAATACAACTTCTTCCATTCTTTAAAAGTAAACATTCTAGAGAGTGCAAATTGATATAAATTATATTTGTAAGATTTCAAACCTAAACAACGAGGATTTAATATAATTAAAGATTTTAAAACATTTGAATAATGGTTAATAACTGTTTCTGTAATACTGTATGAATGAGGCATAATACTACGAAAGTCATCACCCAACAAACCTTTTAAAACCATCCACTGTTCAGCATTATATCTTAATGCCGAATTATTTTTACTTTCAAATGATAGAAATTTATCTGGGTAAGGTTCAGCAATGATAAGATTATTTATATCTTCCGAAAGTCCAAAATATATCCAATCACAAAAAGAAAAATATCTTCCCGAATATTTAGGATTTTCAGAAGTTAAATTAACTATCAATATACTTTCTTTATTTTGTGTGTTTGTTATGTTTTTTCTATTAAACTTGTTATACTGCTCAATTGTTTTATTTAAATCTAGCTCAATATCGGAACGAATTTTTAAACAATATTTTCTATTAGCATTTTGTATACCTAATTTTGTTGACACCAATTGTCTATTAACATTTAGCTTTTCTCCCTTAGTACTTATTTGACCACCAGGGTCTTTAGCTACAATAATTTTTTTATTTTCTGACTTTTTAAGTAGGTTTTTCTTGTATTTACTGTAATCAACTCCCCAACTGATGATTACAATCTCCAATGATGGGAATTGATTTTCATAATAATGTAAAACGTCACAAATGTGTTGATTAAAAGGACCTTGTACTATTAAAGATAAATTAGATAAGTCGTTCGATACCATCTATTTATATTTTTTCTTTAAGTCTTCATATTCTTTAGGTGTGCCTGAAAATAAAGTTTGATCTTTTTCTAATAGAACGTACTTTACGTTTAGTTTATTATTTATTAAAATATTGTAGATAGGAGCTAGAAATAATTCACCATACTCATTAATCTTTTCAAAATGAGTAAAAAATTGTTTAAAAATTTTTGTTGAAGAGAAATAATAAAGTCCATTTGAACATAAATCTGAAATACGTATTTTTTCAGTTGTCCTCTTTACAAAATTATTAGGAAGTGCTTCAATAAAAGACCAGTGCTCTCCATCTCCCTTAAACACCTCTAAATAACCTGCAGTATTTTGTAAAAAAATGCTTGTTGGTTTTATAAAATTTATTCTTATAGAATCTATATTAAAAATATACATTTCTTCATTTATACTGAGCTTGGATTTTTCTAAACCAATTTTAACAGTATCTGCTTGACCTCTAGTATCCTCATCTAATTTTACTATTTCAAAATTATTAATACCTAGAGATAAACATTCTTTCTTCACAAAATCTCGTGCCCCATAATCTGATCTTGTAATAAATAGGAAAAAGTCGGTATGAAAATATTTTTTAAAACTACAAACAGCTTCTGCAAAAACTGTTTTACCATTCAGCGGCAACTTATATTTAGGTAATGTATACCCTGCCTCAAAGAATCGACTACTTTTACCTGCCATTGGAATAATTATCATAATTTTTTATTTATAAAATAAATTATATGCATTTAATAATAATGCTATTTGCCTTTCTTCATCATCATTATGAAGAGGTAACATTGATAGAAATAGATTTACAATTGAAGCATTAATAAATTTCTCATCTAAATTCATTTCTTTGACTTTGTTAAAATAAAAATCATGGAGTGATTTTTTTGATTTATGCTGCAAACTAAATTTAAAATTTAAACCACTATCTAGTTTTTTCAAGTTATAGAATCCAGTGACAATGTAATCATAATTACCAATTAATGAATGACCTAATTTCGCTACATCATATCTAAAATCTCCTAAAATATTAGTATTAGACTCGAATAGAGTATCTAAACCACCTCTTGGATCAATTAATTTAATTGTTCCACTTCTATTGTCTGTGATTATATTACTGGCACATAAATCCCCATGCATTAATGTTAATTTATTATTCTCTGATTTCATTAGTCCATCTTTCAGTATTTTTAATACTTGGTTTGAAAAAGTCTTAACTGAGGGATATGATTTATAATTAATCGTAATTTTTTTATTTAGCTCTAAACCTGAGCTATTAGAAAACTCTAAAATTCTTTTTTTTGTTTTTTCAATATAAAGTTCATGTAAAAGATTAAAAGTTTGATTAGTTGGTCTTTCAAAAATAACTTCCCTGCTTTTTTTTAAAAAATTAAATATTTGATTTATTGAATTGAAATATGAAAAATCTGGCAGATTCCCAAAAACTATTTTTTCTTGTAAAGTTGGAGCTCCTATAAATTCAATTTTGTATGATGATCCATACTGATTCTCTTCGTAACCCCATACAGAAGGTTTATAAATACTAAAATCTTCAGGAAGTTGTTGAAACCAATTATATTCACTTTTGATTTTATTGACATCATTACTTGATTTTGTAATGTAGTTTAAATTTATTGCCAATTGATTAAAACTTCTGGCAACATTTAATGATGCTTTAGACTTGAAGTATAAGTTCGAGTGTCCAAAATCTAACCACGATTTTTTATATTTAATTTCAAAATTTATTTTTTCATGATACTTTATTAAAGCATTTTCAAATAAACTTTCTTTAGAAAGTTGTTCTTTGAAAAAAGAAGGTTTACTAAATGTAAAGTAACCTGCAGCAACAGATAGTTTGTTATTGTCAGACTTTTCATCAGTTCCTATTATGTCTTTTAAATAACCCCACTTATAGAATAAATTAGTTTGTCCAAAATACAATAAATCTGTTTTCTGTTCTACCGTTCTAAATAATGTGTCACCATGGAGAATATATAGTTCCTCTATTGTATGATTTTTTTCATATTCATAAATAAAACTGAGAATTGATTGATTCAAACTTAAATTTGGATCAGTTTTATAAATATTAATTTTATTATCAATCAACAATTTTATATCCCTTTTTAATAATTTAAAATCATCAGGTAAACTAATAACGGTATTTGCTTTAAAATCTTTAATTATTTCAATTTGATGCTCTAATAGTCTTTTATGGCCGACAGGTAAAAAAGATGAGGGTATTAACCCAAAATCAGAGCTCATCTCTGAGTTTAAATATGCTCCTGAAGTAATTAATAAAAATTTATTTTTAATCATTTAATCAATAATCTGTTTAATTTGATCATATGTTTTATTAATGAATTCATCTGGCCTAATTGTTTTATCATCTACATAAAAGCCGTCATTACCACACCATGGCTTACCAACATAAATCTCATCAAAAGGTATATTATGCTTCTCTAACCACTTGAATATAATTGGTAATGTTTTTGCAGTAATTTTACCTATATTGTTTCCATGCGTTCTCATATTTCTCGCTGTGAATAATATTATATTAAAGCCTCCAGCTTTGTATTCTCTTAACTTTTTTATTACCTCGAAATTAGGCGACACAAGATTATAGTTTTTGTGGTCACCTAATGTCAATGTATTATCAATATCAATCACTAAATTTTTCATATTTTTTAAATTTTAAATAATTCCAACTATGAATCGTTTTACTTTCAAATTAAATTTTAATTGTTAATCATATTAATTCAACCTGCTTAAGAATTTCGTGCCCTTATTTTATTTAAAGGATTTCCTTTTTTACAATAGAGACGTCTGTCTCCATCATATCTTTAATCAAAGAAGATAAATTGTGTTCTGGAATCCAACCCAATTTATTCATTGCTTTCGAGGGATCACCAATCAATAAATCAACCTCAGTCGGACGAAAGTAAGATGGATCTATGGATAAGACTTCTTTACCTAACTCAATTTGAAACTCAGGGTTGTTGCACTTTGCAACTTTTGCTTTCTCATCGGGACCGGTGCCTACAAACTCTAATTCTATACCAACTTCTCTAAAGGCAAGTATAACAAAATCTCTCACACTAGTAGTAATTCCTGTTGCGATAACCCAATCTTCAGGTTCTTCTGCCTGTAAAATCATCCACATCATTCTGACATAATCCTTGGCATGTCCCCAATCTCTTTTAGCATTTAGATTGCCTAAAAAGAATTTATCTTTTTGACCTAATGCAATTCTAGATACAGCACGAGTTATTTTTCTTGTTACAAAGGTTTCACCTCTTCTAGGACTCTCATGATTAAATAAAATACCATTACAAGCAAACATATTGTAAGCTTCGCGATAATTTTTAGTAATCCAAAACCCATAAACTTTGGCTACACCATATGGAGATCTAGGGTAGAAGGGTGATTTTTCATCATAAAACCCCTTTTTGTTTTTGTTTTCTTGTATACCACCGTAAAGTTCAGAGGTTGATGCTTGGTAAATTTTTGTTTTCTTTTCTAAACCTAATAATCGAACCGCCTCAAGAATTCTAAGTGCACCTAAAGCATCCACTTGTCCGACATACTCTGGAAGTTCAAAAGAAACTTTTACATGGGACATTGCACCTAAATTATAAATCTCGTCAGGTTGACATTCTTTAATGATTTTAGTAATATTCATTGAGTCAGTCAAATCGCCATAATGTAATTTAAAATTCGGATTATCCTCATGTGGATCTTGATAGATATGGTCAATCCGCTGGGTATTTAAAGATGAAGCTCTTCTTTTAATACCATGAACTTCATAACCTTTTTTAAGTAATAATTCAGCTAGATAAGAGCCATCTTGCCCAGTAACTCCTGTAATAAGTGCTACTTTCATAATTTAACTTCTTTAAATTTAGTTATATTTTCTAAAAACCATTGATATGTTTTTTTAATTCCCTCCTCCAATTCAGTTGAATAAGTCCATCCTAAAGATTTCATTTTGGAAACATCCATTAGCTTTCTTGGTGTACCATCTGGTTTATCTGTATCCCAGACTATTTTTCCTTTGTGACCAACTATTTTTTGTATCATTTCTGCCAGATCTTTAATCTTTATATCCTTCCCTGTTCCAATGTTGTATAGGTGATGTGGTAAATTATTTTCTAGTGAAAATACCACAGCTTCAGCTATATCATCAACAAATAAAAACTCCCGCATGGGAGAACCACTTCCCCATAGTGTTACTTGACAATGACTATTTATTTTCGCATCATGAAACTTACGTATCATAGCAGGTAGTACGTGTGAGGATTTCAAATCAAAATTATCAAAAGGTCCATATAAATTAGTAGGCATTAAACTCAAATATTCTTTTTTAAATTGTTTACGTATTGCTTGGCAAGCCATTACACCTGTGATTTTTGCAATAGCATAGCATTCATTTGTAGGCTCTAATGAATTTGTTAGTAGATAATCTTCTTTTAAAGGTTGAGGGGCAAACTTGGGATAAATACAAGAACTACCTAAGAAAATAAACTTAAAAATGCCATATTCAAATGCCCCATTGATCAAATTATTTTGTATTTGCATATTTTCCATTAAAAACTGGTAAGGATAATCATTGTTTGCCAAAATTCCACCAACCTTAGCTGCTGCATCAACAACTAATTCTGGTTGTTCTCGTCTATAGAAATCATTAACATCCTTTTGGTTCCTTAGATCTAATTCACCACTTGTTTTACCAATCAGATTTGTATAACCTCTTGAAACAAGAGCACGCCATACTGCAGAACCTACCATTCCTTTGTGGCCTGCAATGTATATTTTTGATGTCTTTTTTAAATTCATTTATTTTCCTATTCTATAATACTCAAATCCTTTATTCTTTAAATTATAAGCAATGTATTGATTACGACCATCAAAAATGATGGGTGTTTTTAATTTTGCTTTAATTTCGTTGAAATCTGGAGATCTAAATTCCTTCCATTCGGTCAATAAGACTAGCGCATCCGAATTTTTTAAAACATCAATCTTCAATTTTGTAAAACTTATATTTTCAACTCCTTTCAAATAATGTTCTTTAGCTTGATTAACGGCTTTCGGATCATAGGCTTTTATTTTAGCACCTCGACTCACTAATTCTTTGATTATATAAATGGCTGGTGCTTCGCGCATATCATCTGTTCCTGGCTTAAATGCCAATCCCCATATTCCAAAAGTATAGCTAGAAAGATCCTCTCCAAATCGATTTATAATTTTCTTAGCGATTGATAATTTCTGAGTATCGTTTACTTGCTCTACTGCCGTGATCAATTGTGCAGTGTAGCCATTCTCTTTGGCGATTTTGGTTAGTGCCTTTACATCTTTCGGAAAACAAGAACCACCATAACCTGTACCTGGATATATATAATTGTATCCAATACGTTGATCTGAACCGATCCCGATTCTTACTTGATTTGCATCTGCTCCTACCTTTTCACAGATATTGGCAATTTCGTTCATAAAAGATATTTTAGTTGCTAACATTGCATTGGCAGCATATTTTGTCATCTCTGCAGAACGAATATCCATAGTGATAAAACGGTCGTGGAGCCTAAAAAAAGGACTATATAATTCTTTCATTTTTTTAAACACAACCTCTGAATCTGCTCCAATCACCACCCGATCTGGTTTCATGAAATCGTCAATAGCAGCTCCCTCTTTTAAAAATTCTGGATTAGATACAACATCAAATTTCAGCTTAGAACTTCTCAAATTCAATTCTTTTTGAATAGTTAATTTTACCTTTTCGGCAGTGCCCACTGGAACAGTAGATTTATTAACTACAATTAATCTTTTTTTCATGGATTGACCTATGTTTTTAGCTACTGATAACACATATTGTAAATCAGCAGAACCATCATCTCCCATAGGAGTTCCAACGGCAATAAAAGCTACTTCAGAATTTTCTAAAGCTTTGCCAAGTTTCGTTGTAAAAAATAAATTTTTCTTTTTAATGTTCTTTAAAACCAAAGCCTGTAAGCCAGGCTCAAAAATTTGAATAATCCCATCTCTAATTTTTTGAATTTTTATTTTATCGATATCAACACAAGTTACTGTATTCCCCATTTCTGCAAAACATGTTCCAGACACAAGCCCAACATATCCTGTTCCTATAACTGTAATATTCATTAGATTTTATCTTTTTTATAAAGAATAATTGAGTTTATATCTAGTTTTTGGTTCAATAAAAAAGTTACTTCTCTTCCAATTTTCTTTTTGATCTTTGATTTTATATTTTTTAAATATTCGTTATTTACTTTTGTTCCATTAATAATGATTTCAATATTTCCACTATCAATTCCATCTGCGTATTCACCTGTTAAAGCTATTTTATCTACGTCTCCAATTCTTTTGATTACAGTTTCAACAATCTCCTCCAAGCCTAAATGTTGTCTAACGATTTTTTGTAAAACTTCAAACATCGGATGTGTTGTATTAGCATTGTATATAACTCTGTTATTTTCTTTTGATTTTAAAAGGTATCCTGCTTCAGAGAGATTGTTTAGTTCCTTTCTTATTGAATTGGTAGATTCATTGAATTCAGTTGCTAAACCGTTTAGATATCCATTGTTAGCTGCACTAACAAAAAACTTTATTAACATTCGCAGTCTAGTCTTAGATGTAATTAATGAATTTAACATATCAAGTTACAAAAGTACTTAATTTTAAGTAATAAAAGTACTTATATTATATTTTTTCAATTAAAATATGATTTTAATTTCATGTATATTTTAATAATTTAGCAAGTCTACTATAATATGTTTTTATTTTTTTTCATAACCGGACTTATAACGTCAGTTTTTCTGAATGGTTATTTAAACAACTTTTTCCTTAGAAGAAAACTTTACGATCCTATAAATAAAAGATCATCACATAAAAATAAAGCTACTAGGTCGGGAGGTGCTGCAATTTTTTTAACATTGTGTTTTTGTTACGGTCTTGGAAGAGCTTTTTTAGATTTAGACATTAATTTATTTTCCTTAATCGCTTGTTGTTTTGTAGCTTTTATTGGATTTTTTGATGATTTATTTGATGTTTATTATGTAGAAAAATTTGCATTGCAAATTTTCGCTGGAATTATTTTAATTCAAAGTGATGTTTATATCAATAATTTTCATGGAATTTTTGGAGTCTTTGAAATATCAGAGCTAACAGCATATATTATATCATTATTCGTCTTTCTAATAATTACCAATTCATTAAATCTTATTGATGGTATTGATGGCTTGGCAGGCCTTGTGGCTCTAAAGTTTTTTATTGCTATTTCATTTATTTTATATTTTACAGATGGTAGCCTTTATTCGTACGCAGTCAATAAAGAATCGATGTTGGCATATTCATTGACATTAATCGGCGCCTTAATCGGATTTTTAATATTTAATTTTAAAACTTATAAAAAAGTTTTTTTGGGAGATTTTGGTTCTCTCTTAATTGGATCCATAATTACATATTTTATTTTCTCAATTCTTCACACAGATAATCAAGTGATCACGGATAATTGGGTAAATAGGTCTTTAATTGCTGTACTATTGCTCATTTATCCACTTGCTGACACGTTAAGAGTTTATATTTTGAGAGCAAAGTCTGGAAACTCTCCATTTCTACCTGACAGAATGCATTTGCATCACAAACTTATTGATAAAGGCTATAGTCATGTAAAAGCTTCTATTATAATTACTATTTTATCTATTTCAGTTCTAATTTTTGGTTTTGGAATATCCCTTTTGATTTGGAATATTGATTTGTCTTCGATTTTATTTGAAGGGACTAATATTATTGTAACTATTTCAATTATTCTTATATATATGATTTTTATCTATTACAAAGTTTTTGATTTGAAAATATCAAAGTGATTTTATAACATAAGTCACAATTCCCCAAATTTGTAAATCGTTTTCTTCATCAATTTTTATGGGCTTGTAGTTTTTATTTTCAGGCTTCAAATACAAACTTGTCCCTTTCTTAATAATTCTTTTTACTGTAAAATCACCGTCTATGAAACAAACAGCTATTTTATTATTCTCTGGATCTAAACTGCGGTCAATCACGATTAGGTCTCCATC
>CENX01115684.1_pt1 | contig 16279 bp, 21 predicted proteins | sample 361321 | NCBI WGS metagenome assembly CENX01 (sample SAMEA2619678, study PRJEB7988) | marine metagenome | isolation source: saline water (ENVO:00002010), including | reverse complement strand
TGCGAAAAGCCCTAATGCAAAACCTAAATCTAATTTTACATTACTCAATAAAAAACAAAGTAAAAATGTAATAAGTCCTGCTGAATTATAAGTAAAGAAAAAATCATTAAATGCCTTTTTACTTTTGTTGAATTTCAAATAAATAAACTTGGAGATAAAAAAGACAACAAAGATATTTATCAAAAGGATTGTTATAAGTTCAGTTAAGTCTTGTTTATTGGCAAAAATTAATTCCACTTTTTTAAATCATATTATAAATTGCGGGTGCAATTAAGAAAAAAATTGAAAGAAATCCTAATCATAATTTAGTTTTTCAACCAGTTTTGTAACTTGTTGAAAATTTTGAAATATGAGAAAAATATTAATTTTTATGCTTTTCATAGGCTTAAATCACAGCCTTTATGCAGTAAAGAAAAATCAAAATAAGACGATTGACTCGTTAACAATTGATATGAAAGTTAGTAAAGGTTTAATTAACACCTACACAAATGATGAAAATAAATTATATTTTGAAATTTCTGAAAATTTATTGGGAAAGGAACTCTTAGTTGTCACCAGGCTGGCTCAACTACCAGGTAATTATGCTGGATATCTAAACGCTGGATCAAAAACAGCTGAGCATGTTGTTCAATTTGAAAAGCATGCAAAAAAAATCCTGCTTAAAGAGGTTAGTTTTACTGATATTTCTGACGAAGAAGATCCGATATCCTTAAGCATTGCAGTTAATAATTTTAAACCAATACTTGGGGCTTTTGATATTAAAAACTCTGAAGATGACAGATATCTGATTGATGTCTCCAGTTATTTTATGTCTGATTCACCAGGGTTTAATATTATAAGATCTTATGAAAAGGACAATTATAAAATGGGTGGAGTTGACAAAAAAAGAAGTTTTATCGACTCAGCAAGAAGCTTTCCAAAAAATACAGAAATACTTCACACATTAACCTTTAGTGTAAACAAAGCACCAAGGTCAAATAGAACAAAAACCTTTAGTTTTCAGATAAATCATTCAATTATTGCTTTGCCTGAAAATCCCATGCCTGTGAGATATGAGGATGAAAGGGTTGGATGGTTCACCTTAAATAAAATAAATTACAGTTCTGAAAAATTAAAATCTGACAGTTATAATATCGTCAGAAGGTGGAGACTTGAACCATCCGACCCGGATGCTTATAATCGGGGTGAATTGGTTGAACCCATAAAACCAATAATTTACTATTTAGACCCAGGGACACCAATGAAGTGGAGAAAATATTTTAAAATGGGAATCGAAGACTGGAATAGTGCTTTTGAAAAAGCAGGATTTAAAAAAGCTATAATAGCTAAAGACCCTCCTGGCGAAGAAGAAGACCCAGATTTTAGCCCTGAAGATGTAAGATACTCAACTGTAAGATATGTAGCATCTACCACCAGAAATGCTATGGGGCCAAGTGTTTCAGATCCTAGAACAGGTGAGATTATTGAAAGTGATATTGTATGGTACCACAACCATTTGAGATCTTATAGAAACCGATACCTTTTGGAAACAGGAGCTGCAAATCCTAGTGCAAGAACATTATTCACTCCCGAAAAAGAAATTGGTGAAATGATGAGGCAAGTCATTGCACATGAAATAGGACATGCTTTAGGATTACCACACAATATGAAAGCTAGTAGTGCTTACCCAGTTGATTCATTAAGATCAGGAAATTTTACTCAAAAATTTGGTATTGCAACTACTATTATGGATTATGCAAGATACAATTATGTCGCTCAGCCCGGTGATGAAAATATTAGGTTTGTTAGACAGCTTGGGCCCTATGATGATTACTCAATAGAATGGGGTTACAGGTATTTTGGTAAGAGTCCAGAGGAGGAAAAAGAAATTCTTAAAAAATTTGTTGATGAAAAATCATTAAATCCAATATACATGTTTGGTGGATATGGAAACGATCCAAATTCTCAAACAGAAAATATTGGTGATGATCCTGTTAAGGCTAGTATGTATGGCATCAGTAATTTAAAAATAGTTGCAAAAAACTTAAAAGAATGGACAGTAGAACCTAAAGAAAATTATAATGAACTTGACGAGCTTTACGGGGAATTAATCGGGGTATATAGAAGGTATATCTATCACGTCCTTAAGCTAGTTGGCGGTATTTATGATACCCCTCATAATGAAAATCAAAAAGGAGTTATAAGGTATCTGAATGTTGATATTGATAAGCAAATTGAGGCACTAAAATTCATGGAAAAAAACCTTTGGAATACTCAAAATTGGTTGATGGATAAAACAATAATATCTCAAATAAAAAGTGAAGGTATTCTAAGTTCCCTCCAGGCACTTCAGTTAAGTGCATTTAACGGTATATTAAGTGTTAGTAAACTAAATAGAATGTTGTCGGCAGGAGAGTCTTTAGAAGGAAACCCTCTTTCGGTTGAAGGATTAATCGATAATTTATTTGAAACAATTTTAAAAAATCCCGAAAATCCCGATCTATCTGAACAAAGATTACAAATACATTTTGTTCAAAGAATTGACGAGCTTATGGGTGAAGAAAAATTAAACCCAAGTATTAAAGGTCTTTTATTAGATACAAAAAATAAGATATATAAACTTGCTAAAAGAGGGAGTGGTTCTCATTTTAAATACTTGAAATCTATTAGTGAATAAATATGGAATGGTATAAAAAAAACAGAAAATACCTTTACGCAGCGGTAATATGCTGGTTTCTTTACAGAATTATTACATCAATGATGTACTAATTTAATCGAGCATATATTTGATTGCTAATGAACTTTTAGAAAATGAAATTTTAAGTTCATTCACTCTTTCTTTGGAGCTTTTAATTTTAACTGAAAGATAATTGGTTTTTGCAAATTTATTTATTAAATCACTCAATAGTCCGCTAGGTAATAAACTTCTTTTTTGAGGTTTAATAAAAACACTACTGAGTTGTAATTGAAAGTTGTGTTCGTATTTAAATTCTTCAAATGATATCTTCTGTAATTGAACCGACTCAATGTTATTATTTGAAAATGAAGTTAAACTAAATAATAATAAAAAGGTTACAAAAAAACGCATATTGAAAGATAAAAAATAATTTATAATTCAGGGTTTTCTTTTTTTGAATAGTCTACTTTCCATAAACCTAATCTATACCAAAATGGGCTTCTATAAACTAATTTTTCTGGATATTCAACCTCCCTTTGTTTTACGACTGAAAGGATTTTACGCATATTTTCCCCCTCACTTAAAGGGTTTTGTTTTGATATTCTAAAACAAACTTTATCATTAAAATCTACAAACCATATAGTCTCATGTCTTTTCTCTTTCCCTTTATCATCTTTACTTATTTCAGTAACATTTATAAAATGCTTTATTCCACTCCATGTTCCACTTCTATATCTAATCTTTGGAAAAAGAAAGGATTTAAAAATCCCGGTAGAATTAACTGTAACCCTATACACTATTGAATTAATTACTACAAAAAGTAATGGAATTGTGAACTCATAATAACCTTTGATTATTTCAAGTATTTCGATTTCACCGTCCCATTGAAGTCTTAACATCATAAATAAAATAATTCCATTAGCGCCTAATCCTATAATATTTAATTTTAATGTTGATATATCTCGCATATTAATATCACAAATTATAAATATTGCTAACAGTGCAATTTTTGTATATTGCGCAAAATAATCAATTTTATGAAAAAGTATATCTATTTATTCCTATTTAGCGCACTAATTTTTTCATGCTCTGACTCAGAAACAGATAATTCTATAGAGAATCTGACAACAGAAGAGCATATTCAATTAATCAAAAACTACGAAGGTAAAATTGAAATTAGTTTTGACGAATTACCCGAAGTTTCTCAAAATCATATAAATAATATAGAAAATAATATTACGGCTGAATTGATATTAAACGCTGAAAATTTAGGCTATGAAGTAAAACTTAGAAGACAGTCTAGAAATTTAGTTTCTATTTTAAATATACTTTACATATACTTTGATGAAAATGGTGAACTACTTTTTGAGGAAAATTATGATGAAGACGATGATGGTGATTATGATGTTTTTGAAGAATGGGGAAACTACATGTGTTTTGATATACAATTTCCTATTATAATAACTATGCCTGACGACTCTCAGGTGTCTGTCGGAGATGAAGATGAATTGTACGAAGCTGTAGATATATATTATGAGATGAGTGATGAGTATGAAGTATTGCCTGATATTAATTTTCCTATAAATATTGTTTTCTATTTTGAAAATGAAAACGGAAATGAACAAGAAGAAGTTATTGACATTGGAAGTTATGAAGAACTTGAAATGTATTTTGATTTGTGTTCCGACGAGGACAATAATGGTTGGGATGATGAAAGCTGGTTTGAAATTGATTGTGTTGACCTTATTTACCCAATTTCAATAGAGAATCCTCAAGGTGATATTATATATGTAGAAAGTGAATACTATTTACATGAATATATCGATCAATACTATCAAAATTGTAATAGTAATGACTGTGGAGATTTTTCCTTAGTATACCCCTTAACAGTAGAATATTATTCTGAAACGAACGATCAAACTCAGGATTTAACGATAAATTCAGAAGAAGAGTTACAAGAACTTTTAGATGAGTATTGTTATAATGATGATGGTGAGGATGGTCTTGATACATGTGGTGAAATAGTTTACCCAATAACAGTCGAAGCTCCAAATGGTAACCAATTTACTGGAAATAGTGAGGAGGAAATTATGTCATTTATTGAAGAATGGTCTTCAAATAATTGTAATACAATGGAGTGTAATACAGATTTTGAATTGGTTTTTCCAATAACTATGGAGTTTGAAGATGACCAAGGTGATATAATTGTAATGACAATTCAATCTGAACTTATGCTTGAGGAAATATCCGAGCAATTCTGTGAAGATTAAAATAAGTAATAATCCATACTGTTCTTTTATCTAAAAACTTAATTGTTTATTTTTTATTAAATTGTTATAACTAACTATTTAATAAACAAAACAATAATGGGCTATAAAAATGATGTTTTTTTATATCTATGGATTGTGCTTATTATATATGCAATTCTTTATTCATTTTATAAAAAGTATATAAAAAAATAATTTCGAATTTTTTTTAGATGTTTTAATACCAAATAAAATGAATAGAAAAATTTCACATAAAATTAGAAGAGCTCATAGATATTTAGGGCTTTTTTTAGGACTACAGTTTTTAATGTGGACAATTAGTGGATTGTATTTTAGCTGGACTAATCTCGATGAAATTCATGGAAATCAATTTAAAAATCTTGATTATGAACCAATGGCTTTTGAAGATTTAATTAGTCCTTCTGAGATTAATCACTCTGTTGCGATTAAAACCATTGAAATCCGTGACATAAAAAAAGAGCCTTTTTATTTAATAAATGGGTCTTATTTGTATAATGCAAGAACCGGAGATAAAAAGACAATTTCAAAGGAAGATGCTATATATATCGCAAATAATCATATGAAAGAGGGCTTAGAAATATCAAGTATTGAAAGAATATATGAAGTTGGAAAACACCACGAATACAGAGAAAAGCTTCTTCCTGCTTATGTAATAAATTATATATCAGATGAAAATTTAAAAGCATATATCTCGATAGAGAATGCCAAATTCCAAACAGTAAGACATAGAGATTGGAGGTGGTTTGATTTCTTATGGATGACTCATACTATGGATTATGAAGGAAGAGATGATTTTAATAATACAGTACTGAGAATATTTTCACTATTGGGTCTTATAACTGTATTTAGTGGATTTTCTTTATGGTTTGTATCTTCGCCAACTGTAAGAAAATTTTTAAAGTGAAAAATTATACAGATATTATTATTGTTGGAGCAGGTCTTTCGGGTGTAGGTGCAGCATGTCATTTGCAGAGAAAAAATCCTGAAAAATCATATGTGATTTTCGAAGCAAGAGAAGAATTAGGTGGTACTTGGAGTCTATTTAAATATCCTGGCATAAGATCAGACTCTGACATGTATACATTTGGTTTTTCATTTAAAACTTGGGACAACCCAAAGTCTTTTGCAGATGCTCCAAATATTTTAAAATATTTAAATGAGGCAGCAAATGAATACAAAATAAAAGATAAAATTAAATACCAGACCAAAGTATTAAAAGCAAACTTTGACACTCAAAATAAAATATGGTCAATAACCACAATTAACAAAGTTGGAAACGAGGAAACATACCACTCTCGATTTCTCTTTTCTTGCACAGGATATTATAATTATGATGAAGGTTATACCCCTGACTATAAAGGGATTGAGAACTTTGAAGGAAAAATAATACATCCACAACATTGGCCTGAAAATTTAGATTATAAAAATAAGCGGGTTGTGGTAATTGGTAGTGGAGCTACAGCCGTAACAATTGTTCCTGAAATGGCTAATGAAACATCAGAAATTACAATGCTTCAAAGGTCTCCAACTTACGTGGGTGCTTTTCCTAATAAGGATAAATATGCTGAATTATTTAAAAAATATTTTCCAAAAAAAGTTGCTCATAAGCTCATAAGATTTAAAAATATATTTATTCAAATTTTATTTTTTCAGGCATGTAAAATCTGGCCTAACTATATGAAAAAATTACTAGTCAAAGCTGCTCAAAGAAAATTAGGTGATTTTCCAGCTAAGCCTCATTTTGAGCCAAATTATAACCCTTGGGATCAAAGGTTTTGTGTTGCGCCTGATGGAGATTTATTTAGAGCCATTCGAAAAGGTAAAGCAAATGTAATCACTGATAAAATTGAGTCATTTAGTAAAAAGGAAATAAAACTAGCTTCTGGCAAAAATTTAGAAGCCGATATAATTATTAGTGCAACTGGGTTAAAGCTTCTAGCTTTTGGAGGGTCAAAAATTAGCATTGATAACAGTACTTATAATCCATCTGATGCAATAACTTATAAAGGACTAATGCTTAGTGGGCTACCAAATTGTATCTTTTTCGCTGGATACACCAATGCATCGTGGACATTAAAAAGTGATCTAACAAGTGAATATACTAGTAGGCTATTTAATTTAATGGATAAGAAAGATTATTCTTTCTTTATGCCTAAAGTTGATAATCAAAAAATGAATATTTCTCCTCTTCTTAATTTAAATTCTGGATATATTAATAGGTCTTCACACCTTTTCCCAAAGCAAGGTGCCAAGCTACCATGGAAACTTTATCAAAATTATTTTTTTGATTATAAAATGCTAAGAATTAATAAAATTAAAGACAAAAATTTAATACTTTACTAATTAATCAAAATTTAAATCGACTATGAAAAATTTATATAGACTTATCCTTTGCTTAACATTAATGACATGTGGATCAGACGAAAGTTCTGGGAATGATGACGTAATTAATTTACCTGTTATTATTTCAGCAAATGTTAGTTCTTTATCATTTGAAAGTACAATGGTAACACAGATTTCTGATTCTCAGGTAATTATTATAAGCGCTGAAAATACTACATCTGAAATATTTGTTGTTTCACCAAACGGATATGAAGTTTCATTAGATAATAACTCTTTTTCTCAGGAAATTTCCTTTGTTCCTGAAATTTCAAATGAAATATATGTTCGTTTTATGCCGACGGAAATTACAAATTATTACTCTAGTTTATCAATATCATCACAAGAAGTAAACAATATTAACATTAATCTATTTGGTATTGGGACAATGTTACTATATAATTACCAAACTTTTCAAAATCAAGCATTGGGCTTTGGTGGTGGTTTTAGTCAATCTTCATCTCAATTATTTAATCTTCATGATGATCTTTCAAACATAGAACAAATAAAAATGTTTTTACAAATTGAGTGCCCTAGTACTGGATGTGACGATTGGGATAGATTTGCAAATGTAAAAGTCAAAGATCAAACCACTGGAAAATGGTATGAAATTGCAAGATACATAACTCCGTATTGGGTTGGAACTCAAGAGCTTGAAAGAGGATTAGAATTCGACGTTACAGATTTCAAATCATTACTTACTGGGTCAACTGAGCTGCGTATTTATATTGAAAATTGGACGCAAAAAGCAGATTTAGTTTCCATCGAATTTGATTATATTGACGGGACTCCTGATTACCCGTACTATGCAGTTGCTGAAATTTTAAATTTTCATGCAAATTCCATCGATGGGGTTCCTTATGGGGTTTCTCACAACCTTGATTTAAATAAAAATATTCAAATTCCCTCTAATGCAGAAAGTACATATCTAAGAACAATTATTTCTGGATGGGGTCATGCTACACCTGTTGATTCAGATGGTAGGCCATGTGCCGAGTGGTGTTACAGAACTCATGATGTTAAAATTAACGGGGCAATAACATATCAACATTACATGGGACCAATCGGGTGCCCTACTAATCCAATTAATAACCAGGCACCTGGAAATTGGATGCAAAATAGAGCAGGATGGTGCCCAGGAATGGCTGTACCTGTTCGAATTGATGATATTGGGTTATCTTTTAATGGTAACGGTTTCGATTTTGAGTATGATTTCCAAAATTGGTACTCAGACGGTGGAAGCACAAGTGGTCAAACTGGAGCATATTATGCCATATCATCATATGTTGTTGTAAAGAGCAGTACTGAAATTTCAAGCCCAGCTATTATAGACTAATTTTATTGATCGAGAATGACTTCATCTGGAAGTGAGAATGATCCTCTTTTAATTTCCCAAAAGTTTGAGATTTTATCAATATTGAGTTTTGAGTAATAATGAGGAAACTTGCCCTTGCGGACTGTTTCATGAATTGGATTCTCGTAAACGAGATTGTCCGCAATATCAATGCTTTTGAACTGCAGTAATATCAAGGAATCAAATTCGTTAAAATAATAATGCAGTGTGCCCGATAATTGGCTAGCTGTTGAAAGATGAACAAAACCGTCTTTTAAATCTAACTCTGTAATAATATATCCGTTTTTTTTTGAATCATTCCATTGATTATGGGTTAAAATCTTATATACATTATTATTCATTTTAACTTGTGGGTTTTGATTATTTTCAAAAAGTAACATTACAATAGCAATTGTAATCATTACCATTGATAAAGTTTTAAAATTTAAATTTATTTTATCGAATGTCATGATTCTTTAAAATGACAATAACAACTTACTATGAAAAGGCAAATTGCCCCCCACATTAGGTAAATGAAATGAGAAGAAGGAATCCAGTAATATGCTAGAATCAGATTCGATATAAGCAAAAACCCTAATATATATAGAAGTCTTGTTCTAAATTTATGAATTTGAAAAAACTCATTAGTAGTAAATAGCATAAATGTTAAGCCAGTCCCAAAAACATAAAATCCCAAAAACCTATAAATTTGTTTTAGATATTCACCTAAAGTCAAATTTCCCTCGATTAAGAATAACTCTACAAAACTCATTTCTAATCTCTCCTCATTTGCAACTTGATCTAAAATCCATGGTTCAGAACTTATCATCCACCTGATTCCAGCAATGCAGAGTGTTGCAGAAATTAATATTATCGGAAACTTAATGTAATTGTGTGACTTATTCATTAAAATGTACCCCACTTATTTCTTATCATTAATCCGAGACCAGCATTTATTAAAACTAAGGATAAAGTCCCTATTAAAAACCAACTTCTGTCTTCATATTTGGAGATTAATGCCTCTCCAAAAACACAAACTCCCGATGAAAATAAAATTAGTCCAATTAAGGCAAAGGCATATCTTTTCATATTTCAGAACTTTTTTTGGTTAATTCCCATATCATCAGTAGACTCCAAATCACAGCAAATTTAGGATCTTTATCAATCATGAAGCCTGCATATACACCTATTAGCACCAGCAAAATTAGTTTCCATCTTGGAAATACTCTTTTACTAAAAAACCATTTTTTCACAATTACAATTTACAATAATTAAAAAAGAATAATAAATGTGCTGATGATTTCTTAAATTTGGCGTAATTATATATTCTTCTTGGAACTATTAATATTATATATTTTTTTAACGATTAGTCTCTCATTTCTTTGCTCTATTCTTGAGGCTGTACTACTAAGTATTAATACCACCTTTATAAAAATTGAAATTAAAGAGGGTAAAAAATACGCAAAGACATTGTCCAATTTAAAAGATTCAATCGATGAGCCATTAATAATTATTTTAACATTAAATACAATAGCGCACACAGTTGGCGCTATCTTAGTTGGAGTTCAGGCCAAAGTAGCTTACTCGGAATTGAATCTTGAAAACACTTTTTTTGCTAGTGGAATATCGGATGAGGTTTTGGTTGGATTTGTTTCAACTGCGATGACAATAATGATACTGCTTTTTTCTGAAATAATACCTAAAACTATTGGAGCAAAATATTGGAATAGTTTAGCAAAATTTACAACAGTTTTTCTTTCATCAATAATTCCAATTTTCAAGTACACGGGAATTCTTTGGGTTTTACAAGCATTCACTAAATCAATTGGAGGGTCAAAAAAAGAACTTTTTCTTAAAAGAGAAGACATTACAACCATTGCAGAAATTGCAGAAGAACAAGGAATAATTGAAGAAAAAGATTCAAAATTTATTAAAAATATTGTTAAACTCAGGAATGTCTCTGTAAAAGAAATAATGACTCCTTATTCAGTTGTGGTAACCGCTGATGAGAATTCAACCGTTAATGATTTTTATACAAAAAATACGGAGTTAGTATTTTCTAGAATTCCTATATTAAATGGGGGAGAAATCAAAGCTTATGTTTTAAAAGATACAATTCTGGAAAATATAATTAGTAATAAAGGTGATTTTAAATTAAAAGAAATTAAACGTCCTATAATTACCTCAAATGAAACAACAAAAATTCCTGTACTCTTTGATATTCTTCTCAAAAAGAGAGAACATATTTCACTAATAATCGATAAATCTAAAAATGCCATTGGAATAGTTACTTTAGAGGATATAATAGAAACTATATTAGGTTATGAAATTGTAGATGAAACAGACAAGGTTGACGATATGCAATTGCTAGCAAAAGAAATTAGTTCAAATAATAATGCTGATTAGATTATTTATTTTACTAAATTGCTATTCTAACCAAAAAAAGATGAAAAAAATTATATATACACTACTTATTTGTGCTATCATTGTTTCATGTAATTCAGTTAATAATTCTGATGATTTAGCGGCAACAAAATCTTTTGATGAAAATTCAAAAACAATGCAACTTCTTTTAGAAAGCTACGCCAGTGAATCGGTTGATTATTCTAAGTTTTCAGATGATGTTGTTTTTAGAGGTACTTTACTGGGAGCTCCCGATACATTAAGATTAGATCAAATAAAATCTATCCATAAAGAGTTTTTTGCCAAGTATGATGTAAAGCATATGGCTCCATTTAATTTTCTACAAGGGGTTAACCCTGAGACCGGTGAATCGGATGGCTCTGTTAGATTTTATTATGATATGCAGGTGACCAATTCCTCCAACGGAAAGTCTGTTGTAATTCCTATTTATGAATCCTTTGATTTTGACGAAGATGGAAAGGCATTATACGTACAATGGTATTGTGATTGGACTGCTTCAATTGAATCGTTGGAGTAAATAATTGAAAGTTAAAAAAAAGTTAGATTACTTCTCTTCAAAGCTGTCACATGTATACTTTTCATTAACCTCAACGTTATGAAAACTACACAAAGAGTTCATTAAAAGATTTTGACAGTTTACACAACTATTGCTTAATTGTAAATTTTTCATAATTATACTTTTATTATGGTCAAATATATTATAGATTTTCTTTAGAATAGTTCTAAATGTATGATTTTCATATATTTATATTTAGACTTATTAAAAATAAAAAAATTTAACAGAACTAAATTTATGATTTTAATTACTGTGATTAATATGAAAAACATCAGATAAATTCTGCTTTATCTGTTAGTCTCCATTTAAATGATTATGTGCTTTAATAATTGCCTTACGCCTGACTTGTATTAAATCCCTTGTGGCTTTTAAATACAAACCCAATGAGCGTTCATTAAATACAACTTTAAACTCATCTGAATAGTCTGAAGTTAAATAAACATCTCCTCCAATTTTTTCAAATCTTAATATAAATTTAGCCCCTTGTTTTACACCTGTATTCACAATCTTACTCTGAGCGACCTCATCAATTGTAAGATCTACTCCGCTGGCAGTTTTAATATATTCTTGCATTAAACTATTCCACTCTTGTGCAGTAAAATTTTTCCACAATAGTCTGGAAAAATCTATACCATATTCGTTTGCCCAACCTTGACTAGTAAATGCAAATAATACATATTTTTTTCCTGAATCTTTATCAGTAATTTCAAAAGTGATAACCCCAACAGATGATAAATCTTTGAGCTTTGTTCCTTTCAATGATGCTGTTTTTAACTCAAAATTAATTAGATATGGATATGCTGTAAGAACCTGTTCAACTGCTTCTTGTTCTAAGGTTTCCTTTATCTGCTCAACAGCAGCAATAGCTCCTCCAATCGCTAAAACTCCAGCTGCTGCAGCGGCTACTCCATCATTATTTTGAGCTATTTGCTCTTTAGGAATAAAAATTAAGGCAACCAGCAGTATTATTATTGATTTTTTCATTTGATTAATTTTAAGTAATAAATTTAATAATTCCTGTTTTAAGGATTTGTAAAATTTTATAACTTTTGCAAACAACTTACTATCTTTAGAACGGGGTAAACTGCCAAAAAAATGAAAAGAATCTATAATTTTCTAAAAATTAAGCTGTGCTACAGAACATATTGGAAACAGTGGTTGGCATTCTTTAGCTTAATGCTCGTAATTATTTTAGTAAGTGAATACTCCAACTATACAACTAAGAGAGTGCTTAAATATCAATGAGAAAAAGCTAATGAAAAATTAGAAGTTGCGAAAGAAAAAGACTCATTTAAATACAAAAATAGTAAATTAAAAAGTGGTAAATGAGTGTCTTTTATATTTAATAATCAGCGATTTGTAAAACCCTAAACAACTTACTATATTGTTGGAAAAATTAAAAATTAAAAAATTTTAAAAACCTAATATGAAAAGAATAATATATTTTACTCTGGTATCAACCCTATTATATAGTTGTAATGTAGAGAATAGTAACCAAGATTTTGAAGAGGTAAGTAATTTCATCGCAAGCCAATTCGATTTTTTCACTAATAGCAGTCTGGAACAAGCGAAAAATACATTTTCAGCAGACGCTGTTTTAATTGGAACTGATGAAGCTGAGTACTTAAGTGGTTGGACTGAAATTGAACCATCAATTATTGGGCAGCTTGCAATCGATGACCCTAAATTCTTAACAAGAGATTTAAATATTGTGATGAGTGATGCTGGAGATATGGCATCATATACCCAGCTTTTGGATTTCACTTTTTCTGTTGGAGGAGATTCTGGAGAAATAAATAACGTTAGAAATAGTGGTGTAGTAAAAAAAATTAATGGAGAGTGGAAAGTTGTCCAAATTCACTGGTCCATTGGAGTTCAAGGACAAGCAGTAGAATATGAATATTAGTTCTTTACAATAAAATATAATCCATTAATAAAATGGAAAAACTTGAAAAATTAATTTATTCATTTAAATACCTTCCTCCATTTTTATATTTTGGATCTGCTGGATTAATCGCCTATGACATTTATTGTTATTTTATTAAAGAGACTGAATTTCTTAACGAATATTTAGAGTTGGCTTTGTTTATTTTATTTTTTTATATGACACACTTAGGGTTGAAAAATATAAAAAAGAAAAAATAATATACATTTATAAAAAGGCGATGAAAAATCATAAATATATTTTTCACTAACTTGTTTACACATAAAAAAATAAAATATTATGAAAAACTATTTAAGATTTTACTTTATGTTGATTATTTCATTGTTATTCCTTGGATGTAATAATGCAGTACAATCAAATGTATTCGGATATGAATACGAGGATGGAAACAAAGTAGATATAACTACTGGAGATCAAGCCTCGCTTCAAGTGATTACAGACTATTTTGAGGGCTATAACAATAAAGATCTTGAAACGGTTAAAAACTTAGAACACGATGATTTTTTAGGTTTTGCACATACAGGTCAGGTTGTGGAAGGAAGTGAGAAACATATTGAAATGTCTAAACAATTTTTAGATCAGTTTCCCAATGCAAAATGGGAAATATTATGGTCTATTTCTTCAAATATAAATTTTAAAGATAAGCCTTCTGAAAACTGGGTAACTACTTGCTTAAACATTAGCTTTGGTGAAGGAGAAAATACAAATAATTACCAAAGAATTTTTGATGCACAGATAATAAATGGGAGGATTAAAAATGCTTACTTATTCCAAAGAGACATGTCGGATAGAGAATTAAAATAATATAAATAAGCTGATATTATTAAATAAAGATACATGAAAAAAATCTATATTAAATGATAGCTTTTTCTTACTTATCTAGGGTTAACTTTTGTCAGTTTAATTTTCTTTCTTTATAAATATCTAAAAAATGAAAAAACTAAAATCTCCAAAATTTAATCCTTATATCTTTTTTACGCTTGTTATCCTTGATGTGTTTTTCTTATATAATTTAATTCAATACATCCGTTTCGGACTCGATACACATTTATATGGGTTTATTATTTCTTTAGGTGCTGGTATTATTATTCTTATCTATCTTTGGAAAAATGACTACTTTCCAAAACACGACAAAACTGAATAAATCAGATTCAAAAAATAAACCCACAAACAAAATGAAAAAGCTAATACTATTGCTATTTATTCCAATTGTATTTGCTTGTAATAATGATGAGGAGGATATACCTAATATGTGTGTTGATGAATCATTAATCAATTTAGATTATGCTTGTACTCAAGAATATCAGCCTGTATGTGGGTGTGATGCAAACACATATGGAAATAACTGTGAGGCTTTTTATTTTTACGGGGTTATTGCATATGTAGATGGACCCTGCAACTGAACAATAGAAAATATGAAAAATCTAAGACTCTAACTAAATCCATCTTCTGGTTTTAGTCATATATAGTATGTAATCTTTACCAAATTTTTCTGTAAGAAAAATCTCTTCTCTTTTAATTTGAAATCTATTTATCCAACAATAAAAAATTATAGGTGTAATAATTGAGAAAATATTCAAATAAAATATTGATGTTGATGTGACGATCATCAACAAACCTAAATACATAGGGTTTCTTGAATATTTATATATTCCCGAGTTATAAGCTTGTTAACTTTTTTAAACTTTATTGGATCAATTGTAGTTTTTGATTTTATAAACTTGAAAATTGGAGTGATTAAAATAAGTACACCTACTAATAGTATAATAAGTGAGATTAAGTTTTGATTAGGTAAGAAAATTAGATCAATTTTTTTGGATGAAAAATAATTAGAAATAACTAAAATTAGAACTAATAGAGGTGGTGGTATTTTTAACATTTTTAAATATTAATTTAATAGTAGTTTGTCAAAATAGTAAATTTTAATAAATACCGACATATCAATATCTTCGTTTTTTACTTGACAAAACCAAAAAAAACTTTTTCGCTATCTTGCAGATACATTAAACACCTAAATAAGGTATGAAAAAAAATCAAAAATTAATTCTCGCTATTATCGCAGGTTTTCTTGCTGTAATGATTCCATATCTTTTATTCTTCAACTAAACAAAAATACTATATGAAAAAAAAAATTATCATAAACCTAATTACTATAGTGATTGGAGTTGCCATTTTTTTTTATGCACAAGAATTTGGTTTTAACTTTGATGGAGTCGAAGGAATAGGACTTATTTTACTAATGTTTTTGTTTACAGTTGGTTGTTTTTGGACTATAAAAAACCAATAAGAAAGATTAAACAAAAATTCGACATGAAAAAAACTCATAAAGATTTTTTGATATATACGTTTATTGTTTACCTGGCTGTTGCAATTGATGTTTTTCCTTTTGAAATTAGATTAAATCCATTGGATTGGGACAATAAAACATTAGCAAGATTTATGGTAATTTTTTTTGTAATTCTATATTGTAGTGGATTTTGGAATAAATTGTTTATTAATGAAAAAATCAAAAAATGGATAGGCTAATACTATTACTATTTATTCCACTTGTCTTTGCTTGTGATGAAAATAGAATCAAATATGAATTTCTCATTAAAGATGAATCTTTTAAAAACAATTTTATTATCAGCGCTAATGAAGACATTATTCAACTCTCTGAGGGCTTTACTTATTATAAATGGGAAAATAAAAGCTCGAA
>CENX01036733.1_pt1 | contig 16288 bp, 13 predicted proteins | sample 361321 | NCBI WGS metagenome assembly CENX01 (sample SAMEA2619678, study PRJEB7988) | marine metagenome | isolation source: saline water (ENVO:00002010), including | reverse complement strand
TTTATATCCATTAACAATTGCTTATAACTAACCGAGCTACTATTGTTTATGCTCGGTTTTTTTTTAAAGAGGTTAAGATGAAAAATAAAATTATATCATTAATATTATTAGTATCACATGTTTTTGCAGTGGGAGAAGCTGGTGCTATTTTCTTATTAATAGCCCCAGGGGCATCAGCTGCAGGTACAGGGGAAGCTCAAGTTGCCAAGGTAGATGACTCTTATGCTTCATACTATAATCCAGCAGGCTTAGGTTTCCAGAACAGATCAGGATTCTCGGGCATGCATGTTAACTGGCTTCCTAATCTTGCGGACGATTTGTATTATGAGTTTTTAGCATTCAAGCAACCTATTGGTTATGGTACTGTTGGTGGGCACTTAATTTATTTAAATTTAGGTGAACAGCAAGGAATGGATGAGTTTGGTAATCCAACTGAAACATTCAAAAGTATGATGTGGGCTGCATCAGCAAGCTATGGAGCAAAATTGACATCATCTTCTTCAATAGGTTTAAACTTTAAAGTTTTTCATCAAAAGCTAGCAAATACAGCAACTGGCTCAGAAAGTGGTAAGCCATATTCAACTGATTTTGCGTTTGATTTAGGTTATTTAAAGCAATTCTCAAAGCCTGAAGATGGAATCTTTAACTTTGGGATGTCTATATCTAACATAGGACAAGAAATTGATTTCATAGATAATGAACAAGCAGATCCTGCTCCTACGAATTTAAGACTTGGTCTTTATAAACAGTTCATTATAAATGATTATAATAAAGTTGGTTTAATTTTTGATATAAATAGACTTCTTGTTGCAAAATATGCTTCAATGGATTGGGATAATAATGGTATAATTGATTTAGGAACTAAAGAAGAGGGTTATTCTGACCCATGGTATAAAGCTGTTGTAACATGCTGGCTTGATGACTGGTATTACAAATATAACAGAGATTATGATGGCGATAGAATGATTGGAGGCTACGATCAAGTAAATGGTGGATTTAGAGCTTTTGATGGTGGCTTGGAATATGTAGATCAAAATCTCACCATCCCTGGATATACTCAAGATCTTGATGATCCATTATTTAATCCATCTGGTTGCAATGGAGGTCTTTGTAGTCAAAGTGGATATTACTATAATGGATATAATTGGTTTACAGACCTTAACTTTTTAGATCATGCTGATGAATTTAATGATCTGAATTCAGATGGAATTTGGAATCCTGCAGAACCTTTTTATGATGAAGGCAGTGGCCTTGTCCAAATTCAAAGTATGCCTGGTGGAAATTTTTCAGATTTAAATTCTAACAACCAATGGGATGTTGGTGAACCTTTTAATGATGAACAAGGTAATATAATTTTTGAAGGATATTCATTAGATATTGAAGATTATAATTATATGTTAATCGGTAATAGTCAAGGTAATAATCAATATTGGATTTATTATAATTCAAATCCAGGAGCAATGGTATTAGTCGAAACTGATGGTCAAGATATAGTAGCAATAAATCCTGGTGATAAAGTTTATAACGAGGGTGAATCTTTTGTTGATTGGAATGGTGATGCTTCTCATACTTCCGCAGAACCATGGGTTGATATTAATCAAAATGGTGGATTTGATAGAGGTTACTCCAAAAATAATCAAAATGGTAAAAAAGAGGTAGGATCAAAAGATGACTACTCATTTTCTGATGAACTAAAAGAATTGATAGCTAATGTTGGACTTGAATATTGGTATACTGATAATTTTGTTCTTAGGGCAGGATATATAAATGATAGAGAAGGTAAAATAATGAATCCTACTTTTGGGGCAGGAATTAAATTTGGTCAATACGCATTTGATTTTGGATATACGGCTGGAGATGAAGGACATGCGAGAGCTAATACAATGTTCTTCTCAATTAGTATGGATCTAACTCCAATTGAACTCTAAGTTTATATATATACTTTTATCAATAATAAGTTCGGGTATAGTTTTTTCGTCAAACCTGTTACCAATTCTAAATTCAACCGATATAGAAAGACAAAGTAATTCAGTATATATAATTGGGATAATGGTTGAATTTGAACCAGAAATAGTAGATGATCCTAGAACTACTGGAAATGGTACTTTTCTCAAATATTCAAATATAGATTCACTGGTAAATTGTTTTAATAGTCAAGATTCAAGATGTTCAGGTTTTTTAATTGATCCACCCCCTCACAATAGTTCATATTTTGAAAGCCAAATAGAAGCCGTAAAAAATTATTATTTAAATACTTCCTATAATAATATCTCTTCTTTTGAATATCATGTTATTGATAGTGTTTATCAATTAGATAGAAAAATGGCTGAATATTCTGAATTATCAAATTATAATGAACCAGAACAGAGTATAGCGTTACTTTACTCAGATGGTCTAGAATTGGCATCGGATGAAATTGAAGATCATATATATTCTATAGGTACAGAAATTAATGATATTCTTATAGTAATGTTCCACGCAGGTGTTGGAGAGGACTATACATTTGAGGGTTATCTTGATCCCGCTAATTATGATATTAGAAGTGGATATATTGAGGAAACTATGCTTGGGTTGGTTCCAGAATCTTCATGGATGAAACAAAATAATATTGATAAAGGGATTTTACTTCCAGAAGGATTAAATCTTATATATTATGAAACGATTGAAGATATTTATGGATGTTCAGAAAATTTTTTATGTGATGCTCAAATTGGCATGACTGGTCTTTTTTCTTACTTATTAGGTTATGAATTTGGCCTTTCTGAAATGTTTAATAGAAATAGCGGACAAACCGGAATTGGACAATTTGGATTAATGGACGTAGGTTCTTTTAATTTGAGAGGAGTTATCCCTGCACCACCTAATCCCTGGTCTAGAATACAAGCTGGTTGGAATCAAGCAATTATAAATGATTTTTCAAATAATTCTCCTATATCAATCAATAAGAGATATTTAGGTTTTGAAAATCAAAATGATAGTACATTATTTAGACTAAACATTTCAAATTCAGAATACTATCTTATTGAGAATATTGATAATAAAATTATAGATAATTTATCATTTGAAGACATTCAATATGCAGATAGCTTGAATGGATTATTGCTACCTGACTCTGTTGTATCTATATTTGATAAATTATTATTTATTGACGGAGTAATCTCATATGGTGATGAATGTAATGAAAATTTTCCCTTAACAATAGATAATGAAACTAATGTGATTGTATGCTCAAATAACTATGATTATGGTTTACCTGGAAGTGGTCTCGCAATTTGGCATATAGATGAATCAAATTTGGAAAATCTAAATGATAACATAAATCAGAGAACCGTTAAAATTGTTGAAGCAGATGGAGCACAAGATATTGGATCTGAAAATTACCTTTACCCGATTGCTAATCCTAGCTTAGGATGGAAGTGGGATTTATGGTTCCCTGATAATGAAGCTTATTTTTTTGTTAATCCTACACAAAATAGATTGAGTTTTAATTCAAATACCTTACCCTCATCAAGAAATAATTTAGGTGTAAGATCTTTCATTAATCTTTATGATATAAAATATACAAATAACTCCTCCAGAATAGAATTTTATCCACTCTTTGAGCAAGATCTATTCATTCCAGAAGTGATTTCAGATTCTCTTGATTTTGAAGTTGTAGGTTCAGGAACATATAACGATACCTTAGGATATATTATAATTGATAATCATGATGCAAGTGAATTCCAAAGAGTATTTTCTAATGCAACCATCCCTACTGGCTTAGAAAGTCTTTATGAAGAAAATTATTTTTCAGTCATTGATGATGAATTCAATATACAATCATGTTTAGATAATTCTTACTACGATTTTACTCAGAATGATTGTGTTAGCCTTAGTAATTATATCCCAAAAGGTTATTTTGGGACTACAGATTCTCTAGTAAATTATTCAAGCTGGGATGAAGATTGGTCATATGATAAAGTTGCAGTTGGTGATATAGATTTAGATGGTTTTGATGAGCTATTAATCTTGATTGAGAATGAATCAATTGAATGCTATGAAGCTAATGGTATTCGTTGTAATAATTTCCCCATAAAAGGAAATTTTTTTGAAAATATAATAATTGCTGATATCGTTGATGATATTTTTCCTGAAATTATAGTTAGAGAAGGTGAGTTGATTCATATTTTATCAAATAATGGTATTATTGTGAATTCAATTCCTTCTGATTCAATTACACCTTTACATTTGGTGCCTAATTGGGGAAACTATATTAACTTAGTTGATGGCAATAGGAGCCTACTTTTTAATCAAAGAGATATTTTCAATGGTTATTGGTTAAATCCTGGTGGTTTATCAAATAATCTCCCTCATGTGAACCCCCTTTCAATTCATAATCAAGATGACGCAGAAACTAAAACTACTATATCTGAATTTTACAACTATCCTAACCCTGTAACTGATTATACAACTTTTAGATTCTTTTTAGATTCAGCTAGTAGTGCAAGATTAAAAATTTATACTTCGTCAGGATTCCTTATTGAAGATATAAAACTTCATTCAATTCATGAGAATCAATATAATGAAATTAATTTAGATCTTAGCTCATATAGTCTGGGAGTTTATATTGCTAATTTAACTTCATACTCAAATAACGAACAGAAAGATTCCAAGATTATCAAGGTTTTAGTTATTGATGAATAAATTAATCCAAATTATATTTTTAATTGCTTTACACTCATTTATTCTATCAAATGTAAACCATCCTGAATTAGATTGGAATACTCTCGAATCTGAGCATTTTCTTGTGCACTATCATAATGGGACAAAGAGAACAGCTGTAGCTGCATTAGAAATTGCAGAATTTGTTTATTTGCCGGTCACTGATTTATATGATTTTTACCCCGATAGTAAAACCCATATTATAATTCGTGACACAGATGATTTTTCTAATGGTTCAGCATTTTTCTTTGATAATAAAATTGAGATTTGGTCAAATCCATTAGATTTTGATTTAAGGGGTAGTCATGATTGGATAAAAAATGTTATAACTCATGAATTTGTTCATATTATACAACTTGGAGCATCGTTAAAATATGATCGTCATTTCCCTGCCATGTATTTACAGTCAATGGGGTATGAAGATGAAAAACGTAAAGATGTTTTATATGGATACCCAAATGCTATAACATCATATGCAATCCCATCTGTAACTATCCCACCATGGTTTGCTGAAGGAGTAGCTCAGCATATGTTTAATAATGCAAATTATGATATTTGGGATACGCATAGAGATATGATTTTAAGAGATTCATTCATTTATGATAAAGTATTTTCAATAGATCAGATAAGTAGTTTTGGTAAGAAAGGAATTGGTAACGAAAAAATATATAATCAAGGATACTCAATAGCTTCATATCTAACTGAGCGATTTGGTTATTCAATATTTAAAACAATTACTGATATGATCTCAAGTCCTATCAACTATTCATTTTCAAGTGCAGTTAAAAAAGCTACAGATATACCCATTGATCAAATATATTCTGATTGGTATGATGCAACATCAAATAATTATAAATCATTTAAAGGTAGAGATAATGTTATAGGAACGGTTCTTATTGATCATGGAACAGTAAATATTCATCCTACATGGTCACCTGCAAATGATCAATTTGCTTATTTGTCTAATTCAGAAAAGGATTACTTTGGGCAAACAGATTTATATGTTTATAGTTTTTCTGATTCATCATCAAAGAAAATAGATTCAGGTATATTTTCTGCACCAGTTTGGATTAATGATTCAACCTTAGTGTATAGCAAAAGATCTAAACCTAATAAACAAGGATCAAGGTTTTATGATTTATATGCTAATAAGACTATCGGCAAAAAAAATAAGCCTTCAAGACTAACTGTAGATATGCGATTAACTTCTCCTGTAATAAATAAAAGTGGCGATAAAATGGCTGCAGTAGGAATATCAGATGGTACGTCAAATATATATGAAGCAGATTTTAATCCTGACTCTCTAGATTCTATTGAATTCAAAAAGATAACAAATCTTACAAATGGAGAGAAAATATTTTCGCTATGCTATAAAAATAATGATATTATTTTAGATATTTTAAATCGTGACCATGGAAGAGACTTATACTTTTTAAATTATAAAGATAAAAGTCTCAAGGCTAATAGCCAAAATATGTGGGATGAAAGAGATCCTTCTTATAATGATAGTATATTGGTTTATTCATCTGATTCAAATGGAATTTATAACTTATATGTATCAAATGGAAATCAACTATCATCCATTACTGATGTATCTGGAGGCGCTTTTATGCCATCCTTATTGGAAGATAAAATTTTATATAGCTTGTATGATAATGGTAAGTATAAAATTGCAATTGTGAATTTATCTGAAGGTGATACATCTTTAGAGCCTAATTATTCTAATTTTGCTCTAAATAGTATGAAAAATTCTGCCTTAGGAAATAATCTATGGAAAGAAAAAAAATATGACCAAGAATTGTCTAAACCATTTATTTTTCCAAGAATTTTATTTGATTATGGAACGATAAAACCTGGTTTGTATTTTTATGCTACAGATCCTTTGAGTAAATACTTCTTATTTGGAGGAGCATCAAGGAATTCAGTTAAAGATCTTGATGTTTTTTTATTATTTGAACTAAAAAGATACTACCCAACATTATATGCAAACTTTTATTGGGTTACAAGAAATCTTAGTAGGCAGGATAGCCCGACATCAATTGGTGGACAGGTGTATGAAAATGTTAAATTTAAATCAGATGATACTTATATAATGTTTTCAGCTGATTTAGGTTCCAAGGTATCGTATAAAGGACAAAATATTAGTTTAAATTACAACTATTCTAAATATACAGCTCACTCACAGGGTTTTACTCAAATCTCTCATAATAATGAGGTGCAAAATTCATATTTATTTGATTTGACCTATGACTATTTTAGAGGACATAAGTTTACATTGGGTTATATGTTAAAGAATTATTCTTATCGATATGCATTTAATATGATTCCGCAGAATGGATACGAAATTAAGGCTGATTTATCTTTAGAAAGAAATCAATTTGATCCATCATTTGAGGTAAGTGAAGATTATGGTACGCTTAGTTTAGTTTTTTCAAATCATGATACGTATAGATTTAATGCTAGTTTAAAAAATAATACTTCAATTATTAAATCAAGACGAATTGCTTTAAATCAAAAATTTGATTTAGGATATGTTTCAAATAAAAATATTGATGATTTCTTTTATTATTTTGGTGGAGGCTTAACAGGTTTACGGGGATATACTTTTTATGATAGAAAAATTTCAGGTACTGAATTATATCTATTTACAAATACCATAAGAATACCTATTTTTTTAGAAAAGAGTTATGCGTTTTTAAACCTTATAATCCAAAACGCATCAATAAATTATATTCTACAGTCGGGTATTGCTCAAAAATGTAGTCAAGGTGAATGTGGAACATTCTATCATTCAAATGGTATTGAGTTTAGGCTAAACGGCTCTTCGTTTTATTCTTTTCCTTTTGCGCTATCGTATGAGGTTCATAGACCATTTGTAAATGATGGATCAAATAAGCATTATGTTAAATTTCTATTTGAGTTCATGGAATGATTGTATTTATAACCATACTTTTAAGTTCTTTTTTAATTTGCCAAGCTGCAAATCAAGATAGGTTATATTTTTCAGACAAATATCCAAATCAAGAGATAATAGACCCTATACCAATTAAATATCCATTTTTTTCGTTACTTGTCCCAGGCTTGGGCCAATATCAATTATACAAAAAAACAAATATTCTTAATCAAAGAAATAAAGCTTTTATTTTTTTTGGTATTGAAGTTATTTCATTAGGTATGCATTTGAATTTCAAAAATAAGCATAATGATCAAAAAAAAATGTATAAAGCATTTGCTGATCAAAATTGGGATTTTGCTAGTTGGATAAATTGCTATGATGACTTTAATGGAACAGATTATTCATATATTTGGGAGGATGATCAAGGTAGCTATACTCAAATTGGTGAAAGTAGCCATTATGTTCAATTTTACTATAATGGAGAGTTAAAGAGGACCACTGATAGTGATTTTAGCAATATTTATACAACACTTCTAAATGATATTCAAGATGGTGAAGATATCTATGAGAAGCATAATATAAGTATAATTAATGATCAACATTTTTATGAAAACATTGGAAAATATAATGAGTTTTTTTCAGGTTGGGAAGATGGTGACATTGATAATATTATAGAAGAAACAACGGATCAAAGCTATCAAATTGCTTTAAGTCCTAAGAAAAATAAATATATTGATTCATATGAAAAGGCAGAAAGTTTTTCTGACATAGGTGAAGCTGCTCTAACTGCAATCTATTTTAATCACTTTATAAGTATGTTGGATGCTTTTGTATTAGCACGTAAATTTGGTGGAAATATCAAGCTCAATTCATCAACTATTTATGAAAAAAAAACGTATAATATTCCAATTGGTTTTCAGGTAAGGTTATCAGTAAAGCTATGATTAACTTAAGAAAAATTTTATTTATCATCATTCCAATTTTTATTTCTTGTTCTCTGAATTCAGATATTAATATTGCAAGTGAAGATAATGAATTGATGGAAAAAATGGATAAGGGAATATCCTTATTTGAATCTAAAAAATACACACGTTCACTTGATGAATTTAATTCAATTATTTTAAATGACAGAGGTTCAGAATTAGCAGTAGAAGCTCGATTTTATCAAGGAGAGTCTAATTTTGAACTTGAACAATATAATGAAGCTATAAGTAGTTATGAGAAATTTATGCAATACTCATCTGATTTAGTCAAAGTTGAATATGTAAAGTTTAAAATTTGTAAAAGTTATTTTAATTTAGCAACAACATATAGTAGAGATCAGGAAAATAATGAATTTGCTTTTATGAAGTTCCAATATTTCATTGATGAATTCCCAAATTCAACCTTTATTTCTGAAGCCGAAGACATGCTTCTTATATTAAGAGAAAGAAAAGCACAGAAAGTTTATGAAACAGGTCGTCTATATCTTAAACTTAAAGAGTATGATTCTGCCATTATATATTTTAATGATGTTGTAGAAAATTATTATGACACGCAATTTTCAGATAAAGCGCGTGTATCAATAATTTTTTTCTACATGCTCCAAGACAAAGCTGATGATGCCAAAAAATATTATGAAATAAATAAAAATAAATTTCAAGATGATTCTATTAAAAAAGAAGCAGAAGAAATATTATTTCATTATAATGATGCGAGTTCTTGGATTAAAAATAAGATAAGATTATATAAATAATGTGAGGCTATAATGGATCTTTATTTCTTCGGAGGTTCTTTTGACCCTCCTCACTTAGGTCATAAAGAAATAATTAATCATTTCATTGGTAAATCAGACATTTTTATTGTTTGCCCATCATATAAATCTCCATTAAAAGATGCTGGTCCTATCGCATCATTTTTACAAAGAAAAGAAATGCTTCAATTGATGTTTCCAGATAATGAGAAATTATCCATAATAGATTATGAAATTCATAAAAAAATATCATACACAATTGATACAATTAAATATTTAAAATGCATATACTTGAATTATCAAATTCATTTAATTATAGGAGCAGATCAGTTTAATAAATTTTGTCTATGGAAAGATTATGAAAATATTCTCAATTCAGTTACCTTGCAGGTAGTGTCAAGGCCGGGCGATCAAATTATAGATAATAATATTAGTTTTAAGCACACAAAGCTTATTAATGTAGATGCATCATCTTCTTTTGTAAGAAAAAATATATTTAATATTAATGAAATATCTGGAATACTAGATCAAAGTGTCCTAAAATATATAAACTCCAAAGGATTATATAATTAATGGATTTTCTTTTATTCATATTAGGCTCAGTATTAATTTTTTATGGTTCTTCATTATTAATTGATAATTCTACACTAATTGCTCGTAGTTTAAATATTTCGCCTATTGTAATTGGGCTTACAGTAATTGCATTTGGAACAAGTTTACCTGAATTAGTTGTAAGTATTATAGCCATTTCAAGAGGTGAGGGGGCAATAGTTTTGGGTAATATTGTCGGATCAAATATTGCTAATATTCTTTTAGTGCTTGGTGTCATTGTTATTATCAAGCCTTTAGATATTAATTTTTCATCCTTAAAACAAGGCTCAATATACTTATTAATTGCAACATGTTGTTTATTAATAATGATTTTGACTCAAGAGTTAAGTTATATACCCGGTTTTATATTGTTGTTTTTATTTTGTATTTATATGATAAGTCAATTTAAAAATACAAAAGACAATGATTTTGACTCAAGTATATCTAAGGAAGATTTTAAGTTTCTTTATATACTATATATTATTTTAGGTTCTATTGTTTTGGGTTATGGATCACATCTTTTTATAAATTCATCAATTCAAATTGCTAGCTTTTTCAATGTTCCTAAAATAGTTATCTCAGTATCTTTAGTTGCATTCGGCACTAGTGTTCCTGAGCTTGTAACTTCAATTGTAGCAGTTAGAAAAGGTGAACCTGATTTTGTTATTGGAAATATTATTGGTTCAAATATAATTAATATATTTCTAGTTTTAGGAAGTTCACTAATAATTAGTGATATCTATGTTACTCTTTTAGGTATTTTTTATCCATCTATATTTATGATTATATCTGCATTACTTTTACTTTTACTTTTACTTTTAAATAATAGAATGAATCGTACCCACGGATTCCTTTTATTTATTTTATACCTAACCTTTATTTATCTGACTTTATAATGAAAAACTTATCAGATAAAATAATAGTATTCGATAATGTATCAGCGACATATAAAAATGGTGTTGGAATATTTGATATCTCATTTGAATTAGATAACAGTGAATTTGTTTTCTTGATGGGTCCTACTGGGTCAGGAAAATCTACGATATTAAGAAGTATTTATATGGATGTTTTTATAAATAAGGGTAAAATTTTATATAATGGTAAAAATCTTTCAAAAATAAGAAAGCGTCAAGTGCCTAAACTAAGAAGAAATATAGGTATGATTTTCCAAGACTATAAGTTACTCGAAGACCGAACTGTTTATGATAATGTTGCACTTCCTCTACAAATTGCTGGACAAAAGAGTAATCTTATAAAGAAAAAAGTTTCTGAGATGCTCGAAAGAGTTGGCATATTAGATAAACATAATAGTCAACCTAGTAAATTGAGTGGAGGAGAAAGGCAAAGAGTATCAATAGCAAGAGCATTAGTTAAAGCACCGGATTTAATTTTAGCTGATGAGCCTACAGGTAATCTTGACCCAATTGTCGCAGATGAAATAATAGATTTACTTGAAGAGCTTTCAAATTCTGTAGGCACTGCAATTTTAATGTCAACACATAATTTCCCTCTAATTAGACCTCGACAAAAGCGATTTATTGAAATAGATCAAGGTAAACAGATTATTCATGATATCTAAAATTAAATTTATAATAGCTGAGAGTTTTAGAGGTTTCTTCTATGCATGGACTCCTGCATTATTATCTTGTATTACTATTGGGATTTCATTGTTTGTCATCACCATATCCTTTTTTAGCTACTTCCTTTTTATCAATTACACGAACACAGTTACAAAAGATTATGAATTAAATGTTTTTTTTAATGAATCAATATCATTGGAGAATGCTGAAAAGTCGTTTAATGAAATTTTATTACTACCATCAATTAAAAATGGTGAGTTTGTAAATAAAAAGAAATCAGCTGAAAAATTTAAAACATACTTTAGCTCAAATATTGAAGATTTATTAGGGGAAAATCCGCTTCCATATAGTGCCCAATTTAATATTTCACAAAGTAATCGAAACCTTGATTCGCTATTAATGATCTCTAAAAATCTAAAAAAAATGAATTCAGTTGATATTGTTAAATATGATAAGGAAATTTTAATTCGATTTGAAAATATTATTAATAAACTAATGACAACATTCTCAATAATTGGTATTGCAATTGTAATTATATCAATCATTTTAGTATCAAATACAACAAGATTAATGATTCATTCAAAAAAAGAAAGTATAAATATTTTAAGTTTATTGGGTGCTACCAATTTATTTATTAGAGTGCCATTCTTAATTGAAGGCATTATGCAAGGTTTACTTGGAGCTTCCATGTCAATAGCTTCGTTATACTTTTTAAAAATTCTACTAGAATATATTTTTGTTCCATTAGTCATTGTAAATGATTATAATTTTCAGCTAATAATTTTATTAAATTTAGGATTAGGTATAATATTTGGATTAATTGGTAGTAAAAGAGCAGTTTCTAAATATTTATCATAATGGAGTAATTATGAACGCAAAAAAAAATACTAAGTCTATTAAAAAGACAAAAAAAAATACAAATAACAAGAAAGATGATAAAAATCTAATTTTAATTAAAGATTTAGAGTTGAAATTAGAAGAGCAGAAAACTAAAAATATAAAATTATTAGCTGAATTTGATAATTATCAAAAGAGAACTATTCTTGAAAGAGAAAACTCAAGAAAATATGATGGATTAAATTTGATTAAGGATCTATTACCTATTTTTGATGATATTGATAGAACTATAAATCATAAAGATGATGTAAATACTGATTCAGTAGTTGAAGCAATTAATATGATTAACTCAAAAGTTCAAAACTTTTTGTCAAAGAATTCAATAACAAAAATTGAAGCTTTGAAAGAAGATTTTAACCCAGTTTATCATGAAGCCTTATTGCAGCAGGAGTCAACGGCTGAAGAAGGAAAAGTTATAGAAGAATACGAAAAAGGATATTTATATCATGATAAAATCATTAGACATTCAAAAGTAGTAGTGAGTAAGGGTAAGAATTAATGAGAGATTACTATGATATACTAGGAGTGGATAAAAGTAGCTCTTCATCTGATATTAAAAGAGCTTACAGGCGAATTGCAATGAAGCACCATCCTGATAAAAATCCCGGCAATAAAGAGTCAGAATCTAAATTTAAAGAAGCAGCAGAAGCTTATTCGATTTTATCTGATGAAAACAAGAAAGCTCAATATGATAGATTTGGCCACAACCAATTTCAAAATATGGGAAATAGTAATATGGGAGGAATGGACTTTGAAGATATCTTCAGTTCATTCGGTGATATCTTTGGGGGAGGATTTTCTGATATTTTTGGAAGTGGACAAACAAGACGACGTCAAGCTGATCATTTGAAAATATCTTTATCATTAACCATGGAAGAGATGTTTACTGGTACTAGCAAGACAGTTAAGATTAAAAGGCTCGAACGAACTGGTAAAGAGCCTGTAAAATGTAATGTATGCAATGGAACTGGTGAAGTTAGAAAAGTTCAAAGATCTTTTTTGGGGCAAATTGTTAATGTTCAAAAATGTCTGAACTGTAATGGCCTTGGATATACGGGTGGCTTAGAAAAAAAATCTGCAACAATAAAAGTGAAAGTTCCAAGTGGAGTATCAAATGGTAATTATATTCCTCTAAAAGGAGAAGGTAATCAAGCAATCGCTGGTATTGCTGATGGTGATTTAATTGTATACTTCGAAGAGAAAGAGCATAAATTATTCTCCAGAGATGGGCAAGATGTTTATATCGATTGCTTTGTTAATTATCATCAGCTAATAAATGGTGGAGAGATTCAAATTCCAACATTATCAGGTGATATAAAAATGAAGGTTCCAGCAGGTACTTTGTCTGGTGAATTGCTTAGATTACAAGGAAAAGGCTTACCTTATGTTAATTCAACTCGAAATGGCGATCAATTTGTCAGAATCAACTTAAATACTCCAAGTAGATTATCTAATAAGATGAGATCGATACTAGATGAACTCTCAAATGAGCTTGGAAATGAAGTTCTATGTAAAAAAATTAAAGATTAGTATTTTATAAGTTAAACTATAAGGATAAAGTATATTTTGAGCATTTTTGAAAATTGGAATAAAATTAAATTTACAACTAGAATTGCTGTATTAGATTGGCTATTTGTATTTGCTATAATAATTTTACTTTTAATTGTATATATCCCCAATCAAATTTGGATTCAAGAAAAGTTTGATAGAGATGAAAGTAGATTTAGAATGCGTACAATATCAAATGCCTCAGAATTTTATAAAGAAATAACTGGAAATTACACTATTAATGGGCCACACATGTTTGAATTAGTTGAAGCTGCTATTGATTCAGCCTTCGCTGATTCTTTATTTTTTGGAGAACAGCAAATTATATTAAATGATAAAATTTTTAATGTATCTATAAATAAAGGTTTTGACTATAGAGCTGATACAACATTTAGTATTGCTGAGCAAATAAGGAAAACTATAGTTGATACATTATATTGGACACTTGAATATAGCGATTCTACTAAAACATTATTAGATACAAATTATGTTAATTCATCTGATATAAAAAAGAGAATGAACTTATACAGATTTAATCCAGCCAATACGTCATTACTATCTGAAAGAGATTCAACAATAACAGAAGAAGAGTATGATGATTTATTGTCATTTGAACAAAAAAGATTTTACAGGGTTGTTAAAGATACAATACCAGGTAAAATAGAAATTAGTGCAAGAGAAGAGGTCAAAAACAACTATCTAAGAAAAAAATTCCACTTAAATACAGATCTTTTAACTTGTCCTCTTTCTAAAAAAGATTATATTTTAGCTCTTGAACAACAAAATAGTGGAGAAAACATTTTTATTGTCAAATCACCAGTTGATGAGAGTAATATAGAAACCCAATATTACTTTTTTGAATACAATCCTGGAGATCATGGATATATTAGATCTGGGGTACAAAGCTGGGCAGGTGAAGAATAGTATATGCTAGGAATTTCCATTTATAAAAATAAAGCTAATTTTTTAAGAACTTCTAAGTTGAGTAATAATGATTTATGTGTAACCCATCATGGGAGTTATAAATATTTAGATCTTAATGGAACAATTTCTAACTCTTTAAAAGATATTATTAAAAATGAAAATATAAGAAATGAAAATTCTATTTCATTAATTCTTGATACTCAATTTTGTTTATTTAATCAAATTTTTTGTGATGATTTAGATTCATTGGATTTCCATGGAAGTATTTCAGGTTTTTCAGATATAGAAAACTTAGATAGCTATTATTATCCAATGGGGTTACGTGATGATCGATATTTGGGAGTTCATGTAGATAGTAAATTAAAAGAGAAAATTATTCATTCAGTAGATAAATTAGGCTTTAAGATTGATAGCATTGGACTGGGAATTTTTTCAGCACAGAAATTAGCCTCCTCAGTCTTTAAAGCTCAGTCGCTAAGTAAGTATGCTATTATTAGATTTATAACCTCATCTTCAATAGAAATAATTTATATGAATGATGGTTTATTTTCTTTATATGGTAGGTTCAACATAGTCAAAAATAAAATTAATCCAATTAAAGTATTTGGAGATAAGTCATCTATAGATGATGTGGTTGTTACTGTTGAGCAATTAGTAAAAGCTCGCAAGTCACTTTCAAAAATTGATAAGGTATTTTTATATCAATCTAGTGGCCAAAGCAAACTGATTAAAAATCTAGTAAATAGAAAATATAATGATATTATTTTGCTAGATCTATTTAATCACAAGAATCATAAGTCTTTAAGTACAAATGTCACAGAGACAGTAAACCGTTTATCTTTTTGTGAATTAGGAATTATGTTTGGAGATTTAAGTGTTTGATATTGATTTAATGAATAAAACTGGTTTGCAAAAGATCATTTCTAAAGCTAAGATAGATCAGAAGAAGGAAAAAAATGATTTAATATTTGGTGATTTAGATTCTAATGATATTAGAGATAGTAATGTTTTTAAAAATCAAAATACCAATAGTACCAAGCCTTCGTTTTTTTCAATGCTTATAGCATGTCTGATTTTATCTGCATTTATCATATTTGGTATTTTTAAATTCAAAGATGATTTTTATTCTCCTAGCTTTGTTTATGAATTTCCAAATTATATTACTAATTCAGGAACATCAAATATTGATATAGCAAAATCTTTAATTATAAATTTTATCAGTAACCCAGATAAAATTAATTATTTAAATAGCATTAATATTGATGAGGATTTAACTCTTAAAGTTAAGATAAATGAGATTAGTGATTTGAACCTTAAACAAAAAGAGTTGAAGTTTTTGCAGATTATTGAAAATGAAGATTCTTATAATGCTTTATTTAATGTTCCTTTAAATCATAAAGTATCAAATGTTGACCTTGA
>CENX01213750.1_pt1 | contig 16356 bp, 14 predicted proteins | sample 361321 | NCBI WGS metagenome assembly CENX01 (sample SAMEA2619678, study PRJEB7988) | marine metagenome | isolation source: saline water (ENVO:00002010), including | reverse complement strand
CCCGTGTTTTTAAGTTATATGAAAATTTTTGCCTTTGAAAAAAAAAGCCACATTACCATTAATGGCTATGTGGCTTTTACAGATCTTTATAGACTTTATTATTTTTTGTCTTGAACTCTCTTAGCCCCAAATAATCCAACTAGGCCAGATAACATAAACCATGCAGCTGCAGGAACGGGTACAGTAGTAAATGTACCGTCGGCTAAGAATAGAACGGCTGGGGTGCCTGCACCATCGCTATCAGGAGTGAAAAGATATGACTCAAAAGTACTGTTGACTAAGTCAAAAACACCCCAAACAGGTGCGCCAGTAGTCGAACCTAATCCAAATACAGATACTTGGTCAGCATTGCTAGAAAGATCAACGCCATGAGTAAGGGCAGGAGTTGGAATGCTTAAAGCACCTAGAGGCATCATAGAAATGTTTGGGGCATACATTTGGTTGATAAAGGTTAGTACACCGCCACCTTGTCCTTCAATTGTAAGGCTGGGCGCTGAAGCAAAAGTATCGTCGAATGAAGCCGTTACTTCATTACCTGAGGCAGAGAGCACTGCACAAAGGCCGGCACAGTTATTAATAGTGCCTGTAAGTTGAACTGTTGCAGCTTGAACTGAAATGGCTACAGAAGCCAATACAGTAAGGGTTAAAGTTTTAATAGTCTTGATAAGCATAATTTTCTCCAGGGTTCTAATTTTTATATTCATAATAATGTTACGATTAAAATTCAAACAAGTCAAGATTTAATCAATAATATTTATTTTTAAAATGTAAAATATTTTCATTAAAAACAGTGCTTTAAGCCAGCATTAGGCTTTTCTTCTAAAAATTCCAAGACCTGCTATAGCTGATGCAAATAACGGCAAAGCAGCCGGTATTGGTACCGCCGAAGCTGAGGCTAAAGCTGCATCCGCATATAGGTTATCTGCCAAGAACTGGTGGGCACTTGCTGATGGGTGCCATTCGTCCATGAAAACATATCCGCTACAATCATTGGTAATGCCTGCAGCAATATCTAGCTGACAATTGTCTTCTACATTGGTAAAACCATAAGCACCTGGATCTGCAGCAGCTGAATTAAGAGCCGCAAATACATCAAGAAGATTCACTTGTGAGATAGCATTTAATCCGGGCTCCATCAACATGTTGAAAGATACAGCAGTTAGATAGGAAGCAGTAAATTCATTACCTTCAGCAATAGGAGCCATGCCAATATCTGGAAGGTTGATTGCAGCTATATAGTTAGCCCCAGCATCAACTAATTGTTGAGTTATGCTAACAAAACCCGCTGCTGCAGCTTGTAGGTCGGCTACAGTTCTCTCTCCGGTAATGATTGCCTGCAAATCATTTGCACCGCCAGCAATTGTGAAGATAGCGTTTGGATCAGCAACACCATTATTATCAGATAAATACTGATTCACCTGAGATTGAATAGAAGGTTTTTGAACACCTAGCCACTCTGTATCTTGAAGTACTCTCGCACCACTAATAGAGTAATTTGTGCCACCATTAAGGGATGGCGTAGGAGCAGTTATACCAAGCATACCAGCTAGTAGTTCATTATATACAGGGCCATCACTTTCTCTGCCGTTAAAAAAAGGAGGGGAGGGCACTTGGCAGGTTGAAGAGGGACAATTTGAAGCTATGTACCTATTACCCGTATCAGAGAAACTATCGCCAAAGGAAATCATTTGAGTGAAGGTTGCATTTGCTTGATTAGAAGCAAATAAGACAGCCGCAAGAGTAGAAGCAGCTAAAAGCCGTTTAAAAATTTTCATTAACATCTCCAGGAACCTTGCTTATTATTTTTTTCGCAAAGCTTCATTTTTTATTATCAAGTGTGATTACAAGGGGTACATTTGAGTTTGTATCCTACTATCACAAAATGAAAATACGCTTATTTTGTGCGCAGGTCAATATTTTTTTGATTATAAATGGCTCAATTAAGCATTTAAATTTTGTTAGAATTATTTTTATATATTAAACAGTAGCTTAGGCTATTTATAAGTCTTTATTTTGATGCCTCTTGAAAATCACAATAAAATCAATAATTTAAATATCCAACTTTGATGTTATATCCTCTAAGTAGAGTTTTAGAATGCGGTTTGTCTCCTCGCCGCACTCCATTTGCATCAAATGCCCCGCTTCGGGGATCATTTTTACCAGCCGAAGGTCAGGGAATTGCGCGCGCATTTTCTCAATCGGGTGGTCACCATGAAAATGCTCTAAATCCACATCATTTTCGCTACCAATAAAGTAGGCGGGCACCTCGCTGGTAACGCCTTCCAAAGCTTTGCGTTGTTGCCACTTAATATCCATTGAGCGGTACCAGTTTAAGCCACCAGTAAAGCCGGAAGCTAAATAAGCGGCCTCATAAACATCCATATCGGCCTCAGTCAGCCATGACCAAGGCAGTGGGGGTGGTGTGGGTAATGCTTCTCGATAGGAGATACCCGGCGGATGCGCCATGACTTGGCCAAAATCATAGTCACCGCTTAAGGCATAGTAAACCTGAGATAAAAACGCCCGAGTATGGGCATGCAGGTCAATATCGGCCGCATCCGGCTCGCGAAAGTATTCAATGTGCAAAAAATGGTTTTTGGCCATAGCGGCATACTCGGTGAGCGGTGGTACCTCAGGATTATGCGGTGCGGCCGGGTTTTCTAGGCCTATCACGGCAATCACCTTGTCCGGGTGCATCAGTGCTAGGTCATAAATGGCAAACGCGCCAAAATCTAAGCCCACAAATATGGCTTTAGGTTCACCAATATGCGCCAAAAGGCCCATTAAGTCAGCGTTGATTTGCGGTAAGCCGTATTCTTCAGGCTGAGCGGGGCCCTCGGTGCCGCCCATGCCTCGCAAATCGGGTGCTATCACGCGAAAGCCAGCATCAGCGATTGCGGGTATTTGGTGTCGCCAGCTATACCAAGTGTGCGGGAAGCCATGACAGAGAATCACCGGTAGGCCTTGGCCCTGCTCTACATAATGCATGCTAATACCGTTAATGGTGGCTTGGTGGTGCTGAATGGCTGTGTCGAGGCTCATCGCATGTGACCTTTATTAACTGATTGAAAATAGGTGGATTAAGAAGCGCATCATTCGCTATTTCGGCGGTGATTGTTACTTAAATTTTTTTCAAATTTGCACATGCCTTTTTTCAGCACCAGCAATCACAGGCTAAGGCCCCATAATTGAACGTTAAAGACATTACATTTCCCTCACCGAGGGTAAAAGTCATTGCGAAGCCGCACGGCTAAAAATAAACTGCCTTTTTAATAGTGAGCTTAATTTATAGCTTGAAAATTAGGTAAGTAACGACACTACTGGAGAACAACAGATGGCTGATCCTACCACTGCCCCGCAAGGCAATCCCGGCGATATTTTAAACTGGCCCATGCTTAAGGTGAACTATCGCACCGATGCCGAATGCATTGCTAAATTATTGCCACCTGGGCTATCAGTCGGGGCCGAGCCAATTGTACGATTAACCTTTTATAATTTTCCCGTTCAGGGCGAGCCTGAGTACGGTATCGTGATTAATGTTGACGCCGATTACGACGGCGTAGCGGGCGAATATTGTCTTGGCTTTGGTATTGACCAAGAACAAGCGATTTTTATTAGCCGTGAAAAGACTGGCCAGCCCAAATTTCCAGCCGAGACGAGTTACTATCGCTTGATGAATTACGTGTCGGCTAAGACCACTCATCAGGGCCATACCTTTGCTGAATTTAAAGGTGAGGTGGTTGGCGTTGAAGATAACGGCCCAGAGTTTGAGTTAAATGAATGGTGGATAAAGTGCTCGCGCGCTGTGGATGACCAGCCAGAGTCCTATGATTTTCCGCCGCATGTGGTGAAGGTCTTCACTAAATACGGTACTGCCTATAAAGAAAAAGTGCAGGGCCAATTAATTTTACGTGATAGTCCTTGGGACCCCATTGCTAGCCAATTGCCCATGCGTGAGCAGTTAGATGCGTATTTATGGACGCCTATTTTTCTTGATCGGAAAATCACCTTGGAAGGTGCTTTAGATCCTAAAGGCTTTTGGCCATTCGCTGACACTATTGGTGGCTCACGTTGGTTGGGTGATCAGGGTGGTCCAAAAAAGTCTTAGTGCCGTAAAATCCGATGAAGTCCCCACTGGTATAAAATGAAAATAAAAAATGCAAGACTTTAAGCATAAATTAGCCGTCATCACTGGCGGCGCAAGCGGTGTGGGGCGTTCACTGGCATTTGCACTTGGCCGTGAGGGCGGTAGGGTATTAATTGCCGATGTCGACCAAGCCGCTTTAACCCAAACGCAGGCAGATTTATCTGCTGCAGGCATCGATGCGCACAGCAGTTTTTGTGACGTAAGTTCGGCCGATAGCGTTAAGGCACTCGCGATTAAGGCGTTTGATGAATTAGGTGGCGCCCAATTAGTCTTTGCCAATGCCGGCATAGGTGCTGGTGAAGGGGGTGCAATGTGGGAGTATGCCGAGCAAGATTGGCAGTGGGCATTTAATGTCAATGTGTGGGGTGTGATCAATTCGATTAATGCTTTTATGCCGCGCTTAATGGCACAGCAACAAGAAGCCCATATGGTGATTACGGGTTCAGGCAATGGCGCGTTTATGGTGTTGCCAGATTCACCTATTTATACGGCTACCAAAGCCTCAGTGCAGGCTATCACTGAGGCACTGTATTATCAAACCAGTGCGGCTCAAGATTTAGTTAAAGTTAACGCTTTATTCCCGGGTCCTTATGTGGTGGATACCGGTTTATTTAATTCTGATCGAGTAAGACCTGCCGAGCTTGATAAAGGGGATGCGAATGATTCAGGAATTAAATCGGTCGATGATATGCGCGAAATGATGGAGCAGTTTGGTATGGAATTAAAGACCACCCACCCCGATGAGGTGGCTCAAACAGCTTTGCAGGGTTTGCGCAATGAGCAGTTTTGGATCAGCCCAATGAATGAAGATACCGAGGCGAAAATTAAATTGCGTATGGAATCGATTTTTAATCGCACTAACCCCGTCGCCCCTTCATTAGGCTAGTTGACAAATAAAGCAGAGTAAGGAGTAACGCCATGAAAAAAACCAGCTTACCTATCCCGTTTGGTTGGTATGCGGTTGCCTTCAGCGATGAGCTAAGTATCAAAGAGGTGAAGCCGCTTTACTTTTTTGCTAAAGACCTAGTCCTTTACAGAACGGAGACCGGCATACCAATATTGCTTGACGCTTTCTGCCCGCATCTGGGTGCTCATTTGGGTCATGGTGGTGAAGTCCATGGGGAGTCTATCGCCTGTCCTTTTCATGGTTGGGAGTTTGATGGCGACGGCATGTGTACCAGTGTTCCCTATGCTAAGAATATGCCGACGAAGATTAAAGATAAGCCATGCATCGATGGCTATCCCATCAGAGAAATTAATGGAACTATCTTTGCTTGGTATCACCCTAGAAAGTTAGCGCCTATCTTTGATGTTGATGAGGTACCGTATCTTAATAGCCCTGATTGGAAAGAGACAGGAAGGTATGAGTGGGAGATAAACACCTGCGTACAGGAGACGGGTGAAAATGGCGTTGATATTGCGCATTTTGTTTATGTGCACAGCAGTATCGAGATGCCCAAAGCCGAGATTCAATTAAAAGGCCACCATCGCGTCACAACGATGATTTCGAAGGTCCCTGCTCAGGATGAAAATGGCGTACTTGATACCACGGGTGAGAAATGGGAGAAAAGTGCGTTATCAACGACAAGTTGTGGTCCAGGCATGACATACCAGACATTTGATCGAGGTTTTGTGTTGTTTATGCAGGGTACTATTACCCCTATTGATGAAAGCAGAGTGTCAATGCGATGGATATTCGCTTCTCCTGCCGACCAAGATGAAACGGCTGCATTTTTTGCTAAAGTAGTGCAAGACAATGTGGTTGAGCAAGTCGGACATGATGTGCCTATCTGGGAACATAAAATTTACCAGCCCAATCCTATACTGTGTGACAGTGATGGTCCCATTGCTAAATATCGAAAATGGTTCAATCAGTTTTACGACGATGGTGATTCAACGCCGGTTCGGTTGGTGAAATCGAATTAACTTTACGCATATTTTTATGCTGCGATTAAACCCCTTTATTAGTTATATTAAAAGATTAGGTTAAGTTATGGAAAATTTTATTGTAATTTCATCCGACTGCCACGCTGGCCTACCTATTGCCCAGTACAAGGACTACACCGAAGAAAAGTATCATGAGATGCTTGATATGGCGGTACCAATCACTATAGAAATGTCGCAAAAAGCGTCCGAAAGCTTCTTAATAAAGGAAATTAACGACGATTGGCGCAAAGGCATTGAGCAACAACTCACCGGCGCGTGGGATTACAAAGAACGAGTGAAAATGCTGGATGCCGACGGTATCGCAGCAGAAATTATCTTTCCCGATGGCATCACCGAGATCAATACTCCTCCCTTTGGTGCGGGCCTGTCGATGCCAACCAAAGATATGGTACCCGAACTGCAGTGGGCGGGCGCCATGGCACATAATCGCTGGTTATCGGAATTCTGCGCCAACAACCCCGATCGGCATTTTGGCGTCGCAGTGATTCCCCTGCTTTGGGACGTCAATACCGCCATATCTAATGTTCGCTGGTGTGCCGAAAACGGTTATCGTCATGTCATGATTCCGGTGATGACCAATGAGTTTGATGGCTACAATCACATTAAATACGATCCGTTCTGGGAAGTCTGTCAGGACCTGGGTATTATGATCCATTTCCATTCTGGCCCTGGCCCAATGGAAAACTTCTTTGGCCCGGGTTTCCCAGAAATCCCCGCTGATGATCGTCCCGGCGCGATGGGTCTCTATGTTTCAGAGGTGATGTGGTGGCTGTACCGTCCGCTCGCATTTATGATTTGGGGCGGCGTGTTTGAGCGGTTCCCAAAATTGAAAGCCTGCTTAACCGAAGGTGGTACTAACTGGATGTTAGAGCCATGGCTGCGGATGCTCGACTTTCATGCCACCGCAGGCCCAGAGTCGGCTAAACTGGGTGACTACACCGGTCACCTTTCAATGAAACCGTCGGATTACTTTAAGCGTAATATCGGTGTAGGTGCATCTTGTGCTAAGCGTGATGACCTTCAGGCTAGCCGCTTCCTAGGCCAAGACAAGCTTATGTGGGGCAGCGACTACCCGCACCCCGAAGGTACTTGGCCCATGACCGGCGTGCGTTTAAAAGAAAACTTTAGCGGCGTGCCCGAAGACGAGATTCGCAAACTTCTAGGTGAAAATGCCTTGGCATGGTACGGTATGTCTCGCGATGCGTTACAGCCTATCGCTGATCGTATTGGTCCAACATACAATGACTTGCAAGCTTAAGTCGAAGAACCGTCTTATTCGATCATTCTTTGAAAGCCGATCGCCTTTTTTAAAGAGTGCTGGCAACATCGCTATCGCTAGTTTTTTTATTGATATTCTGGCTCTTTAGATATTATTTTTAATGAAAAAGCCTAAAGATCAGCGACTAATGCCAATATATCTTGCTCAGTTGTTGCCAATAGCATCGTAGTTAACGGTGAAGCCTTCCAATCCTTATAACGCTCAAGAATTTCATCTTTAGTACCGATTAAGTGCATAACACGCACCATGTCATCAGTAACCGCTTCTATTGCTTCGTTTTGTTTGCCATTAAGATAGAGATCTTGAATTTTATTGGCTTCTTCTTCGTAACCAGCACGTTCAAAGTATTCCTTATAAAAGTTTTTTCCTTTAGTACCCATGCCGCCAACATATAGTGCCATGGAGGCCTTAGTCATAAATATTTTCTCTTGTGCGCTTTGTGTGGTCTCTCCTTTATTGTTTAAAAGGATCACTTGCACATTAGTCAGCAACTCAAAATCTTCCCATTTTTTTCCGTCGGTTCGTTTTTCAAACCCGCGCTTAATATTATCGAGTACGACATTGGGCCGCTCTGGAATCATTGCCGTTAAATGCAAACCATCACACAATTCGCCAGCAAGCTCTTGGCCTTTAGGTGACATGGACCCAAGATGAATGGGAATGGGCTGCGTTGGGTGGATCATCGATTTGAGTGGTTTACCTAAGCCTTTCGAGTGTTCGCCACGATATGGAATGTCAAAAAATTCACCGTCGTATTCAAGCTTTTCTTCTCGCGCAAAGATTTTTTTGACAATGCTGATGTACTCACGCGACATAGTGAGTGGTTTATGCCAGGGCTTACCATGCCAGCCCTCAACGACTTGTGGACCTGATGTGCCTAAGCCTAAAACAAATCGACCGCCCGATAGTTGCTGCATCGTTAAAGCGGTCATGGCGGTATTAGCCGGTGACCTGCCTGGCATTTGCATGATTGCGGTACCCAGACGAATGGTTGAGGAATTAGCCCCGATCCATGCCAGTGGCGATACGGCATCAGAACCCCATGATTCTGCGGTCCAGACTGAGTCAAAGCCTAATTTTTCAGCGCGATTGATACCTTCGAGGTCAAGCGTGATTTGTCGGCCAGAATAATTCAAGTTGAGACCTAGAGATAGGGCCATAGTGATTACCTTCGCTAAATATAAACAGTGAAATGAAGTCATTGTCAGTTAGTAAGTGGGTGATTATACGATAAGGTAGCTATTTATGGATTTTTATTACGCTGTTTTTTACTTCTTTTACCTGGGAAGGCTTAATCGCCACAACAGAGGTTAATCATCGGCAAGGTTAAATTCTAGATAAAATAGGTATAATTGTTTTTTTGATTGCAAAAGGAGAGAGGGTATGGCTTTTCACGGTAAAGTGGCGTTAGTCACCGGCGGCGCAAGTGGTATGGGCCGAATTGCGGCACTGCAACTAGCGGCCTTGGGCGCTAAAGTGGCAATTGTTGATTTAAACGATGATAACTTAGCCTCGGTGTCGGCAGAGCATGCAAATCTCACTCCGTTTAAGTGTGATACCAGTGATTTAGCGCAAGTCCAGCAGGTGGTTGCTGATGTAGAAGCTAATATCGGCGCAATCGATAGACTAACCCATTGCGCGGCAATTATGCCTGGCCAATCGATCAAGGATATGTCGGCAGAGGCAACTAATAAAATGATGGCCATTAATTATGGCGGCACGGTGAATATGGTCAAAACGGTTTGGCCATTAATGGATGTACGTGGCAGTGGCGATATTATTATGTTTGGCTCAATGGCGGGCGATGTCTTAACGCATAACCTGGGCGCTTACTCCGCGACTAAATCAGCAACCAATACTTGGGCCGAAGTCATGATTCATGAAAATAAAGCCAGCCCCATTCGCTTTATGTTAGTTTGTCCGCCCATGGTTAAGACTCCGTTAGTTGATCAGGCGATGCAAAATGGACCCGGTAGTATCAAAACGGCAGGCGATAAACAATTCGTTAGTCCTGAATTCATTATTGACGCCGTTGAAAATGCTATTGAAAAAGGTGAGTGGGTGGTCAGACCTGGATCGGCAAAAACCATGGTTCGCCTGCGTCGTTTTTTCCCCGCTTTATTGTGGAAAATAATGGAAAAAGCAAATAGCGTTTAAATAACGATACTCTGTGCTTTTGCATGGTTTTAAAAGCCTCATTTTGAGGCTTTTTTTATTTTTATTGATTCAAGGAGTTATCAATGCGGGTATTCATTACCGCTATTCTCATCGGTTGGTCGTTGATGCTAACGGCTATTTCCGTGTCCGCTGATAATGCACGTTCAGTTCGCGCAGTTGATGCATCACAATCGGTAGGCAGTAAAATGATCCTCAGGAGTTTTACGCCGGTTGATTTTTCCCAATACAGTCCAAGCAATGCGTTTGAACTGGTTAAACATATCCCTGGTTTTTCATTTAATGAAGAGGCATCAAAGCGGGGGCTAGGTCAGGCCTCGGCAAATATTTTGATTAATGGGAATCGAGTTGCAGGTAAAAATAATAGCCTTGAACAAGTATTAAAACGCATACCCTTTGACACTATTCAACAAATAACGATTTATGAGGGGGCAAGTCTTGGTATGCCTGGTCTATCTGGCGAAGTTGTGGATATCGTGGTTGATAGCAGTGGTATCAATGGCACTTGGCGTTGGCACATCGAACACCGCGATCAAAATAATTTAGTTGATCCTGCCTACTGGAAAGCAAATTTAGCCCTGACTGGTAAGCACTCTACCACTAGCTGGAGTCTTGGCATTGATAACAACTACCGCCGTCTAGGTCATGGCGGGCCCGAGACGGTGTTTAATTATACTGGTGGTCCCAACGAGTACCGTTATGAGGCAGCATCTTATGATCGCGATAAACCCTCTGTCGCTATTGGTTTTGAATTTAACCCGACTAGCGGTAATACCGGTCATGTCGATATTTCTTATCAACACTATTGGCAATCAGATCTTGAAGTTCGAAATAGTAGCATCGCAATTTTAGGCCAGCGCTATGAGCGGAAAGCGATACATAAGACGATGGAGTTGAGTGGCGATTACGCTTTTGATTTGGGCTATGGTCGATTAAAGTTGATTGCATTGCATAATGAGAGCCGCCAGCAAGAGCAATCATCGCTCAAATACATTGATTTGAATAAAACTCCTTTTCAGAGTGAGCGGCAGGATAAGTTAGGCGAAAGTATTTTACGCAGTGAATTCGGTTGGCCTTCTGCTGACGCCGATTGGCAATGGTCATTAGAAAGTGCATATAATTTTCTAGATCGTTATCTTGACGGGGTTGATTCGAAGGTTGATGAACTGCGTTTTGAGAGCAATATGAGTTACTCTAAGTCGCTCAACCCAGCGCTAGGTTTACAGCTATCATTAGGCGTAGAAACATCTGAAATCAGCCAGTCGGGCAATGTTGAAAAAAACAGAAATTTCACTCGTGCCAAAGGATTATTGGGTCTAACTTATGCAGTCAGTGATCTGACTAATTTTTATGTTGGTGTTTCTCGCAAGGTCGGCCAGCTTAAATTTTCTGATTTTTTACAGACTATCGATATTAACGATTCAAACAGTAATGAAAGTAATCCTGATCTGGTTCCAGAGCAAGCTTGGCAGTTAGAATTTAAGCTTGAACAAAGTCTGAAATCCTGGGGCGCCGCCAGTATTATCTTAAGGGCCGAAGATATCGAGGATATTGTTGAACGTGTGGCTGTATACGATGAATCTGGGACTGGGAGGGATGCAGTTGGCAACATTGATAGGGCAAAACGTTATTCTGGTCTGCTGAGTGCCACGTTTGAATTAAGCTCTTTGGGTTTTTCTGGCGCGCGCTTGACGATAGACTCGCAGTATAACCGTAGTCGTTTAAAAGATCCCTTGACCAATACTTATCGACGATTAGGCGATGAAATAATTAATAAAGTCGATACTGAGTTGCGGCAAGACATACCTCAAACAGCCATCGCTTGGGGGATAACCTATGAACAGAACCACTATGCGCCCGAGTACCTTTATAGTCAAATCATCACTAAGCGGGAGCAAAAAAATCTTGTCGTTGCTTATATCGAGCATAGAAATGTTTGGGGCTTGAAGGCCCGCTTTTCACTGCGTAACCTTTTAGATCGGGTCGACCATCAAACGACTCTTAATTATGGTTTTGGTAGAGGCCCAGCTGGTAATTTAAACAATGAGGAGCGCAGGGCGCGTGATTTCGGATTGATGTATCTGCTCACATTATCAGGAAGCTTCTAACCGTTCATATTGCTGCCGGCGTATTAATATCCCTGATGAGATACAGAGCATTCCACACAAACTGGGTATAAGCCAGTAGCCATATCGAGTCCAAGGCGTTTGGCCACTGATAGTGAAGAATTCGCCGCTCACCACGGCCTGTTCAAATTGTTCTGAGCGCTGGGTAATATTGCCATTAGGATCAATAATGGCCGTAACGCCATTACCGGTACTGCGTAATACATACTGTTGGTTCTCTATGGCTCTCATCTGTGCCATTTGTAAATGCTGCAGCGGGCCAATTGAGCGACCAAACCAACTATCATTACTCACTGTAATTAACACCTGACTGTTTGCGGCGGCTTTGGCGGTAAAGTTGGGATAAACCACTTCATAACAGATCAATGGTTGAGCGCGCCAGCCATCGATCTCGAGTGGTGACTGTTTTGGATCGCCGGCACTCATCACGGCAACCGGTAGATCAAAAAACGCTAGCAGGTTGCCAAGCACATTCACAAAAGGAATGTATTCACCAAATGGTACCAGCTTTTGTTTTTGGTAGCTGCCCTTCCCAGTACCGAGTGCGATCAGGCTGTTGTAGCGTGAGCTACTGTTTAGATCGCGCGTTGGAATGCCCGTTATAAATGCGCTTTGATTACTGTTAGCGCGATCATTAAGCGTGTCTAGCAACGCGAAAGCACGATCATGAAAAATAGGAATTGCGGCTTCGGGCCAGATGATCACGTCACTGCTTTGCCAATGGGGATCGGTAAGTCGTAAATATAACGCCAAATGTTGTTGGCGATACTTCCGTTGCCATTTATCGTGTTGCGATATGTTGGCTTGTACCATGCTAACCGTTATTGCTCGATCATTCTTTTCAGTCCAACTCGGAAATGCAACAGCGACAGGTAGTAGCCAGACAATCAGCAGGCTGATTGAGACCGCCGCTATTTTTTGAGTATCGTTTGCCTGTGCTGAGCCCGAGATATTTTTTCGAATGAATCGATTCCCCAGCACGGCTATTTGTGCGCCGCTGGCGACGATAATAAAACTTATACCATAGACGCCAACAATTGATGCCCAGGGACTGAGAATCGATTCGGTTTGGCTGTAACCAACAAATAACCAAGGAAATCCGGTGAGCAACCAACTCCTTAACCATTCGCCCAGCACCCAGATTGAAGCGAATAGCAGTACCGGTAACCACGAGCCATAGGATGTTTTATTTTTGTTTATGGTAGTGAATTTAAAGCCGTTCAATACCCATAAATAGAAACCCCAAGTCAGCGCGCAAAATAATGCTAAACAAGCGCAAAATAACGCCGTGAGAAAGGCCGCCATGGCCGTCGAAGTGTAAGCAAAGTCGTGAATACTGACGTAAACCCACGAAGCACCACTGCCAAATAAACCTAGACCAAACAGCCAGCCGAAAATCGCCGCTTGGCGGATATTCTTTCCTTGCATAAGCAGGAATAGACAGCCTGCAGAAAGAATGGCTAAGGGCCAGTAATTAAAGGGGGCTAAGGAGAGGGTTATCCCAATGCCACTGGCTATTGAGATAAAAGTTGATCCAATGAAGGTATCCAGTCGGTTTGAAGTTGCTGGCACGAAGTAGACTCGCTTTACTCTGGGTCGGGCTTGGTCGATTCAGAATTGCTTTCAACGGTGACTCTCACTGAATAAAGACGCCGGTTGTCGGCATGAGTAACGTGAAAGCTTAGCTTGTCAGTAATAATTGTTTCATTTCTTTTAGGTAGGCGACCAAAAAGATTGCTGATGATGCCGCCAATAGTATCAAACTCTTCATCGCTAAAATTAGTATTAAAAAAAGCGTTAAATGTATTAATGGGCGTTAATGCTTGTACCATAAAATTTGATTGCGATATTTGTCTTATTTGAGTGTCAACCGTTGGGTCATGCTCGTCTTCAATTTCACCAACGATTTCTTCTAACACGTCTTCGATGGTTACCAGTCCTGACAGCGTGCCATATTCATCGATAACCAGCGCCATATGATTTCGGTCTTCACGGAACTGCTTAAGCAATACATTTAATCGCTTACTTTCAGGCACAAGTACCACAGGCCTCAGTAGATCAATAATTATTTTTTGGCTTTGATCAGTGTCAGTTAGCAGTTGGCTCTTGGAGTCATAGCTATAGAGTAGCGGCAATAAATCTTTCACTAATAATATACCTAATACTTCATCGATATTTTCACCAACAACCGGATAGCGTGAGTGTGATGTTCCTATAATTTTTTTTAGGTTCTCTTGCAAGCTTTCATCGGCTTTGAGAACATTCATTTGGGTTCTGGGTATCATGATGTCACGAGTGTGCATCACAGAGAATTCAAGTGCCCCAGAAATCATCCGTTGAGCATCTTCATCAATCACTTCATTTTCACTGGCCGCCTCGACAATGGCCACCATGTCTTCTGTAGTTTTAGGGTCGGCATTAAACAGTTTCTTTAGCCGCTGCCACAGATTCGGTTGTTCGATGTCAGAAGATGATTTGTTGTCAATGTTGCTAGCCATGTTTTTATTCCGCGTTAGATGCGTTAGATGTATTTGTTATTGATTCAGTCTGCGATAAGGTAAGGGTTTCTGAATCCAAACTGTTCCAGCAATGAAATCTCTAGAGCTTCCATCGTTTGCGCTTCCTTTGTATCGCTGTGATCAAAGTTTTGTAAGTGTAGTGTGCTGTGAATCATCATATGCGCCCAATGTGCATTTATGGACTTATGCTGCTGCTCGGCCTCAGCATGAATAATCGGTGCGCAGGCGATGATATCACCAAGTTGAATGATGCCGTCAATTGCGCTGAGATTGGCAGGAAAAGATAGCACATTAGTGGCTTTATCCTGTCGCCGATAATCGCGGTTGAATTGGGTGATAGTGGCTTGATCAACAATGAGCAAGGCTGCTTCGGCGGTAATCTTTTCATCGTGATTCGCATAGGCGCTGTTGGCCCATTGCTGTAGCAATTCGTCGGTGGGTAAATAGTTAATGCTGTGCTGTCGATCAACTGTCAAGTGAAGGCGCATGACTATGGGGCTTTACTCGAGCCTGCTTGCTGCTCTTTAGCATAGGCGTCGACAATGCGTTTGACCAAAGGGTGCCGGACGACGTCAGTCGAGTCAAAATGCGTAAAGGTCAAGCCTTCGACGTCTTTAAGCACTTTTTCTACATGCAGCAAACCTGAATCTTGGCGACGGGGTAAATCTATCTGCGTGTCGTCGCCTGTGACCACAGCCGTTGAGTTAAAGCCGATACGGGTTAAAAACATCTTCATTTGTTCGCGTGTGGTATTTTGGCTTTCATCTAAAATAATAAAACTATTACTGAGTGTGCGGCCGCGCATAAAGGCGAGTGGTGCAACTTCAATAGTGTTGCGCTCAATTAATTTGCTAACTTGATCAACCCCCATCATTTCATATAAGGCGTCATACAGCGGTCTAAGATAAGGGTCAATTTTTTGAGCTAGGTCGCCGGGCAAGAACCCTAGCTTTTCACCCGCTTCAACTGCTGGTCTCACCAGCAGGATTCGATCCACGCGATTTTGCTCTAAAGCTTCGACCGCGCATGCTACTGCTAACCATGTTTTACCGGTGCCAGCAGGGCCGATACCAAAGTTAATATCATTATTACGCATAGCCGCAACATAACGCTGTTGATTCGCTCCGCGAGGGCTAATTAGTTTTCGTCGTGTTTGAATACCTGGCTTGTCACTATCATAGATCTGAGCTGTTGTTGCTTTACCATTGCCGTCAATTATCGACTTCGAACGGGTTAATTCTGTCATGCCTGCCTCTTGTAGATGAAGATGGATATATTCGGGGCTGAGCTCGATATTTTTTTCAGTCTCAAGGTACAAGCTTTCTATCAGTAACGAAGCCGCATTGATGGTGTCATCGATGCCGTCGAACTGAAACCGATTACCTCGATTCTTAATTTTTACGCCTAAACGACTTTCTATTTGACGCAGGTGCTGATCAAACGGCCCGCATAATTGTGCGAGTCTTCGGCTGTCGTTGGGTTCGAGGGTCAGCTGAACTGAAAGGATAGGGTTATTCAAAGTGGACAGTAGGTTACTTCATCATTGGTTGCTTGGTTTCATGAGTTGGTCCATTGTAGGCTTTCGCTTAGCATAACCGAGATCGAGGCTGGCTGGCAAAGGTTGTTTAGGGCTAAATTGCTAAGCCTGCACTCTTTTTACGTACTTTAGGCTTGGTGTTTTTTTTCAAAATAGCAGGCGAGTCGCACCAGTTCATTGAGAACTAGCTCACTGCGAATTGAGCGAAACATGTTATAGGCGTGCTGAGCGCCGGGGATTCCACTATAAATGACTTTATTTTCAGAGACTTGCTGTAATTTTTCAGCGAAAAGCGTTGACTCGTCAATTGCAATAAGTGAATCACAATCGCCGTGAATGATGGCGCAGTCGGGTATGCTAGAAGAATCTGTCTGTTTATTAATTGAAGCAATCGCATTGGCTGATTCAAACACAGCGCTTTGTCCGGGATCATCAAGTGACGCATCAATGATTTGGGTAGCTGAATAACCGGCTAATTCATCGTTATGTGCTTGGTCAAATAAATTACAAAAATCCATCACCCCATAAAAGCATAGGGCGCCTTGAATACGGCTATCAAGATCTGGGCACCGGGGTTGGAATTGTGGCTCGTTAGCTGTCAATGCCATCATCGCAGAGAGTTGGCC
>CENX01011998.1_pt1 | contig 16418 bp, 12 predicted proteins | sample 361321 | NCBI WGS metagenome assembly CENX01 (sample SAMEA2619678, study PRJEB7988) | marine metagenome | isolation source: saline water (ENVO:00002010), including | reverse complement strand
AAAGCTGCTAGAAATACCAACATTCTTCCGCCTCCAATGCTCCAGGTGCTCATAATAACTAGAGAAAGTTTAGACCAGTTTTCATCCTGCAACCATAAAGGACCCTTTAAACCAAAAAAAGCTAAAATAGTATTCAATAAACCTATTTGAGGATTAAATATCCAAATCCAAATTACCGACAGAGCAACGCCGGAAATTAGTGAAGGTAGAAAAAAGGTAGCCCTAATTAGTCCCGAAGCTTTTAATGTTCTATTCAATAAAATTGCAATTAATAAAGACAAAAAGATGTTAATGGGTACTCTAAAAATTGTATAATAAAGTGTATTCCATATGGTCTTCCAAAAGTAAGCATCCTCATAGAGTATGATTCTGTAGTTTTCTAAACCAATAAACATCGGTTCTCGGAGAACATCATACTGGCATAAGCTGTAATAGAATGAAATAATAATTGGATAAATACCGAAAGATAAAAAACCTAGAACCCATGGAGATGTAAATACGAAGATAGTAAAGTTTTTTTTATTAAAAAGTTTAGTCATCGTTTAAATAATTATAATATCTTTTTGATTTTACCAACTCTTTCTGTATTTCATTTTCCGCCTCAATTAAAATATCTTTAATTGACATTTCTGTTCGAAGTATCCTCTCCTCAGCACGGTGATATTCAACCCAGAACTTATCATGTGCCAAGGGAACTATATTGGGAGACTTACTATTTTCAAGCATGTATAAAAAAACATCATAATATGGAATTGAAGCAGAATTTTCTTGGTAAGCTACATACTTGTTAGCTGAAAATAAACTCTCTTCCGTCTTTTTTTGATAGTCAATTTGATTTTTTTTTCCAGCAAGGAAACTAATAAACTCCCAAGATTTCTTGGGGTCTTTTACGCCTCTCGGTATTCCCAGCCACCATATCCCTGCGCTTGATATAGGTTTTGAATCACCATAACTTGGTATTGGTATTACTCCATACTGAAAATCAGGGTTATATTTTTCAATTATCTCCGGGTAGCTACTGTCTAAAATCATCATGGATACTTTTCCTGAAATGAACCCATGCTGAAGACCAGTGCCAAACGTACCCATTAACTCAAGCACCTTTTTTAATCCTATTTCATGAATAAAGCTTTTGATCCACAGAAATGAATCGTTCATCTCTTTAGAATTCAAATTTATTGCACCCTTTTCATCAAGGTATTCATGACCCAGTTGCCATGCAATGATATTAGAAGTTTTTAGGTTACCATAGTTAGGTAAATATCCCACTCTTTCAAGATAACCTTTCGAATTAAATCTGTTAATTTTCTTCGATATTCGTTTGACATCATCCCAAGTTTTAGGAAGAGTATCAATTCCAGCCTCCTTGAAAATTTCTTTATTATAAAACAATGCATATGAAACAGTGTTAACTGGGATTCCAAATATTTTATCTTCCCACCTCATTTCTTTCCAAAGAGAGTTAAAAAATTGGTTAGTGTCAAATTTAGCCTCCTCAATAAATTTATTAAGTGGCAATAACGACGATCTACTTGCCCAAGACTTTAAAGGAGCAAATTCGCTTATAACATCTGGAGGATCACCACTCAAGATAGAAGTTAAAATTTTTTTTTCGTGCTCGGTCCAAGGGATAGATATGGTTTTAAAGTCAAAGTTAAAATTTTTATTAAATAGAGCAGCTGGATCATAATCGAGGTCTGCTGATCCTCCAATTGACCAGTATTCAAGATCATTATCTTTTTTTTCAGTGCAAGAAATTAGAAATAGCAGTATAAATATGATGATAAAATCTTTCAAGGCAATAGTTTGAAATTTATTAACGGTTCAATGATATTGATAATGAGTGAAAATCTTTGAAGACATAATTAGATATCATGAGTGAATAATCAATAGATATCGTATTATTTCCAGATATGTTGACATTTTTGATACCAAAACCAAAAGAATGACCAAAGATACTTTTTTTAATCTTACTTCCTATTCTAAAATTAATTTTTTCTAACAATTCTAGGTCTTGGGCAAGAATCAAATAATCCTCACTATCTGTTGGATGAACCAATTCAATTATCATCATTGACCTTAATGGCTCAATGCGATAAATATAATCACTCATGCCAATTCTAAACATCAAAGGAGAACGGAATTTAGTATCTAAAGGCGTAACATCTGGACCAATGTGTTGAAAGACAAATGCAATATTTAAGTCTCTAAATCCAGTTTCATAATTTGATCCAAAATCAAACAATACATTGCTGTAAGAATAATTATCTATATTTTCCTCTACGTACTTTAGTTGCATGCCAAGACTAAGCTTATCAGTAAAATTTCTTGCTAAACCAAGACCAAAGAGATAATTACCCGCTTTTACCATTCTGCCAGTTCCTGTAGGAGAACTCACGGTTGTTTCTTCAAATTCTTCAATTGAGAATGACAATGCATTAATACCAAATACTAGATCTTTTTTCCTAAAAGCAAAGGAGGCTGTATTGATTCTAGAACCTGCAATCCAATTTTGGTTTGATACGGAAAAAGAGATATCGGATATTTTCGAAATCCTAGAAATATTATTACTAAAGCTTTTCGAATCCCTTGAGGAAGCTGAATAAGCACCTGAAAAGGCTTGTGAAACTGCACCCGTTTCTATCTTTAGGAATTGAAATCCTGCTAGACCTCCTTTTGAAAAATTAAAACCATAATCAATTTGAGAAAAAAGAGATGATATCGATATAAAGGCTATAAGAGTATATTTCATTTAACGATTAATAAAGTACCCTTAGCATTTCCAAAGTTAGATTCTACGCCCCAGAAGTATATACCAGGCGAGGTGATTAATCTAGAGCTTGTCCTTTGGTCCCAGGAAGCATCTCCAGTATTTCCTGTGTGACTTATTTTTTTAATTAACTCTCCATTTGCAGTAAAAATTGAAATTTTACATGGAGAGGGTAAGTTAGTCCAGCTTATCATATTTTCCTGTCCGACAGTTGGTATACCAGAAGTTATTTTAAATGGATTTGGAAATACTTTTATTTCAAGAGCGTTGTCTCTAGGGGCACTCACAGCCTGAAGGGGTATTTCATTTCTATTTGTTAGCCAACTTTCCTTTCCAGTACTATCTACAGCTGTAACAGCATAGAAATATGACACTCCTAATGAAATATCACTATCTACATATTCCCATTTGGAATTAAAATCATCGAAGAAAGCATTTTTATCAAAGGATTTGTGGACACGAATTCTATTTTTAATCACATCATATGGTCCAATAAATCTGTTCTCGCTTCTGTATACAACATATTTCTCGATATCCTTTCTTCCAGTTAAGGGATTTACCCAAGTATCTTCAACTGGATTCCATCTTATAGAAATTGATTGATTGGCAGGAGATGCTAAAAGCTCAACATTTAATGGTGATGGGGGTGGATAACTTTCTAGTATATAGCTATTTTCGAATAATGTTTTTGCATTTTGGATAGACAACCTTAGAGAATCAAGTCCTTCGTTTGTATATCTCGTTTGTATCATACTCATTTGTCCAGCCTCTAAGTCAGAAACATCCTCAAGATCTAGTCCATTTACTGCTTGCACTATACTTATACTTATTGACTGGTTTACGCCCAATTGATACGGACCAAAGGGCATTATAGCAATGGGATCAATTGTGTCACCTTGGCTTGATTGAAAAGAATTATCTAATCCAGAAATTATATTGTAAATCGACTGTTCAGTTTGGGTAGATAGCTTAAAATATGATTGATTGACAATATAATTGGATAAGATAAACCTTTGGGGCTGAGGGAGATCAAATTTATCATTTGGCGCATCAATTGAAGCAAATCCTGTATATCCGTGAGTCAGCAAATTTCCCTCGCTCCAATTACCAACTCCTGAAGTAAAATCATACGATCCAGTACCGTCGTGAGCATATATCATTTTCATTAGTGTATCTATACCAACTACATCATCCGCCCTAGACAAGGCATCATTCCATCCAGCATGACTATTATAATCTTGTGAGCTTGGCCTCATAAGAAAAACATTACAAAAATAAAAATCGTCAATTATATCTTGATTGAGATTAATTATATCATAGGTAATGATTATAAAGTTGTTTAAACCATTCATACTCCATGATCTTGAAGTTCTTTTGACTTTGATATTTTTAGACGTTGTCCATGACGCTGTAATTTTCTCTTCAGCCTGATCATACATATAATCCGAACTTCCAATGAAATTTTCTTCTTTATTTATTTCCTCAAAGGTTGAGTTAATATCCACCTCGAAAGGTCCATTCTTAGTCAAAAAGATCTGATCATTTATTTTTCCTCCCATCCAAACACCCGCTTTATATAGATAGGATCTTTGCTCAAAAGGGCCATTGAATACAGTTGGGCCCCCAGGCCAATCCATGCTAGGTTTAAATTCACCCGTTCTTTGAGGATAAGCTCCATGAGTTCCGTCATCACTCATTGTATCCCAAAGTTCTCCCCTTTTATGAACCTCATATTCGGCTATTCGAGATTGAGAAAACAAAAGTCCTGATATTATAGATATTTGAAAGAGTAGCTTAAAAGTCATACAGTATTCCAAACTCGATTTTCCGTGGTGCATACCATATTGACCAACTCATATCATAACCTCCAATATTTCTAAGAGTTGGTTCCCCAGTTTCCACAAAATTCTGAACCACATTTGGATTGTAGGATGAATCACCCATGGATTTTATATTTTTTTTGTTGAAAAGGTTGGAAATTAAAATAAACAGGTTGGCTTTCCCCACATTGCCAAGATAAATACTTTTACTGACTTTTAGATCGGTGAAATGCAAACCTGGATAACGATGATTATCATAGGTAGTTGGAGAGTCATTAACATCAAGATAAGTATACGTTTGTCCAGAAACGTATCTATACATTAGAGAAGCTGATATGTCATTTAACATTAGGGGAAACCTATTACTAGTTGTATAGTTTAATCCCAGTTTTAGGATATGAGGCCTACTGAATTGTCTTTCAATTAACAAGGATTTGTATGCAAAACCACTGTATTCATCATACCACTGAAATGAAGGCGTACCCGTAGAATCGAATATGACTTTATGAGGCGAAGCTCTTCCCTGCATTACTTTTGAAAAGCTATAATTTAAATCAATATTTAAACCAGCTTGGGATAGAGTTCTGAACTCTAACTCTAAACCTCTAGAATCACCATAATCTCCATGCAAAGGAGTATCCGTAATTGCATTACTCTGCGTACCTGTAAACGGATTGTGTCCATAATAGCTTTTATCGAAAAGACCTATAACATTTTCACTTTGACTGTATATATCTCTATGATAGGCAACTATATTCATATAAGCTTTATCATTAAAGTTGTGCTTTAATCCTATCTCAACCATAACTGTCTTTTGGGGTGGTAAAGGATCTACATTTAAGAAGATTACTCTTTCATGATTGCTCCCTACGCTTGGGATGTGCATTGGGTCTCGATTTTCAAGAGCAGCAAGTCTATTTTCTTCGATGATTTGTTCCAAAAGCTGAGTTGGTCTAAAATACTTGAAGTATCTCATCCTACTGACTGGCGGCATCTGATAAAAGTGACCATAATTATAGTGAAGTACAGTCTTTTCAGTGATAGGAAAAGAAACACCTATTCTGGGACTAATAGTATTACTTGACGGCAGCATGGATCTTGGTTGTAATAAAACATTCCCAAATCCATATTTTATATTTCCATTAGAATCAATTTGATCTCCATCCGGATCTAATGTTTCGTCATAATCAGCATTAATTGAAAGATTATATGTGTCAAAGCTATCAAACCATTCAAAGTTTGGATTAAAATGATCGTACCTTATACCGAGATTTAATATCATTGTCTCAAACTCTAATTTACTTTGAAGGTATGTACCAAATTGTATGGGGTTTATTTTCTCGTGAAGGTTTCTATCCTGATATTCGTTTTCATTCAAAGAAAGAGCGGTGAATCTGTAATTTTTTATTGAATGTATTTGATTGTAGTTGTATTCGAAACCATATTTTAAGTTAATCTCATATCTTGGTTGCCAAGTAAAATCGGTACTGATTGTTATATCTCCAGAACGCTCTTCCACATCGTGAATAGTAAAATACTTATCAAATGGTTCATCCGGGAACTCAGGATATCTCATGTATCCCCATAGAGTTAGCACATAATCTTCACCAGGAGATGTAGTGTTTGTATACCTATTTGGCATTTGATTAAACAGAAATGAGTAATGACTTATTTTTGCATTATAAAATAATTTTTCATTTAAACTATGGGTTATGCTTAGACTCAACAATCTTGCATTATTCTGCATAACACTACCATAGCCCCTATAGTATTTCGCAGCCATTAACCAATCAGAGTTACCTACAAAACCATGCGTCTCTTGTGAATACATCCCAAATAGTTTCATTTTAATTTTTTCATTAATTGGCATTGAGAGAGCAATGTTAATGTTTTCCCAATTTCTACTATCTCTAGGTTGAGGGAGTGCATATGCTTCTTGCTTGATTTGCCCTGATATTTGATATGTCCACTTTTTATCTAAAATTGGCAATGGGCCTCCAAAAGTTAAGATTGCATCATAATCTGGTGTTTGTCTATAGTCAAATATTTGTGATTTTCTATAATCGCTCATCCAGTAAGGATCTAGATAAGGCTCACCATAATAAATGCTATCTATTGGACCACTATAACCTGGGTCATATTTTGTGTCAATATAGTTGAGTGAAGTTGAATCAAGGTACAAAAATGCAGTGTCAGAATAATATATATTAAGAGAGTCATCATAAAACAGACCAACCATATGGTCCTTAAATTCTTTTTGTGTGCTCATATCGTAAACATAATTTCCAAAATGTCTTTGTCCAGGTGGTGAATAAGTAAGTTGAAAAGATGAATTAAATTGTTGTTGTCCATCTTTCATTATCACATTAACAACTCCAGATTGTGCGTTACCATATTCTGCATTAAAGCCTCCAGAAAGTATCTGAACTTCTTTGATTGCAAGAGAATTCATGTTCATGAATGAACCACCGGCGTCTCTAGCATTTATTGTCAGAGATTGTGTTCGGGAACCATCAATCATCCAAAGAATTTCCTCTTGGTCTCCACCGCGAATTGTGTACCTTGCCTCTCCCGATCCTGATTCTCCAGCATGACCTCTACCCCCAGATGAAAGAACTGGAATTGGATCAAAAAAGACACCGGGTTGTAACATCATTGCGTCTCTGATATCTGCAACTGGAAGTTTACTCATTTCGTCCGCACCCATGTATACTGTACTTGAAGTTATATCATCTTGAATAATTTTTCTCTTACCGGAAACAATTATTTCCTCTCCTTCAATAACGGATTCCTTTAAAGAAGCATCCAAATTTGTAGATAATGATGCTCCAATATTGATATCTTCTATTATCTTGGTTGCTCTACCAATATAATCGTATTTGATGCTGTATTTACCAGATGGTATCTTAAGAATAGTATAATTCCCGTTAACATCGGTTACAGAACCTAGGTTAGTATTTAAAATTGATATATTTACACCAACTAAGGGTAGGCCATCTTCCTCAGACGTTATAATGCCCCTTACTTTTCCGAAATCATCAGCATAGCAAAGATTGCAAAGTGACATTAAAACTAGAAAGTAAAAGAAGTTAATCACTATGGAAAAATTGCCTTATTCAATATTTCTTTGTTCCAGGTTATAATTTCTTTCTTTATCATATTAACAACACCGATACTATCACTGGATAATTCTTTTTGCTCAAAGGGATCTTTCTTAACGTCATATAGTTCCATAAAGTCTCTTTCGGGTACCCATAGAAAATGCCAACGATTTGTTCGATAAGAATAGCCAGTAGAATCGTTTGACCATGGGTCACCAGGAACTCTTGGATTTTTGATATAGTGTATTATCTTGTCTCGATGAAAATCACTACCATTAACAACAGGTCTTAGTGAGGTACCGGGCAAATAGTTTGGTTTATTAACTCCAGCATAGTCTAATATTGTTGTGAATAAATCTGTAGTCGAAACTATTCCAGAATATCGCTCACCTTTATGCTTTAACCATTTGTAACTTATAATAATTGGAGTTCTAAAACCAAAATCATATAGCGATTTTTTACCCCTTGGCCCACCGAGCGTAGAAAATTCTAATGAACCAGTATAATCATCCTCCGGGTCCTGTTGCCAACCATTATCATTTACATAAATTAAAATCGTATTCTCAAGCAAATTTTTTCTTTCTAAATATTTGATAAATTCTCCTAATGACCTATCAAACCAAGTGCACATAGCATAATAAACTTTTGCCGATTCGCTTATGTCTTTGTTTTTATATAGTGCCAATAGGTCTTCAGGTGGATTGAAAGGCGTGTGGGGCAGCATGGGCGCATACCAAATGAAAAAAGGTTGGTTATCCAGGCTATCAATGAAATCATACAATGGCTTCTGCGTTTCGCGGGCAAATTTTAAACCATCCCCACCTGCCATTGCCAACAACAAGTGATAATCTTTAAATAGTTCATCACCAAAGCGGTTTGACATGCCATCATCAAAACCACCCATCTCATAAGTTCCCTCCCAATATTTACCTCCTTCAAAACTCTTATAGTTTTTTTGTTTAAGCATTTTGGGTAGAGTATGAAAGTTTTTAATGATGCTATGTTCAAATTTTACTAGTTCTAATCCTTTTTCAAGATCGTTCAGAGTAGTATCTTTATTCTTAAATTTGCTTTTCATAGAATCTAAATAGTTATCAAATTGCAATGGATATAGTCCAGTTAATAAAGTTCTTAGTGAAGGTCGACAAACCGAGGACGTAACGTGACCATTGGTGAAAACAAAACCACTATCCGCTAATTGATTCAGGACGGGAGTTTCTACGTACTCATTTCCCATAAAGCCGTAGTAAGGCCATCCATGGTCATCACCAATTATTAAAACAATGTTTGGGGTGCTTTGTGTATCCTCTGCACATGACAAAAGAAATAAAAGTATAAATAAATAAATAGGTTTCAATCTAACAATGTACCTTTTTCATGATCAAAAAGTTGAATTTTGTTCGTTGGGAAAAAAATGGTTATCATAGTTTCTGTGTCATGTGGCTTATCTTTAAGTTCAACTAACAACCTCTGATCTTCAATTTTCAAAGTAGCCACCCAGGTAGAACCGTGATAATCTATAGATTCTAATGCACAGTCAACACCTTTTCCATTTACTTCTAGATCCCCTGGTCGAATACCTAATTTCATCTTACTTGGGTATATAAACGAATCATTATCAAACTCAAAAATTTTCGTTCCCCCAATGAATACATTGACACCATCTAAAGTCACATCCAAAATATTCATTGGAGGAGATCCAATAAATTGAGCAACAAATGTATTCTCAGGTTTACTGAAAATTTCTTGTGGAGATCCTGTTTGCTGTATTACACCGTTGTTAATTATAACTATTATGTCTCCAAGGGACATTGCTTCAACTTGATCATGAGTTACATAAAGTGTTGTTACTCCAAGCATTTGGTGGAGCATCCTTAGTTCATCTCGAAGCTTATTTCTTAAATTAGCATCAAGATTGGATAATGGCTCATCAAATAAAAAAAGTTCAGGATCTTTTGTCATGGCACGACCAACAGCAACTCTTTGCATTTCTCCGCCACTTAAAGAGGATGGTTTACGATCCAAAAGCTTGTCAATACCAAGTTTTGAAGACACATCCATAACTTTCGAATCAATTTCAGCTTTCCTCATTTTTTTCAATTTTAATCCAATTGAAAGATTTTGATAAACTGTTTTATGAGGATATAAGGCATAATTTTGGAAAACCATAGCGATGTTACGATCTCTGGGTGCTAAGTTTCCTATATCAATCCCACCTATACACACAGTTCCACTCTCAGGACTCTCAAGTCCACATATTATTCTTAAAAGGGTCGATTTTCCGCACCCGGAAGGACCTAAAATGACAACAAATTGACCTTTCTTTACAGATAAAGAAAAGTTATCTAATACTTGCTTACCACCAAAATTCTTCTTTATGGCATTAATTTCTAAATGGTTGTCCATAAACAAATATTAGAACCAGTACTATATCATTTAATTAATGTCATTTTTCTTGTTTGTATTTTATTCGAAGCCTTCAAGGTATAATAATAAATACCACTAGAAACATTACTACCGTCGTAAAATATATGATGCGTGCCTGCATTCATATAGTTATTGACAAGATTATCAACAGAGTTACCATTAATATCAAAAATTTCAAGTGAAACTTCGCTTGCTGTAGATAAAGAAAACTCTATTTTTGTAGATGGATTGAACGGGTTGGGATAATTTTGCTCCAATTTAAATGAACCTGGTAAGGATATCTCTTTTTCTATATTGACCGACGATTCAGCCATTGTAATCATATGGTTCATTGATGTGTCTGTCATATTTGGATTATCAATATTATCTTCTGTATTTAGCCAGTCAATCATTCCCCATGTATTTACCGTTGTAATGTATCCAATAGGGAAATCTCCGGATGCACTTTCTTCAGTGTTAAAATTCAGGGTTACTTCAAAAAGGGTTTCCTCTAAATAATAATCACCAACATCGCTTATCAAATAAGTCCATTCCATATTATCAGGTCTTTCAAAAAAGTCGTCTATACTTGGACATGTGTTATTATTATATTGTTCCTCACTGCAAATCATTTTCCTACCCGAATCAGGATCGAGTTCCATTAAACCAGATGGAGTTTCAGCATCAGTAGATTCAAAGGAACCACTTTCAAATACCCAACCATCAGGATGTAAGACTCCAACTAAACCATGGTGAGCATTATTTATCTCTTGTGCAATTGAATTAATATTCAAGACTGTTGTGAAGGTGCCTCCTATTTCTAACTCTGCAGGCTGGTCAACTTCCTCAAAAAGACAACCACTAAATAATGTAATTCCCGCTAGGGTTAAAAAGTGATTGATAACTTTATTATACATGTGATCTCCTTTAACTTTTTATTTGTCATCGCTGGTTTTATTTTAAATAATATTGGCCTGAATAAAAATATCTTTCCATTTTTGATACCCATCGCCATTGAGGTGTAAACCATCAGAAGAGTATTTGATGTTAAGATTGCCATTTTTATCTTTAAAAAATTTATTCAATTCTAAATAACGTGCATTGTTTTTCTCAAGTTTTTGAATCATTGTATTCAGAAGGTCTATATTTTCATTAGTGTAGTAATCTCTTTTCATAAAAAATAAATTTTGATTTATAGGCAATATAGATTGCATATAGATAACTGCATTAGGCAACTTTTTAGATAACTTTTGTATTATTTTTTGATAATTACGTATTATTTCGTCCAGTGATTTATTCTGCCCTAGATCATTTGTACCTATCATTAGAAAAACTGTAGAAGGTTTTGTGCTATCAAGAAAATCTAATCTACTTAATACCTTTTCAGTTATATCACCTCCAATACCACGATTTATTAGAGTATTATCCTCAAAGAGCTCGTTCCAGATACACTGTTCCGTAATGCTATCTCCAATGAACACTTTTGATCCTTGTTTGATTTTTAACGAATTAAAAAGTGCTACACGATGTTGATAATGAATATCCATAGCCTTTGACCAAAAGTCGTCTGCCCCAAGGCTACTCAAGATTAGGCCAATCCCCATGATCATTAATGTTCTGCAAAATTGTAACTTTTTATACAAGATATTTTAAAAGTTGAATTACCTTAATTTTATAAGAGGATAATATATTAAAGATTGGGTTTTGATTTTACAATATTTTCTAGGTTCTGATTAATATAAAAGTTGCATATCCTAGAAAGCAAACTAACAAATTTTATAAAAATAAATGTAATGATTAAAAGCTAAATGAAAGTAATCTAGCTTATCACCTCTCGCCAGCTACCATCAATTGAGAGCGTTAATCCTTCTTGTTGAAGATTAACGAATAATGTATTGTCGAAAGGTGAAAAACAAACCCCAGCAAATTCTGCACCTGAATAATTATTCTCAGCAATCAGATAAGGTATTCCAGAATTATTTAAACCCCATAGTCTATTTCTTTTTGAATTATCTTCACATACTATTAAGTCACCCCAGGGAGCCACAACGATGTTATCCGGCATATTAAGAGACACTCTATCCTGAACTTCATACCATAATTCTATAGATGATTCTTTTTTGTTTATTGGTGTTATCTTCCATATTTGACCTCTTCTCAAAGGACCTCCACTCGTGCAGCATATATACAATGAATCCTTGCCTGCTACTATTCCCTCTGGTCTTGAAAATGGCGTCGCACCTTTCATCATCCCCTCATATCGCATTGTATCATCATCAGGGTCAACATCTTCTATTCTTACCCATTCAGCTAAATATCTTTCATTTAATTCTAAATTACTATTAATCCAATTTCTAGAATCTTTCTTACCTCTGATTTTGAGAGCAAACAAGTCTCCATCAACCAAAGAATTCATTTTTTTAGGTATGAATTTATATATTAGGCCATCATTTCTATCCTCTGTGAGGTATGCATTTTGGAATTTGTCAAAAGCCACAGCTTCATGATAAAATCGTCCCATATTCTTTAAAGGTAATGGTATATTTAACGAATGTTTCTTTGGATCTACTTCAAAAACATATCCATGTGGAATCGTATTGGTTTTTTTCTTTTTGATATTCTCTTCGCAAGTCAACCAAGTACCCCATGGAGTTATACCTCCAGAACAGTTATCATGTGTTCCACTTAGACTTAGGTACTCATTAGTCACCTCTTTAGTTGACCTATCTAAAACTATGTTTGTTGTACCACCAATAGCTTTTTTGTCGTAATGCTTTTTACCTAATTTTTTGATTTGTATTTCAGGATTTTGAAATGCACCTCGTTTCATTCCATTGTTAGGATCTAATTCATGATTACGAACAAGTACAATCTTATCATTGACCATGAACGATCCCATACCATCTGCAAGCGCTGGTACTTGGAATCCATCGTTCATTTTAGAGCCCTCTTTCGATATAATCCTGTAATTTAATGAGGGGTGGATATCGACGATCTTATTTACGTCTCTTGTCAGTTTGCTTAGAAATTTTTTATTTCTAAGATCGCTATTGCCCAATATTTTTTTTAACCCGACAAAAGGCAATAAGCCAGTTAATGCTAAAAATCTTCTTCGATCCATGATTTTAATTTATTACCTTCAAATTTTGGTTTAATTATTATTTAAATATCTTTTATTTTTTTATCATCAATCAATTTAGTAATGATTGGACCATCCCCTGGAATGAAATCATATTTATTAAAATTTTCCAAGGTTTCCCATATAAGCCTGTCATGAGCCAATTTTATTGGATGTCCACTAAATTTATTCACCTTGTAGAAGTATAGCTCATACCATACATGGGGATATTTGTAAGTATAATGATGATATAAGCCCCCAATTTCTGCATCAATATCTAATTCTTCTTTTAATTCTCTTTTGATGCAACATTGGAGCGATTCACCATCCTCGAGCTTACCTCCAGGGAATTCCCACATTCCAGGTGATTTCTCATCAGGTCCTCGCCTACCAATAAGAAATTTATTTCCATCCTGAATGATGGCACCAGTAACTATTATGATTTGAATATTCATCTTTTTATGTAAAACTTTCTAAAATTCGTGAATGATCTCTTTCCTCTGAATTTCATGAATAAATCCATCGTATATAAGTAGCGATAAATATTGAGGCATATTAAAATCTGTTTAGCAAACAGATAAAAATCCGATTTAAGTAAGGTTTAATTAAAATAGAATTCAATGGAAAAACTTTTAAGATGGACAGTTTACCTTATGATATTTTTCATTATTTCTGTTCTGTTGTATTTTTATTCATGGTGGAGTTTTGAGCCTAAGAAGAAAGATGAATTTGTTTTTTATGATCAAAACTATACAAAATATAAACTATGATTTTTTCTTTATCCTTTTTAGAACTTCAAACTTCCTCATAGGCATCTTATCAACATCAGAAAATATTCTTTCTATTTGAATTTCAGATGAGTATGAATTTTTAAGATCACCATCCTTTCCAATTAAAAAAAGATAATTACTACTTTCAAAATTTTTAATTTTTTTTAATACTGATTTAGTAAAATAATTAGACATTGTTCTATTATTCAAAAAAGAACTTTGTCCATCTGTATAGATGATGATGAAATCCCTTTCATCAAATTCTTTCTTAAAAAGATTAATCTTATTTGAAAGATCAATTTCTTCATTATTTTTAACAACGAGCACTCTGTAATTCCATTTGAGATCATTAATGTGGTTTATATTTTCCATTGAGATAAGATTTACCATTAAGACCAATATAGTTTTAAATAACATATTAAGATGTGCCTAAAAACTTTTAATTATACAATATTTACAATATTAAAAAGATTATTCAATGTTCACAAAATAAGTTTGAAACTCGCCTTTACCTTTTAAAGTGGTCATTTTTTTATCTGATAAGTTCATGCTTGGCGGTAATAATACTTTCACTTGTTCAGAAATATGTATTTCCATTCTTTCGCCACTACTCTCCAATCTTGAGGCAATATTTACAGTATCTCCCCAAATATCAAAATTGCTGCTAGTGGTTCCTGCAATAACAGGACCAGAGTGAATACCTATTCTTGCATACCAGGGGTCATTACCTAGAGCTTTTTGTTGAAAATTAATACCTTTCACAAAATTAAAAATCTCTTTGGCTGCAAGCACAGTTCTCTCTGCATGATTTGAATTTAGATCAGGAATACCTCCAATCGCCATGTAGGCATCCCCAATAGTTTTTACTTTTTTTAATTCAAACCGTTCAATGATTTTATCAAAACCATTAAAAAAAGTATCTAAAATTTCAATTAATTCTCCAGGTTGCATTTTTTCTGTTTTTTGTGTGAATCCTACAAAATCACAGAATAATACTGTTGAAGATGAAAAATATTGCCCATTGATCTTTTCTACATTTTGATCGCTAGCTGCATCACCTCTATCATAATCTTCTTTTGTACTTTCATAAAGGTCAATAAACTGGTCTGCAAGCATTCTTAAACCTTCAATCTTTGAGACCTCAAGTGACTTCGGCTTTGAGTTAAACACACAAAAGGAACCTAATATGTAGCCATTTGAGGTAATAATTGGACTGCCTGCATAAAACTTAGGAAAAGATTTATTGATAATGGGATTATCTAATTCGAAAACATGTTTTGTTCTATCATCTTTTGTCAAATCATTTATTACTAGAGATTCAGAATTGTTATTCAAAACATGAGCGCAAACAGATAACTCTCTTGGAATTTCTTTTAGCATCGCATTTTCCATAATGTCCATTCCATAATTGACCTTACAATGCTGAGTAGTTTCATCAACGATGTTTATGGCGGCCTTATCACATTCAGTGAGTGTAGCAGCTAATTTTGGAAAACTAGAAAAGCGCTTACTCTTATCAATATTTTCTTCAATGATTTTTAGATCTTCTAGATCTTTGATCCTTGATGTTTCATTATCTGGCTCAGGAGCAGGTTTATGTCCGAGCTCAATAATTTTACTAACTAAATGTTTATTGAATGCTTTTTGTAGGATTTTCACTTTTTAGAACTTTTTACTTTATTGTCTCATTTAAAATATACTTAGCTCTTTAGCAAAAAATAAACTCAAACAGTAATAGTTCAATCAGACTATGAAAACAGATTCTCAATAATATTTTGACTATATGACCAAAGCCCTTTCTGATTTGTCTCTTTGTAGGATACTTTTGAAGATTTAACAGGTTTTGACTTATCAAAAAATTTTCCACTTACATTTTTAACTTCATCGGAAGTTGCAAGATATACATTTGTTTTTGCGCCTTTGATTACATTTATTGCAATTAACTTTTTACCGATACTTAAAACATTTTTCCCAAAGCCTCTGTTATTATCACCAAAACTTGTATCTACAAAGCCTGGATGGAGAGCATTAAAACAAACCCCTGTATCCTTATACCTTTTATGAATTTCATAGGTAAAAAGAATGTTCATCAATTTTGAGTTACTATAAGCAGTCCATCCCTTATACTTTTTCCTCATTTGAATATCACTTAGATCAAGTTTTGCTCCAAAATGAGCCGATGAGGCAACATTAATGACCCTACCAGGCCCTTCAAATTGAATTGCATCTAATAGTAACATGGTCAATTGAAAATAATTAAGATGATTCAAGGCAAATGTCATTTCAAGTTGCTCTTCTGTTTCAATATACTGACTAAAATATGCACCAGCATTGTTAATTAGTATGTCTATTGAATTGTATTCTTTTTTGATATCACTTGCCAGTCCGCTAAGGTCCTTAATTATTGACAGGTCTGCTTTGAAATACTTAAGG
>CENX01420099.1_pt1 | contig 16419 bp, 13 predicted proteins | sample 361321 | NCBI WGS metagenome assembly CENX01 (sample SAMEA2619678, study PRJEB7988) | marine metagenome | isolation source: saline water (ENVO:00002010), including | reverse complement strand
AACAGGTGTGTTCATTTATTTAAATTACGGGCTTTAATAAATAAAAACATAGTAAATACACAAAGAAACAAAATAATCTCAAATCAAAATTAAAATAATGCTTAGTTTAATATAATATCCTAAGTACAAAATTTATATTAATTCAGAATAATTTTATGATTAAAAACCTAATAAAAATAATTTTTACATTTTCACTATTGATTGGTCAATTTGGACAAAATATTGTTCAATATGACAATTTTGAATGGTATTATATCCAATCTAACCATTTTGATATTTATTATTATGCAGATGGAAAACCAAATGCAGAATATGTCGCATTCGAATCTGAAAAAGCATATAAAAATATTTCTAAATATTTAGATTGGGACTTAACAAATAGATATTCAATTATAGTATATAATTCACACAATGATTTTCAACAAACAAATGTAGTGGATTCATACATGTACGAAGGTATTGGAGGTGTTACAGAATTATATAAAACAAGAGTTGTAATACCATTTGATGGATCTCACAAAGAATTCAAGCATGTAATCCATCACGAATTAGTACATGTATTTATTAATGATTATATGTATGGAGGTAGTTTGCAAAATTTAATTACAAAGCAAATTAACTATATTATTCCACTTTGGATGAATGAAGGTTTAGCTGAACATTTATCGGGCGATTGGAATACAAGTTCGGATATGTGGATTAGAGATATTGTTATTAACTATGGTCAACTACCTCAATTTAATCAGCTAAATGGGTATTTAGCATATCGAGGGGGTCAATCTGTTTGGCGATTTATAACTAAAAAATGGGGTGAAGAAGCCATAGCTGAAATATTTTTTCAAATTAAAAGGAAAAAAAGTGTTGAGGCTGGCGTATTTGAAGCACTTGGGATGAATTTATCGGAAATCAACACCCAATGGCACGATTATATTAAAAAAACTTATTTCCCTGAAATTACCAATAAAAAAAAATTATCTGAATTTTCTAGAAGACTTACAAATAATAAAAAGTTAAATAATAGTTATAATATTGCTCCTGTAATTTCTCCGGATGGTAGTAAAGTTGCAATTTATTCAAATAAAAATGGAAATATGGCTTTATATATTATTTCCGCAGAAACTGGTAAATTTTTAGAAAAAATTATTCAAGGAGAAAGAAACTCGGAATACGAGGAGCTCCATATTTTAAAACCCGGAATTTCATGGTCACCCAATGGCAATGAGTTAGTTTTTTCTGCTAAATCAGGAAAATCAGATGCTCTTTTTATTTATAATTTCGAATCTAATAAAACAGAGAAATTTAGATTAGGACTTGAAGGTATATTTAGACCAAACTGGAGTCCTTTAGGACATGAAATAGCATTTATTGGAAATAATGGTACTAAAAGTGATATTTATATTTTTGATATACAATCACATAAAACTACTAATTTAACAGAAGATTGGTTTTCTGACGACCATGTATCTTGGAGTCCAAATGGATTAGACTTATTCTTTATTTCTGATCGACAAAACTATCTAAATCAATCTAACCCTAATTCAATTAAAGAACATTTTATTGAACAGATGGATATTTATTCAATTTCTCGTGAAAATGGTAAAATTTCAAGGATTACTGATACAAAGTGGAATGAAGCATATCCAGTAATGACATCTGATGAAAATTTAGCTTTTGTTTCAGATCAAAGTGGTATTAATAATATTTATATAATAAATAAAGATTTAGAAAAGCCAAGGGCAATAACAAATGTATTAACAGGAATTTCACAATTAAGCTGGAATTCTGATTATACTCAACTTGCTTATGCCGGCTTTGAAGAAAGTGGGTATGATATTTATTTGTTTGTTAATCCATTAGATAACCTTAAAAAAGAATTAACACCAAAAACACTTTCTTGGATAAATGAAAAGCCTCAAAATGAACTAAGGCTCTCAAAGACTAGAAAAAACAATAAAGATTTAAGTGATCAGTTTAGGAACTTTATTTTTGAAAGGGGACAAAAAACTAAACCAATAGAACAAAAAGATATTGAATTACCTGATTCAACTCGATTAAGCACAGATGGAAAATATATCGAAAAAAAATATTTAACACGATTTTCATTGGATTTAGCTCAAGGTTATGCTTCATATAATTCTCTTTATACTCCAAAAGCAATGGCATCATTTTTATGGAGCGATATTCTAGGTGATCACAAAGTATATCTTGGTACACAAATGCAAATAACCTCCTTAAAAAACTCCGATTATTATTTGTACTACAGATATTTACCGCATAAAGTCGATTATAATTTTTTATTTCATCATACTGCAATAAATTTTCTGGATGTTAATTTCCGTAATACCTTCATTGACTTAAATGGAAATGAAGAAAGAGAGACTGAAGAACCAGTATATTATCAATCCTATTTGAGGCAGTTGATGATTAATGGTACTGCATCATATCCTATCTCTAGATTTTACCGATATGACTTAAATATGAGATTTAGTCGTGTTTCAAAAGTATCGTTATGGGAAGTGGGTCAGACTAACTATGGCATAACTGTTGAAGAACGATCAGATGAAATATTTGGCTCAACATTATCAACATTCATTCCCTCTATAAGTATCGTATGGGATAATACGTTATGGAACTATATATTCCCAAGCAGAGGTTCTCGTTTTAATATCACACTAAAAGGTAGTCCTAAAATAGCTGATAATGGTATTTCTTTTCAATCACTAATATTAGATTATCGAAAATATTATCCAATTAAAAATGGTATTAGCCTAGGAGGAAGAATTTATTCAGGCTATAGCCATGGTGATAATGCTCAGCTATTTAAAATGGGTGGAATACCTTGGGTATTTTCTTCTTATGGCTCCAGTTATTATGCACAAAATAATGACTATGATTTAGAATCTGTATATTTCTCTGAATATGTTATGCCTCTACGCGGTGCTCAAATTAATCAAAAATATGGATACGGTACCTTTTTATTAAATATGGAAGTTCGATTACCTTTATTAATTTACTATTTTCCAACTATTAAATATTTAGGACAAATAAGCGCAGTTGCTTTTTCTGATTTTGGATTTACATGGAATAATCGTTTACCTGATTGGACCGAAACATATTGGAATAGTGAAAATAATGAAGGATTTGTTTGGACATATGGAATTGGTCCTCGCTTTATATTTCTTGGACTTCCATGGCAATTAGATTACGCCTGGAATCTAAATCCATTCAAGAATGAGTCTAGTAAACGATCTTGGTTTTTATCAATTGGTCTTGATTTTTAATAAAAGATGACTTTTTGAAAATATTCAATTTAAAAAAAACCTGTAAAGATACAAAAGCACGTACAGGTATTTTATATACCGATCATGGTGAAATAAAAACTCCGTTTTTTATGCCTGTCGGAACTTATGGGGCCGTAAAAACACAATCTCCTGAGGAAATCAATCAGCTGCCTAGTAATATTTTATTAAGTAATACTTATCATTTATTTCTACGTCCAGGAACTGAAATTTTAGAAAAAGCTGGCGGATTGCATAAATTCATGAATTGGAATAAAATAATTTTAACAGATTCTGGTGGATTTCAAATCTTTAGTTTAAAGGGTTTTCGAAACATTACGGAGGAAGGTGTTACATTCCAGTCTCATTTAAACGGTGAAAAACATCACTTGACTCCAGAATCTGTAGTTGACATTCAACGCTCAATTGGATCAGACTTCATGATGATGCTTGATGTTTGTCCTTCAGGGGATGCTGACCAAAAAACTTGGATTAAAGCGCTAGAAACAACAACTAGATGGGCAAAAAGAGGTATGATTCACTACCGAAATACAGAACCATTATATGGTCATAAACAAATTTTAATACCTATTGTCCAAGGAGGTACTAATCTAGATTTAAGGAAACGGTCAGCTGAAGAGTTAATGGAATTAGATGCAGAAGCTTATGCTGTAGGAGGCTTAGCCGTTGGCGAGCCAAAACCTGAAATGCTAAATACAACAGAATTGATGGGTGAAATTTTACCAAAAGAAAAATCTCGCTACTTAATGGGTGTTGGTACACCAGCAGATTTAGTTAGATGTGTTGCCAGAGGAATTGATATGTTTGACTGTGTAATACCTACAAGAAATGCTAGAAATGGACAATTATTTACACTTAATGGAAAAATAAATATTCGTAATGCAAGATATAAATCGGACTTATCACCTATTGATGATACGGGATTTGCACCTATGTCAATGCAATACTCGAAATCATATTTACACCATTTATTTAGAACAAATGAAGTTTTAGGATTAAGAATTGCAACCCAACAAAACTTAAGATTATATATGTATATAATGGAAGAAATACGAAAAGCAATTTTTAATGATAATTTTAAATCATGGGCAAAAGATTTTTTATTTCGTTATGATGGTGACTCAATTTAAATAAATAAAATATTAAAAGTAATTTTAAAATAAAATTAAAGATTTAATTAAACAAATAACCTATAATTAAACTTTATTTTAATATCATTTTTAAAATAATTATAAATCCTAGTTCTAATAATAATCGTAAATTTATATGCTATTTTGGAGTATAAATTGTTAAAAAGAAGCCATAATTGTGGTGAATTAAGAAAAAAAAATGTAGGTAATGAAGTTATCCTAAATGGTTGGATTTCAAAACGCCGTGATCATGGAGGGTTAATCTTTATTGATTTACGTGACCGGTACGGCAAAACTCAAATTATATTCAATGAAGAAATTCAGCCTGATGCCTATAATCAAATTTTCAGATTAGGCCTAGAAGATGTTATTGGTGTAAAAGGAAAAGTTATCCTTAGACCTGATGATGCAATTAATTCTGACATTTCAACGGGTGAAATCGATATTGAAGTTATTGAAATCCAAGTATTTAATGAAGCGGACCAAATGCCGTTTAATGTAAATGACCGTAATTCAGCATCTGAAGACCATCGCTTAAAATTTCGTTACCTTGAACTTCGTACAAAAGAAATGCAAGAAAATCTGAAACTTCGACACGAAACTGCTCAAATTACACGCAAATTTCTGCATGAAAAAGAATTTATCGAAGTGGAAACACCTATTTTAATGAAATCAACTCCAGAAGGTGCGCGAGATTTTTTAGTTCCAAGTCGTTTGCATAAAGGAAAGTTTTATGCACTACCTCAATCACCACAAACTTATAAGCAGCTTTTGATGGTTTCTGGGATAGACAAGTATTTCCAGATTGTAAAATGTTTTAGGGATGAAGATTTCAGAGCTGATAGACAACCTGAATTCACTCAAATTGATATTGAAATGTCGTTTATTCAACAGGATGATATTATTAAAATCGGAACAGATTTAACTCGCAAGATATGGTCTGAGACTATTGGAATAGAATTACCAAATAAATTTCCCGTAATGACTTATCAAGATGCATTAGAAAATTATGGAATTGATCGGCCAGACACACGTTTTGGGATGTTACTCCAAGAATTTTCTGAATTTGTTCAAAAATCTAATTTTAATGCATTCAAAACAGTCTTAGATAATGATGGTAGAGTTAAGGCAATTGTTGCCTCAGGATGTGCAAAATACAGTCGTAAAATTATTGATGAGCTTACAGATTTCCTTAAGCAATATCATAATGCTAAAGGTTTGGCTTGGATGAAATCCACCAATGGTGATCTTGAGGGCGGAATTAGCAAATTTTTCAATGAAGATTTACGACAAGAAATTATAAAATCTTGCAATATTAATGATAATGATATAGTTTTTATTGTTGGTGATAAATCAAAAATTGTATTTTCTGCATTATCAGCATTAAGATTAGAAATTGCAAAACGAGAAAATCTTATTGATCAAAATATCTGGGCTCCGATTTGGATAGTTGATTTTCCTCTTGTTGAATGGAATGAAGATGAAAATAGATTTGATGCTCTTCACCATCCGTTTACCTCTCCAAATTTTGATGACATTGATAAAATGGACTCTAATCCTGGAAATGTCCGGTCATTAGCTTATGACATTGTGATGAATGGTTACGAAATTGGTGGTGGCTCAATTCGTATTCATTCTTCTGAACTTCAGGCTAAAATATTTAATTTATTAGGAATAAGTAATGAAGAGGCTGAAGAAAAATTTGGCTTCCTAATGAATGCATTTAAATATGGCGCACCTCCACATGGTGGAATGGCATTTGGTTTTGACAGAATTGTAATGCTTCTTGCAAATTGTAGTCAAATCAGAGATGTAATTGCATTTCCAAAAACAACTTCTGCTATATCATTAATGGATAACTCGCCTGCAAATGTTGATAAAAATCAGTTGAAAGATTTACATTTAGAAATTATTCGGACTTAATTCTGAACAAATTTAAAAAAACACTTTCTATTTCTGGCGTTGACTCATTAAGCTTTTATGGAACAAATGATTACAATATTAAGCTTCTTGAAGAAAATTTTAGTGGAAAATTAACAGCGCGAGGGAATAAAATTCATCTTGAAGGTCAGCCTGCTGATGTTGAAAGGATAGAATCCGTTATAGCTGAAATGCTTGTTACTATCAATAAGAAAGGGTTTGTTGATACAGAAGATGTCAAGACATTACTTAACTTCTCAGAAGTAGAAAATCAAACTTTACAAAAAAATGGTGAAGACTTACCGGTTATTCTTTACACACACAAGGGCGCAGTAGTAGCAAAGACAAATGGTCAGAAAAAATATTTTAAAGCTGTAAAAGAAAATGATATTGTTTTTGCAATTGGTCCTGCAGGAACGGGAAAAACTTATCAAGCAGTTGCATCTGCAGTTTCAGCGTTAAAAGATGGTCTAGTTTCTAAAATTGTAATTACACGCCCCGCTGTTGAGGCAGGTGAACGACTTGGATTTCTCCCAGGAGATTTAAAAGAAAAAGTAGATCCATATTTAACGCCACTTTATGATGCATTAGGTGATATGTTGACACCTGAAAAACGTCGTACATATATTGAACAAAGAATTATTGAAATTGCGCCTCTTGCATATATGAGGGGACGAACTCTACACAACTCCTTTATGATTCTAGATGAAGCACAGAATGCAACAAGTACTCAGATGAAAATGTTTTTAACCCGTTTAGGTGTAACCTCCAGAGCTATAATTACAGGCGATATAACACAAATAGATCTTCCAAAAAATGAAAGTTCGGGGTTAATTGATGCTCATAATAAATTGAAATCAATTAAGGGGATAACATTTGTAGAATTTGATTCTAGCGATGTTGTTCGTCATAAATTGGTGAGAGAAATAATTGAAGCCTACGCAAATGGCGAGAAAAAAGGAAAGTAAATGAGTAGAGAAGTTTTTATTTTATCTTATGCAAGAACACCAATTGGAGCATTTCAAGGTTCATTAAAAAATGTTTCTGCACCAAATTTAGGATCAATTGCAATTAAAGGTGCGTTAAAAAAAGGTGATATTTCACCAAACGATGTTAAAGAAGTAATTATGGGAAATGTTCTTTCCGCAGGTATTGGACAAGCTCCAGCAAGACAGGCCTCAATTTACGCAGGTCTTCCTGAAAATATTGAATGTTTGACTATTAATAAAATGTGTGGTTCAGGACTAAAAGCTATAATGCTAGGTGCGCAATCTATTGCTTCTGGTGAAGCTGATGTTGTAGTTGCAGGAGGAATGGAAAGTATGAGTAATACACCATATTACTTGCCAAAAGGACGATTGGGACATCGCTTAGGCCACGGTCAAGTTATAGATGGTATAATCCATGATGGTTTATGGGATGTTTATAATGATAAGCATATGGGTAATTGTGCAGAAATGTGTGCAGAAAAATTTAGTTTTTCGAGAGAAGACCAAGATAAATATGCAACAGAATCTTATAAAAGAGCATTAAATGCAATTGAGAGCGGTATATTTAATAATGAAATTATTCCAGTAGAAATTCCACAGAGAAAAGGTTATCCTAAAATTATTGATACTGATGAAGAGCCAGCTAGAGGTATGCTAGAAAAATTCAAAAAACTTCGTCCTGTATTTAAAAAAGATGGAACAATAACAGCTGCAAATGCAAGTTCTATTAATGACGGTGCTGCTGTATGTATTTTGATCAGTGCCAAAAAAGCTGAAGAATTAAGACTAAATCCCCAATTCAAGATTGTTGGACATGGATCTTCAGCTCAAGCTCCAGAATGGTTTACAACGGCTCCAGTAAAAGCTATGAAAAAAGTATTAGCACAAACAGGTTTAACTGTTGAAAATATTGATTTATTCGAAATTAATGAAGCCTTCTCAGCAGTTACAATGGCAGCTGTTAAAGAATTTAATTTAGATTTAAAAAAAGTAAACATAAATGGTGGTGCTGTTTCTTTAGGTCATCCTATTGGTGCTTCAGGATCACGAATTTTAATAACTTTAATGAATGCAATGACTAATAAAAATTTATCTAAAGGTATGGCTTCAATTTGTATTGGTGGTGGAGAAGCCTCTGCAATGATTGTTGAAAAGTTATAAATAATTATAATATTAGTTACAATTATTTCTTAGTAATAGTACATGTAATTATAATAATTTTCAATATAATGAATATTGGACAAAATTAGTTTAAATGGATAATATTTTAAGAGTAAAAAAAGAACTTTCTCCTCTAAAGCAAAATCTAAAAACACACCTACTTTATACAAAAATTAAATCAATTGAAGATATTAAAGTATTTTCAGAAATTCATATTTTTGCAGTCTGGGATTTTATGTCTTTATTAAAATCTTTACAACATCATTTATCTACATTATCTATTCCTTGGTCACCTGCAAAAAATCCAAAGATCACACGATTTATAAATGAAATTGTAATTGGTGAAGAATCTGATTTAGATCCTAATGGTAATCCTAAAAGTCATTTTCAAATCTATATTGAGGCAATGAATCAAATTGGAGCCAATACAAATCTTATTTTTGAATTAATAAATAAAAATAAATTAGGGATTCCAATTCACGATGCAATTACATCTTTAAGTATTAATGAGCAAGTTAAAAAATTTTTAAATTTTACTTTTGATATAATTGCAACGAATCAACCTCATAAAATAGCATCAGCATTTACATTTGGTAGAGAAGACATTATACCTGATATGTTTATAGAAATTGTAAAAAATATTGAACGAGAATCAAATATTTCCATTGATAAACTCATCTATTATTTAAATCGACATATTGAAATTGATGGTGATGAACACGGACCATTATCACTAGAAATGATTAAAATGCTATGTAAAAATGACCTAGAAAAATGGCAGGAATGTATTGATGTTGCTAAAAAATCTTTAGAATTACGTATTTCTCTTTGGGATACAATTTTAATACAATTACCAAAATCAAAGCTAATATATGCATAACCTTTTTAGTAATAATTTTGAGGGTGCTTGCTTTTAAATTCACTCGGTTTTAATAATTTTTATTTTAATTATTTAAATGAAAATAAAATTTCTCAACAACTTATTGGTCGCATAATTCGTGAAAGTAAGAAGAATTATATTGTAAAAACGAATACAGAAAATATTTCTGCACAAATTTCAGGAAACTTAAGGTACTCAGCAAAAAAACGTTCTGATTTTCCTGCTGTTGGTGATTGGGTAGTTTTAAAAAATAAACATACTGATTCCCCTATAATTAAAACAATTTTACCAAGAAAATCTATAATAGAGCGTCAGGCTATTGGTAAGTTTGGGAAAAAGCAGACCATAGCAACTAATGTAGATATTGCATTTATAATGCAGGATATTAATCATGATTTTAATTTAAATAGACTTGATAGATTCTTGGCTATTTGTTATTCTTCTAAAGTTGAACCTATAATTATTTTAACCAAAATCGATTTAATGGAATCTTCAAAATTAGGCTTTCATATGAAGCAAATACAAAGCCGATTTAATGATGTGATAACTCTTAAATTGAGTAATAAATCATTAGAAGGTTTTAAGCAAATCCAAGAAAATATTAAATGTGGAAAAACATATTGCTTTATCGGTGCGTCAGGTGCTGGAAAATCTTCATTGATAAATAATTTAATTGGCGAAAAAGTTATGTTAACAAAATCCCTGCGTGAAAAAAATAACAAAGGTAAACATACTACGAGCCATCGTGAATTATTTATTCTTAAAAATTCTGGAATTTTAATTGATACTCCCGGAATGCGTGAATTAGGTATTGTTGAATCTTACAATAGTTTAGAGTCAACATTTCAGAGAATTTTTAATATTGCACAAGATTGCCAATTTTCCAATTGCCAGCATATAAATGAACCGAAATGTTCGGTAAAAAATGCAATTGAAATAGGAAATTTAGAACAATCGAATCTTGATAATTATCATAAAATGTATCAAGAGCAAGAACAATTCAATTCATCACGTAAAGGTTTTAAAGATAAAAAAATTAAACCTTCAACTACTCATAACAAAAAATCACGATAATAGTAAAATTTGATATTAAATATTTTTAGTATACAATTTTAAAATAAGCTATAAAAAACTAATGAAAAATAAGGTTAACAAAAGTTTTAAGTTATTTAATAAAATTAAGGATTCATTCGTATCATAATAGTGAAAAAACTATTCATTCTCATAATTTCTTTATTCTATTATTCTTGTTCAGATTTATTTTTAACAGAAAAAATAATTGAATGTAATATTGATGAACCCGAATATACTTTTGATTCAGATATCAAACCAATAATTGATCAATATTGTATTTCATGTCATCGCTCGAATTATTCTGCTGCTAATTTGAATTTATCAGAATATAATCAATTTAATATTAGTAAATATTTTGTCCCAGGCGATACAACACAAGGTGAGATTTTAAATCGAATTAATGATAAAAATGATCCAATGCCACCTATTTGGGTTGGTACTATGGATGAAAATAGTATTCAAATTATTAAAAAATGGATTTTAGAGTGTGCAATTGAAAATTAAAATAATTTTATTTCTAACATTCAGCTTTAGTTTATCACAATTTCAGGATTCACTACAGATACAAATCCCACTTTCTAAACAAATACTTTGGGGAGAAAATGGTTTAATCAGAAAATTAAATCTAGCCCCAGAATCTCGCAAAGCTGAATTAAAACTTCGTCATAAGATGTTAAAAATGCACCAAACATTAGGTTTAGTAACATCAAGTATGATGGGATATCAATATTATTTAGGTGGCAAATTATATAAAGGTAAGGAAGTTGATGCTACTATCCATAAATATTTAGGATATTCTATTTTCGGAACTTATTTAACCACGGCATCTCTTTCAATTTGTGCTCCACCAGCAATGCGATATTCTAGTGGAGTCTCATCTATAAAATTACATCGCTTTTTATCTTATATTCATTTTGCTGGAATGCTTGTGATGCCCTATTTAGGATATTTATCTGCTGGTAACTTAGACTATGTAGAAAATGAAATAGAGTATAATTATTCTAATAAAGCATTAGAAGCACACCGTTTTATTGGTGATATAACTTTTTATTCATTCCAACTAGCATTTTTGATAACATTATTACCATGAAAATATTTTTTATATATTTTATTTTATACTATTTTGGATTTTCATCAGATTATATTGTGATAAATAATTCAACTATCCAATTTACAGGTTCACATGTATTTCATGATTGGATAGGTGTTTCATCTAAATTAGAATCTAAAGTTTCATGTAATGAAAAAAATACCAACTGTAGCTTTAAATTTTCAATTCCATGGGAAAGTTTTAATAGTGGAAATGATAATAGAGATAATAATATGCTTTATTATGTCAACGCATTCGATTACCCTAATATCATTATGAAATTTGAAAATATTGATTTAAAAAAATTAAATGAAAATGGAAATTTAATAACTGGTATTTTAACTATTAATGGAATTAGTGAAAGTCTATCCATTCCTTTAGAATATAAAATAAATAATAAGAAATTTAAAATTTATTCATCATTTAATATATCTCTTGAAAAATTTAATATTGAACGTCCTTCTCTACTTTTAATTCCAATAGAAAATCTAATTTTTATTAATGTAAATATAACTGGGAATTTAAAAAACGCTGAATCCTAAAAATTTATATTTTTGTCAAAAAACTATTCAAATTCTTAAATACTTTTCACGAATTTAAAAATCAATAATTATTTAAATTGAATTATATGATATGTTAAATTTTATGTGAATAGTTTTTGAATATCAATTTTTTAGTAATCTAATAATATAGATTTAAAATCATTATATTTATTTTTTATTTTCATACTATCTTTTGGTAGTTTTAAAGCTTCTCTTAATTGTTTTGGTAGTTTAATTTTTTTATTTATTATAGGTTCAATTATGTCTGCAAATTTCCCATGATGTGCAGTTGATAAAACAACACCCATTTGACTTTTAAGAATATTTTTTTTTATTCCATAAAGTCCTACTGCCGTGTGTGGATCGGCTAAATAATTATATTTTTGTTTTATCTCTAATAAACTTTTAATAGTTAATTTATCGCTTACACTTGTTGAAATTATATCTTTACGTATTTCATTTATTTCTGAGCAATATAATGATTGTATCCTTGCAAAATTACTTGGATTACCTACATCCATCGCATTAGATAAAGTTGAAACACTTTCTTTTGATTGAAAAAATCCATTATTTAAATAATTAGGGAAAATATCATTTGAGTTTACAGAAGCTAATAATTTTGTTATAGGTAAACCCATTCTCTTCGCAAACAAACCTCCTGTTAAATTACCAAAATTTCCACTTGGAACAGAAATTATTACATCTTTTGGGCATTCTAAATATTTCCACGCCCAAGCATAATAAACAGTCTGTGGTAAAAGACGAGCAATATTAATAGAATTTGCAGAACTTAAATTTATTTTTTCTTTTATTTCATAATCTAAAAATGCTTTTTTTACAATTTTTTGACAATCATCAAAACTTCCTTCAATCTCGACTGCTTTAATATTTTCGCCAAGTGTAGTCAATTGCTGTTCCTGAATTTTACTTACTCTTCCAGATGGATATAAAATTATAACATTTATTCCTGCAAGTTTGTAAAACCCATTTGCAACAGCACTACCTGTATCTCCAGAAGTTGCAACTATGATTGTTCTTTCTTCATTTTTATTTTGCATAAAATACTGCATCAATCTTGCCATAAAACGTGCAGCAAAATCCTTGAATGCAAGTGTAGGTCCATGAAATAATTCTAAAACACTTAAATTAGAGTGAATATTTACAACAGGAACTGAAAAATTAAATGCTGACTTACAAATTTCATTTAATGATAATTTGTCTATTTCTTCACCAATAAATGGGTAAATCATTTCAGTAGCTAGTTCAGAATAAGTCATTTTTTCCTTAAAAAATTCCTTAGATAGGTATGGAATATTTTCAGGCATAAATAAACCGCCATCAGAAGCAAGTCCTTTAAATAATGCTTCCTTAAAGTTCACAGGTTCAGTGTTCAAGTTTGTACTAAAATATTTCATTAGTCCAAAATTTGTGGTTTATTTTTATTAATTTTAGAGACATAGGACTTACTTTCTAATCCTGATTTCTTAAATGAAAATTGCATTTTTTTTGCAACTAATTCCGCTGTTTGCTGATTTGTAGACAATGCGAACATTGATGGTCCTGATCCTGAAATTCCACATCCAATTGCACCATTTTCAATAGCCGAATTTTTAACTATTTCATATCCTGGAATTAATTTTTTTCTTAAAGGTTCAGCAAATAAGTCCTCCATTGATCTGGAAATTAAATTAAAATCTGAGTTTATACATCCCAATATAAACCCTGCTAAATTACCTGTTTGTTGAACGGCAGAACTTAATGAAACATATTTTGGTAATATTTTACGAGCATCTTTTGTATTTACCTCGTAATAAGGTAAAATTGTTATATTCCATAAACATTCAGGAACAGGAATATGAATTATATCAAGTGGTTTATAATTTCTGATTAAGACCATTCCTCCATAAAGAGAAGGTCCAACATTATCTGCATGGCGACTACCTGAGGCAACAAATTCACCCTCCATTGCATGAATCATTAACTCTTCTTCATTTAATGGATTTCCCAAAATTTTATTAAGTGCAAATACCGCTCCTACTGCACTAGAAGCACTAGAACCAATACCACTTCCTGGCGGTATTCCTTTTTTAATATGTAAATCAAAACCATGTGATAATTCTAAGTAAGAAAGCATAGAAATAATTGCTTTTCCAGCTGTATTTTTAACTGGATTAATTGGAATTTTCTCAGCTTGAATTCCTGATATTGTAATATTTATTTCATCTAATTTATTTTTTGTCAGTGTAATTTCATCTCCAGGTTTTTCCATAGAATACCCTAAACAATCAAATCCGCATGCAACATTTGATACAGAACCTGTTGCTTTAATTCTAATCGAATCAACCATATTTTATAAATCCTTTTTTAACAAGTAATTCAGCAGTTAAAATGGCTCCTCCAGCAGCGCCTCTGATTGTATTATGTGATAATCCAATAATTTTATAATCAAAAAATTTATCATTTTTTAAACGTCCAAAAGTAATTGCCATTCCATTTTGATTATTAACATCAGCTTTAACTTGTGGGCGATCTGATTCTTTACGATATATTATTGTTTTTTTTGGAGCAGAAGGTAAATTAAACTCATACACATCTGGTTTAAATGTATTCCAAATTTTTATAATCTCTTCTTTTGATGGGATATTAGATTCAAAATTTATTTGGACTACCGCTGAATGACCATGAATAACAGGAACACGAATACAAGTAGCACTTATATTAAATATATTAGACTTTTTAATTTTTCCCGATTGAATTTTCCCTAAAATTTTAAGTGGTTCTTGTTCTGTTTTTTCTTCTTCACCTTTAATGAAGGGTATAATGTTTTTATGCCATTCTGGATTTGTTATCCCTTTTGCACCAGCACCGGATAAAGCTTGAAGAGTTGTTACTTGAACATCTTTTAATGGATAACCAGATTTTTGTAATGAGAATAATCCAATTAAATATGATTGAATAGAACAATTAGGTTTAACTGTTACAAATCCAGTACTAGGTAATTTTCTTATCTGTTGTTGTGAAAAAATAATTTCCGTGTGATGTGGATTAATTTCTGGAATTATCATAGGGACATCATCTGTCCATCTATTTGCAGAACTGTTACTAACTAAGGCATAACCCTTCTTTGCATAACTAAATTCAAAATTACGTGTGGATTCCTTGTCCTTTAGGTCCAATGCTGAAAAAAATAATTTAACATCATTTGGTATATCCTCAAAATTATGTATATCTCTTATAATAAAATTTAAATACTTTTTAGGTATTTCTCCATCCATTAGCCATTTTTTAGATACAACTTTACTATACATTTTACCTGCAGAATTACTAGATGCGGCAAAGTCTACAACATCAAACCAAGGATGATTTTGTAATAATTTTACATAACTTTGGCCAACCATACCTGTTACACCTAAAATTCCTACTTTTATTTTATTCATTTTAACTCCAAAATTGACATAATATCAGCCATTACTCCACCAGCAGTAACTTCTGCTCCAGCACCATGTCCACGAATTACAAGGGGTTTTTCGTTATACCTTTCTGTCTGAAATGAAACAATATTTTCACTACCATCTAAATGGTAAAAAGGATGACTTTCTGATATCATTTCTAGCTTTACTTTTGCTTTTCCTTTTTGTAGTGAACCTATATAACATAATTTTTTATTTTGGTGCTTTGCTTTTTGTAAATAGGATTCAAATTTTGAATCTTCTACTTTGAGGCAATCTAAGAATTCTGATATTGATGAATTTTTTTTACTTTTTATTGGTACAAAGCTTTCCGTTTGAATATCATCTAAATTCATATTTAATCCAATTTCTCTAGCAAGAATTAATAATTTTCGTGCAACATCTTTTCCACTTAAATCATCTCTAGGATCTGGTTCAGTAAATCCATTTTCTTTTGCATATTTCAATAATTCTGAAAATGGAATCAATCCATTAAAATTATTAAATAAATAACTTAAAGTACCAGAAAAGACGCCCTCTATTTTTAGAATTTTATCCCCACTCTTTATCAAAGATTTCAATGAAGAAATAACGGGCAAGCCTGCGCAAACGTTGGTTTCATATTTAAATTTTAAATGACTCATTTTAGTAATTTTTCGTAATTTATTATAAAAGTTAATATCCATTGTATTTGCTTTTTTATTTGCAGCAACAATTGAAAATCCATTTGATAATAATTCTGAATATTTTTTTGATAATTCTATACTCGAAGTACAATCTACAAATATTTTATTTTTAAATTGTCTACCTGTGTCAATTATATTTTTTAAATCTGTTCTAATACTATTAAATTTAAGATCACTTTCAATATTAGATAAATTTAAT
>CENX01196399.1_pt1 | contig 16424 bp, 8 predicted proteins | sample 361321 | NCBI WGS metagenome assembly CENX01 (sample SAMEA2619678, study PRJEB7988) | marine metagenome | isolation source: saline water (ENVO:00002010), including | reverse complement strand
GCGAAAATAGAAGCCCCTACAACAAACCAACCTACGTTTCTGCCAGCTAAAAAATAGTCCTCTGTATCGTTTTTATTTCTTCGAATAACCCAAATGGCTATGCCCGCAAGAATAATAAAATAGATTGAAATGGAAATCCAATCTAAAGTATCCAGCATTTTCATAAGGAATTGTTTAAATCCAATTTTAGTTTTTTTGGTTTTTTGGAAATAATAATACAAAGTAACTAAATTAATAAATCTTAAGGAACCACTTTAATTGTGATTAAATTCTATTTTAAATTTATGTTCTTTGTGGAAAACTCCGAAAGCAGTCAAAAGCTAAATCGGAGCTTTAAAAAGAGAGGTAAACAGTTGGATTATTTATCTTTCTTATTGTTTTTTTGTACATATTCCAACCCTATTTAAACTGGACTCATAAACTTATTTTATCTAAATGTTGCGTTGATAATATTCTTAAACTTAATGTTATATTCAATATGGTATCGAAAAGCTGCATTAAAACAAACCATTATTACTTTACTGTCCATTAGGCCCGAAACGTACTATTGAAATGGATTAGATGGAAATGAAAATCATCTGCTTTTTCTCTCATGGTTAAATATGATTGAATATTTTGGAGTGCATATACGTTTATAAGCATATGGAAAAGTGATAAACTAAAGTGTTTAGAATTTTTTATAAGGTAGTTCAGTGATTATCTCCTACTTAAAGGGCTGATTATTTTGGGCGGGGTGCTACTTTTATAAATAATTGTTGGTCTATTTGCATTTATTGGATTTCAATGTAGCTGCTTTTATTTCCAACATATCCCTCCATGAGGATTGGAAATCTTTCCGTTGATGGCTTTATTTATTTTATTAGATAATTTTTTTCTTGTCGATAAGGCTTCATCTCTCATTGCTACCCTTTTTAAACTCTTTGCATTATTGGTATTAGTTTTGTTTTCAGCGATTCTAGTATTTGTAGAAGGATATATTTTTGAGGATAGTAGTGCACTGCTGTTGTTTGATGTAATTTTTTTTGCCATTTTGAGAGTCATAAGATTTACCTTAAGTGGATCCACAAAAACATCCAAAAAAACATTGGGTATATTTATTAATTTGTCTATTTGTGATGTGTTTGATAGATAATGTTTTCGCTTTAAGCGCTATTGGTCATAGGACGCTTGGTTTTGGTCTTTCTGCAAATAGATAGTCTATTTTGGGACTCAATGTGATCTTGGGCAGTCACTAAGCTAACATAATTGTTGATTTAGTTAGATTTAAAAATGAAAGTTATCAGAGTACTGAAAATAAAATAGTTTCTTTACTTATAATTTATTTACTTTAAACAAGGTGTGTTGCTTCTTTGTTACCGCAATTTTTTAGGAGAGAATTTAAAAACTTTTAAACAGTTGTTTAATTAAAAATACGATAGTTTTAAAACGACTGTAACGAGTATATACGATCTTTCTTTCAGCAGGGTTGAAGTTAGCAGTAATTATTTCTTTCATTTCATACTAAGATTGAATCCATAAAGTTAAACATTTTTGTGTAAAATAAAAAAATCACTAAAGATTGTTGTACTATTAAAAAAACCCGCTTGTACAGAGCGGGTTAAAACAAACAAAACTAAAATAAAAAATATGTGAGGTTATTTATTATTCAACGAAATATAAATTCTCATAGATTTTATTCAAAGAAATAACTATTTTGACAAAAATATTTTAATTAAATTTTTAAAATGTTCTTTTTTTTTATATCGACAATAATTGATGGTTAATTTTTAGGATTGATAACAATTTAGGTGTAAAAATTCACAACTTGTTAAATATTGAATTGTCAAAATTGAATTTTAAATCTTTTTTATACTTTTAGGTGGTTTTGGTTAGCATTAAAATGAATGCTTCAATAAATAATAATCACAATGAAATACCTGGGAATTCGTCAACCTCTTGGGAAAACAAATTTAGTCTGAACAATCGGTCTAACAATCTAACATTATGAATTATGAGTGAATCTGATTGGGAATTTTGGAAGTCCAAAGGGTATGTGGTCATCAATAAAGCAATGTCTCCATCTAAAGTTAAACAGACCGCAGCCTTTTAATGGGAGTTTGAAGAAATAATACCAAATGATGCATCTACGTGGTTATAATCTGCTCGTGCAGAAATGAAAATGAGAGAATTAGCCAACACAAGTATTGTAGAATGTTATGATAATCAATATTTATGGAACAATCGCATGACTAAAAGAGTTTACGATGCAATTGTAGGTATCTTGGGAACAGAAAACCTAGGTAAGTATAGATAGAACTAATCTCAATTTCCCAATCCGGCAGGGCTTCGAATACAAAGCCTTTATTCATTGGGATTATGGTCCAGAAGATAAGCCCGTCAATTCCCAAGGTGTGCTTGCACTTTCAGATCAAACCGATGAACATGTTGGGGGATTGCAGTGTGTCCCTGAACTGTTCAGAAATTATGATAGTTGGAAAAAAATAATCTAAAGATAAAAATAGATTAATTCCTGACATTTCTGATTTTAAACCCACCAAAGTAAAAGTGGAGCTAATAAAAACAAAAAAAGTTGAAAATAAGTTGGAATTTAATCATCGTTGTGTTTTGTCAATTGCTCTATAGTCAAGACCAGGCGCAAGAAGCTTCCGATACCTTACGTATAAAAAGTGATAAAACTGAATATGAAATTATCATTATAGAAAATGGATTCAACCAATGGATGGTGAGTAATGCCAGACCAAGGGGATTTTATTCTCAATCTTATTTGGAGACCTATAATAGGAGATATATCGTCATTTGGAATAATTTAGCAAATCAAGGGCTTAATAATGAGCTAGTCCCTTTTGTAATTCCTTATGAATTTCATATTGACTATGGCTATGATGTAAATTATATGCTATTTAATTATTTTCAATTTATCCATTATAAAAATCCAGATTTTTTTCATGGTATTAGAAGAAATTAAAGCAAAGCTTATAGTAAAATGAGTCGGTTTATTTTAGCTCATTTCTTCCAATTGCAATGATATTAAAGATTGTTTTGCGTTGTTCTTGATGTACCTTTTTTGTTTCTTGATAGCAGTCACAGGGTGTGATTGCTGTATCAAAACCTTGTTTGGTGAGGGTAGCTTTTGCTTTACGTGCAGCATAAACATAATCATAGTTTTGAACGACCAACGCATAAATGCTATCCCTTTTGATTTTAAGTGTTGTTGGTAATCCTTGATCTAAAAGTTTTTTTTGTTTTCTTGTGGCATTGGATAGGTTCCGAAAATGACCTGCAAAAAGGGTATAGTTTTTATTATCGTTATTTGGGATTGTAGACTCGCCTATGCCTTTTCCTCGTAAACGTTCAGGATTGGAAATATGTGGTCTAACATAATTTAAAATAGTTTGTGTTCTTCTTTCTGATAACTTCAAATTATAACTAGCGCTTCCAAAACAGTCTGTGGAAGAGATCATCTCTACTTCCATTTCGGGGTACTGATTCATCACTTCAACCAGTTCTTCTGCACGGTCTAGATAAAACTCTTTTAAATTAACTTTATCCAAATCATAATATATGGGGCGAAAAGTTTCCATAATCGCTTCAGGAAATGGCTCTTCTATGGGATTTAACCGGACCCAAGCCTTTTTTGAAGTAGAGAAATCGGATTGGACCTGGTAGGCAAAGGAATCTAATACAGGTTCAGAAGTCGTGGCTTTATACAAAAATGAACCATTTTTATTCAATTTAACACGACCATTTTTAGGTTGATCTATTAAAACAGCTTGTTTCTCTACGAGAAGTGTAAGTGGATCTTGGTCATACATCAACTCTAGGTCATTGGTTAAAACCCCCTCAAAAGGAACTACTAACGTGTCGTTTAATGAAAATGTGTAGTCTTCTTTTAAGGCTTTCATTTGAGGCTTAAAATAGAACACATAAAGATCATCATTACCCTTACCTCCAGGGCGGTTTGACGAAAGACTTCCAAGTCCTTCCTCCAAAAGAAGAGCAAATGAGAAATCGTCTTTTTTAGAATTGTAGGGCACTGGTAACAAAAAAGTTTTCCACCGATCTTCAGGCCCTTTAATTGCCATATTGATATCAAAATCACCGTTTCTGTTTTTGGCTTCATTAGTATAGAAAAGGGTTCCGTCTGATGCAACAAAAGGGAAAGTTTCGTTATTATCAGTATTGATGTCAGTACCAATATTGACTGGCTCAATTGATACGTTAGCTTGATCTAAAGGAATATAATAAAGATCCATTCCTCCTATTCCCTTAGGACGATCGCTGGAAAAAATAAGCCTATTATTTTGATAATCAACCGCTGGATGAAGGCTACTATAGCCATCCATATTTATAGGCATAGGTGTGGGAATTTGGTTGGGCTTAGCATAATTATAGCTATAAAGATCAACTTGAACTTTATTATTATTGTCTATTTTACCACTACTGCGAGATAGAAAAATTATTTTTTGGACAGTATCCACTGCAATCGGACCCTCTTGAAATATAGAATTCAGATTGGTTGGCAAAATAACTTCTTCATCAATTTCAAAACTAGGGGTTAGCTTTCCTCTGTGAAGATTATATACTTCTGAACTGCTTATTACTCTTCTGCGCATCTTTTTTGACCATTCTTCTTTTTGAGGCGTCAAGAAATAAAAGGTTAACTGATCTCCTTGAGGAACTATATTAGCTCCAAATTCTGAAAGGGGAGTATTTCTTTTTAGATTGATAAGCAAACTGTCTTCGGTATTTTGTTCTTGCTCTTTAGGTTTTCTTTTTTCAAGAGGTAATAGTGAAGCTTTGTCTCTATATTCTTTAGCCAAAACTGCATCTTCTGGCAACAGACTAGCATAAAAATAATAATCTTCTACCTCTACATAACGGGAATCAATAATTTGACTCAAATGAAATTGAGCACTATCTTTTTGACCCATTTTAGCATATGCTTTTGAAAGCAAAAGCAAAGTTTCGGGGGATAATTTGTTGTAGGTTTTTTTCCACTGATCAATGGCTTTTTCATAGGTTTGATTGCTGTAATAATAATTCCCCCAATTAATACTTCGGAAAACTGTTTCTGATAAATTCTTTTGGCTGTTGCCTGAAAAAGAAAGAAAAACAAAAAGAAGTAAAGTTATCTTGTTCATTGTTTAGAAAAGTCTGGGTGAACGTAATATACCTAAAACTTTTGGAGATAAATCATATCGTAAAAAAATTTCATGAGAACTAACATTTCCACCATTTGATATACCTACAGCGTTCCCATAGGCATAGCCAATACTCAATGATTGGCCAAGGTGAACACCTCCTAAAAAACTCAACCCAACACCTGATTGTGAAAAAGGGTTACTCAAATTATTTACATTTTTGATCTGGGGGCCTACCCAAAGTGTTCTATTAAAATATAGCAAAGAGCTTATGTCATATCCTAATGGAACACCCACTGTTTTTCTGAATAAAAGACTTGTTTTCAGCTCAATCGATTCTCCTACTTTTAAGAGGTTACCTGCAATAAAAAATGCATGCCGCTGAATAAAAACCTCAGGGTTTTCTATCATTTTGGGTATTGAAAATCCTGCATAAAACTTTGGTGTTTGATAATAAATTCCAAAACCAATATTGGGTTCAATCTGATCAGAATTAGAAAATAAAGCAGGATCTCCTAATGTTTTTGCGATTAAAATTGATTCATTCAATGACAACCAAATTGATGAAAGTTTTATACCTACTCCTAAATAATGTTCCTTGTTGTTCAATTTGAGTTGATAAGACACATCAAAGGATACTTGAGATGTATATATGGGTCCTATGCGATCATAAAAACCACTTATAGCAAAGCCCATATTCTTTTTTCCTCTTGCTCTGTTGTATGAAAAACTTTGTGTGGAGGGGGCACCCTCAAAACCAAACCATTGTGAGCGATTTATTGCTGTTAGGCTGCCGTAGTTTTTTGACCCTGCATAGCCTGCATTTATCGTTTGATGCAAAAACATGTATTGATTGAAACTTACTTCTTGCTGAGCCCAAATAAGACTTTCCCCTAGAATAAGGAAAAAGACAAATGCCCCTATTTTATGTTTTGTAAGTTGCCTCATCTTTTAAGAAAAATAAATCCTTTGTAAAGACTCCCATTAGGTTCTTCTTCAAAGAAATAGAAATATACACCATTAGGTAATTCATTTGTGTTGGAATTGTTTATCTCGTTTGATGTTCCATCCCAATCGTTTTGATAATTTGACTTTTCAAAAACTTTTTGTTCCCATCTGTTGTATATAGTGAGTCTGTTGTTTGGGAAAGTTAAAGCCCCTTCAATCTCCCAAGTGTCATTAATCCCATCTCCATTTGGAGAAAAAGTATTCGGGAAGGTAAGCGATTTGTTGATAATTTGTATTGGATCACTGAAAATAAATGTTTCACAAGCTATGTAAATTAGACTTGCTTTCAATCGAAATTGCCATCCCGATATGGTTTCATCTGGATTTGTTATGGTTAATTGAGATGAGTTTACACCATTATATTGCACCCCTTCTTGTAGACTGTTCCAAGTACTTTCTCCAAAATCACTTTGCCATTCAAACTCAACATTATTAGAAAATAGTAGTGAATAGTTCAACGCTAGAGGGACATTCTTTTCAAATGAAACTTGCCTTTCAGAGGGCGATTGAATTTCAATTATTTCTATTGTTTCAAGAAAATCATAGCGTGCATTATTATTAACGTCTATGGGTGTTTCATATCCTCCTTGGCCCACTACCAACCCCTCTCCATTTGTTTGAATGGGTGAAGTCCCTAAAATACCATCTGCATCAGCATCATCAAAACCTGCTTCTATAACGTCCAAACATCCATCATTGTCACTATCAAGATCTAAACTATTAGGAATACCATCTTGATCAAAATCAAATTCAGTCTCAAGTGTATCTAATATTCCGTCATTATCGTCGTCTAAATCTATGGCATTTGCAACTCTGTCATTGTCACAATCTTTTGGACTTGTAATGGGCAAGGTGATGCTTTCTTCTAAAAAACTACAATTGTTTGTTGGATTGGTGTTGTCATTGATTTCTTTACTATTCAAAACGCCATCCCCATCGATATCATCGTCACAGAAATCTCCAATTCCATCTTGATCCATATCCTCTTGATTTGGATTATTGCTGTTTGGGCAATTGTCCTTGGTGTCTTCTACCCCATCCTCATCAGTATCTATTTCATTGTCTAAAGTAAGCAAAGTTACTTGCTGTTCTGGTAACATTGAATAATTGGTGTCTAATGTTTCTGTAGAGGGCCTTATACTCAAATAGGAAGTGATATCTCCATCAAAATAGGTGTCGTCTACACCAAAAAGAGCTATTCTTTGAGGTATTAACCAGTCTAAAACATCAAAATTCAATTGGGTTTGCAAAAGGAGCACTTCTGTGGGATCTGAGACTTCGATAATTAAAACTACTTTATCATTTGGGATATTGGCTAATGCAACCGTTATGGAAGTGCTGTTTTGATCTTCACTTAAAACTTCAGGTTCTGAAATTTCCAGAGCCGCAATATCGTCATCTAAATTTTGCAATGTTAAATCTGCTATTTGATCTGCCGTTAAACTAGCATAAAATAAATCCCCTGAAATAGGTCTCCCAGTAATAAATGAAACTTCTTGATCACCGTCGATTAGTGGATCATCAACTCCGACAAGATATATTATATTAGTTTCAAAGTCATCCCACCCTGAGGGGGTTATAATTATCTGACTTTGTATCAAAGTCATCTCGTCGGGATGGAGCCCTAAACTTAGAGGAATAGTCACATTTGATGTTGGTTTTGATACTAATTTAAATCCTATTCGAATAGAATCTTGAGTCTCTGAAGTGGCATAGTCATCATCAAATACTTTTAAAATTACTGCGGGTGAGTCATTATCTTGATTAATCATTGCAACTGAAGGAAGTTGGTCAATAGCTAATGAATTATAATATGAATCAATACTATTGAGTTGAATAATGTTGATCCTATAATTTTGAGCTCCATCTGCAACCGGAGGATTGTCGTCAAGACCAATAACTATAATTTTTTGTGGAACATTCCAATTGGTTGAGTCAAAAAGGACTAATGTCTCTACCGATGCTTCCAAACTATTTGAACTTTCAAAAAATATAGAAACAGGAGCAGTGGGTTTCGTTTTAAGTTGAATTTCAAAAAATCCTGTTTCACCATCTTCACTTGTTAGTGGATCACGAGTAGTAATAATTACCCCTGCAGCATCATTATCTTCAGTAATTACAGCTATACTTTTATCAGAAAGTGAGGTAAAAAGTGAGTCTGAAGAAGGAATAACAGCAATATTGATAATGCTAATTTGATCTCCGTCAATTTCAAAATCATCTACACTATTCACATTAACGCGTTGAGGCACATTCCAATTAGAGTTTGAAAATGTAATTTGTTCATATCCCGCTGCTAAGATCGCTTCTGATGAATCGTCGGCTGTAATAGTGAATTGAACAGTGGATAAAGGAGCTGCATCTAATACAATTGTAAAATAGGAACTATTCCCCTCCTCTTGTAAATTATTTGAAATTGGAGTTAATGAATATCCCGCATTATCATTGTCTAAATTTTGAAAGGAAACGTCAGCTACGTCAATATCCTCAAGGTCATCATAGGGTGTATCTAAAGACTGGGGGTTTCCTGTGACTAATATCATTGGAATATCTCCATCTTTCACATTGTCGTCTAGCCCAGTGATGGTTAGCCTATTTAGAGCAGGGTCATTCCAATTTACATTTTCGATAACAAGAAGAGAAGTGCTTAAACTAGCTTCCCCAATAGGACCACTTAAACTTAAGGGAAGTGAAACATCAGCTCCTCCTAAGGGCTGGGACAGCAAGGTAAATTCAACAATCATGGTATCACCAGATTCGTTAGTTGTAGTTTCTCCTCCCACAACATTAATTACTATACCAGGAGCGTTATTGTCTTGATTTGTAAAAGGAACGTCTGGTATGGTCGATCCATCAATTGCATTATAATTAACATCCGTTGAACTAACATTCCCTGTTACTACAAAATAGTTGATTGCCCCATCATGAATGGGGATTGGATCTGGTAGACCAGTAACAACTATAGTTTGTGGTATATTCCAATTGGCTGGAGTAAAAACAACTTCACTTTGAACGGCACCCTCAGTAGCATCATTTGAACTTAGCCCTAATGTAACAGATGCTGTCGGGATTGCTGTTAATTGAATTGAGAAACTTCCTATATCTCCATTTTCGTCAGTGAGATTATCTATGGGGGTAATTAAGAATCCAACACTATCTTCATCTAAGATAGTTATCGTAATAGACTCATCCGAAAGAGTAGAATAACAATTTGTTGTTAGTACCCCATCAACTGTCAAACTTGCAGTAAATGTTTTGTCTCCATCTATAACAAAGTCTTGTTGTGGTATAATCGAGATATCTTGAGGAGTATTATAATTTAAAGGATTAAATGTTAAACTATTAGGGCTTAAAACGGCTTCTGTTGGATCAGGGTTAGATAAATTAAAAACAACGTCAGACGTCGGTGTTGAAACCAAACTCAACTGAATGGTTTGGACCGTTCCTGATTCTCCTTCAACGATATTTGATGAATTCAATAAGAGGTCAGGTATATAGACAAACAATTGCGCTGGATTAGAAATTATAGGACATATATAATCTGTACTCCCAACCTTAACACGATATTGATTTCTATTGAATGCTAATTCAAAAGGAGTAACGAACAATACCTGTGAAGTAACTCCTGTATATCCGCCACCGTTTAAAAGATCAATCCAACTAGTACCATTATAATGCTGCCATTGATAAACAAATGAAGACGAAGTTGGAGTTGTTCCAACCGAAAATAGTACAGTTTCACTTACACAAACTGTTTGATCCAAGGGGTGAGCAGTGAAACTTAAAATAGACCCTGCTTGAATAAAATCATCTATCCCATTATTGTTCCCGTCAATAGCCCCATTATATCCTCCTTGACCAGTTACCTTTCCAAATGAGTCAACTGACACAGGATCTGATCCTAAAATTCCATTTCCGTCTGCATCTGAAAAACCAGCCTCAGTAGTATCAAAACAATTATCTCCGTCGCTATCTAAGTCGTATGCATCAGAATTGTTATCTAAATCTGTATCTCTATCATAATGTTTTAATTTTATATTAAGATCTAAACTAGTAATTTGAGTAGTGCTGTTGTTAGTATGTATAAATTCGATACTTTCTATTTGTTCGGCATGGAAAGTGATAGGTGTATTTCCAGAGGGCGACGAATTATACTTAAATGAAATTTGATTGGCGCTAAATTCAGTTATTCCAGATTCAAAAATACCATCAAAATCAGTGTCAATTAGTAACTGATTGTCGGGATTAAGTAGGGTAATGGTTTTACTTGTTGGCAAGCTTTGAAATGAAAAACTTTCGTCATCTATGATTGTTCTGGAAGCACCAAGGCTTGGTGATAATTCAACATTTAGTTGAGATCCAAATGCATACTTTAATATATTTGATACTGCTCCGACAGCAACAGTTGAGGTCAAATTCCCAATCGCATCGCCACTGAGACTTGAAGCCCCTGAACTTGTAAAAGTAGTGGAAAACGAATCCCCTTGAGTAGTGCTTGGGTTTAAGGGGTTTGATAGGTTGATGAGCACCTCCCCTAAAGACTCATAATCATTTAAAATACCGTCATTATCTATATCAAGATCTATATTATTATTCACACCGTCTCCATCAAAATCTGGAGGACAATTAGAAACAGTGACAGGGCCTGATTCATAATATTGAATTGGATTTGACCCACATTGTGTTTGACCGATTAACTTATACATTCCTGGAAGAGATGGGGAAAAGGGATTATTAGCATCATTTAATGTAACAAAACCTCCTCCCGATAGAGCATCAAAATACCATGAAAAGCTATCTAAATTTTCAACTCCACTGGCTGAAAGTTGGACATTAGGCAAACAAAAATCCCCCGATACATCAGGTCGATCTAAGTCAACTTGAGGGTCACTATTAAAGCCCGCATAGAATCCTCCAGATGTAGCGTATCCATTTATATTAAAATAATTAACATATAATTCTTTATCTGAAAAAAAGGAAACATCTCCATCCAAGTTTGTTATTTCATAGGCTATGTAATTGGAACCTGTTATAGACCTACTGTCTACTCTAACCCCTCCAGAAAGAATACCTGAAATTGAGGTATTTGTATTATCATCGTCAGTAAATGTTACAGTGGCTCCACTATTGGTGTAGAGAAATACTTTTCCAGTAAAATCATTAGCATTTCCAACTTCATTTATTTTAGGAATTGTTTCTAACGTTCCTGCGACATTACAAGATAAGGGAGGCACAAAAAAAAGGGCTTGATTAGCAGCGCTTCCTGTTCCTCCGATACCCTGAAAGGCATAAACCGGTTTTGAAGTAGAAACATATAAGGATTCATCAGTGGTATAATTCGTTCCTTCAATTAAATGATATTCACCAGCATTTTTTGTAGCAGCTGCAGTTGAATTTCCATTAATATAAATAGCTGTATTGTCTTCGTGAACAACAATAACAACATTTTCAATATCATCATAACCATCTCCTTTCAAAAAAATATATTCGCTTCCTACCCTTTCTACTGGGACTATTTGATCTATTCCATAATCGCGTCCTGATTGAGTTCCATCATCAAAGGTACCGTTGGTGGATCCTACATTTACAACAATATCTTGATCTGCAGATATTAGAGCTCCAACTAATGCATCTCTATAAGCAGAAGAATTGTTTTCCCTTATATCAGCAGCTAAAACGTAGGTTTCGCCTCTATCTAAATTAATGGTTGTTGAATAATTTGCTGTTAAGGGTCTTTGAGAAAAATTATAGAGATTTACACCAGCCTCAATATCAGAAAAGTTTACGTTTGTATTATCCTTAGTAGCCATGATTGATATAAAATTCATCATAGAAGAGTGTGCTCTAGTTGTACCATTAGTGAACATCCCCGCCCGAAAAACTTTTCCTAAGCCCACAGACCCTTTACTGACAAGTGCCCCTGCTTGTGCACCATCATCACTTCTAATTCTGACTGACACATAGCTTGGCTCTGATGTTTGGATGATAAAACCCATATTGTTTAGAACGGAGCTTATAGATGTTTTTCGAACATGAAAACGCGAATCCCTACCTCCTGAGATAGCATATTCTAATGGGTTGGTCTTATTTAACGTACCGGTAATATAGTTAGATGTAGGCTCTCCAACGGGTTGGATAGTATAATTGATATTTGTTACTGAAGGAGTTGAAATGAAAATCGCCTGTTCATTAGGATATTCGTTACTGTTATCGTCACTTGAGGTTATTGGAGGAATATAATGTATGGTACTTAACTGCCCCCAGGAGCAACAAGCAATCAGAAAAAAGACAAGAAATGCAAAGGGTTTTCTTATCATTGTCTTATTTACTATAAATATAAGTAATTTGAAAGTAATTAATTCCAACCGCTTCGATACAAATAATTAGTCTTATTGACTGATTATCTATAAATTATGTAAAACTTTCTAATAAATCTAAAAATTTATGGTGGTGAGCTAAATAGTAAGAGGCTGCTGTATTTTTCTTACCAATTTTAATTGTGTTACAAGTCGATGGTAAATTCAAGAATGTGTTCTCATCAGTTACATCATCACCCGCTGCTAAAATAAAATCATAGCTTTTTGCGTTAAAAAGTTCTAAGGCAACTGTTCCTTTATTTATGTTTGCACTTACCAATTCAATTATTTTATTACCATCTAAAAGAGCCAATTCATTAGTTAACATACTGGTTAAAACTGTTTTTAACTCCACTGCTCTTGCATTGCCCAACTCTGGATCAGCTTTTCTGTAGTGCCACACCAAAGAATTAATTTTCTGTTCAATAAAGGTCCCCGGGGTGTTGTCTGTAAAAGTTTCTAAAATAGGGAGGAGATGTTGCATCCATCCTTTGCTGGCTCCTTTTTTTTCTTCCCAAGACATTCCAGGGGCTTTTGACATGTGACCATGTTCAGCAACTAAAGTTATATTTAAATGGGCAAAGTGAACGTCTAAAAAATCCGGAGGACGCCCACTAATAATAACCAAATCTGTTCCATCTTTTTGTGATAACTTAGTGAGTAATCTTATTACATACTGAGAAGGGACCGCTTTAAGGGGATTATCACAAAAACCAACTAATGTGCCATCATAGTCCAACAATAATAGCTTTCTTTTAGCTAAAATATAGTCCTTTTTCATTTGATCAGCTACAGATTTTATTACAGGTTGGACTTCATGAGGATATGAATTATCTCCTGCCTTATTTAGTGCTTCCATAAAACTGGAAGCCCATTTTTCTATATCATAGCGTTTAATCCGTTTTCTTGAAATTTTATTTCGATCGTATTGTTCATTTAGGGGCATTTCTATGGCTGTTTTTATACTCTTTGCCAATTGATTGGTGTCAAAGGGATTAACCATTATAGCTTGAGGAAGCTCCTTCGCAGCACCAGCAAGTTCACTAAGTATAAGTACTCCGTCATTTTTAATGCGCGTAGCTAAGTATTCTTTTGCAACCAAATTCATCCCATCTCGAACCGGTGTGATCATTGCCACATCTGCAGCTAAATAAAGATCAATGAGGTTTTCAAAATCCATAGAACGATAATAATACCAAATGGGTGTCCAGTTTACAGTAGCAAATTTTCCATTAATTCGCCCCACAACTTCGTCTGTTTCACGTTTTAGCTTTTTGTATTGCACCACCCTGGCTCTAGACGGAACCGCTAGCATCACTAAACGAACTTTTTCATGATAATTAGGGTTTTGATCTAAAAATAGTTCAAAAGCGCGAAGTCGGTTTACAACTCCCTTAGTATAATCCAGGCGATCGATAGACAAGATCAGCTTCCCTTGGCTTTCGGTTTTGTGAGCCTCGATCTGACGTTTTAATTCTGAACTATCTGATGATTCTGAGGATAGATTTTTATGCGCAGCAGTTTCAAATTTTTTGAAGTCAATACCCATTGGAAAGGTATTGACTATTACTTCGCGACCTTCATAGGAAATCACATTGAAATTTACTTCTAAACGCAAAATTCTTTTTATTGAACTAATAAAGTGGCGTTCATAGTCAAAGGTATGAAAACCAATCAAATCAGAACCCAAGAGTCCATGCAAAAGTGCTTCACGCTTAGGAAAGATTCTAAAAATCTCAAAAGAGGGAAAAGGAATATGTAAAAAGAAACCTATGGTCACTTCTGGTTTTACAACCTTGATCATTTGGGGACAAAGCAATAGTTGATAATCGTGAATCCATACCTTATCACCATCTTCTAAGTTGGCAATAACCACATCTGCAAATTTTTTATTTACGGCTACATAATGCTCCCATTGAACAGTATCAAATTGATGATATTCAACAAAATAATGGAATAAGGGCCAGAGACATTTATTAGAGAGTCCAAAATAAAAATTTTCTAATTCTTCCTCATTTAAGTAAACTGCTTTATAAGAATCTTTATCCAAAGAAGTATCAATCTGCTCTCGACTGACCTCATCTAGCTTGTCTGAACTGATTCCTGGCCATCCCACCCACAGAGAGTCACCCTCTTGATGAAAAGACTTCATACCTGTGGCTAATCCCCCGCTCGTAGGCGAAAAAACCCAAACTTCTCCTTCTTTTTTTATCTGAACCGGTAAACGGTTAGAAACTATAATATTCTTTCCCATCTGCTTTTATTTTAGGCTTATAGGATTAATTTAGCCAAAAATATCTATTTCATTGATTTTATGACTAGCATTCAAAACTTAAATTACGGAATTATAGGGAATTGTAAATCTGCAGCACTTATAAATGAGGATACTTCAATAGATTGGTGTTGTTTGCCTCAATTTGACTCCCCCTCCGTCTTTGCAAAAATTTTAGATCAAGAAAAAGGTGGTGGCTTTTGGGTCACTACTACGGCATCATTTTCAAAAAAACAATTTTATCTAAATCAAACTTGTATATTGGTGACCGCTTTTGAAAATGAGGACGCTTCTTTTGAAATTATAGACTTTATGCCGCGTTATCAAAATGAAAAAGGCGATTTTCACGCTCCCCCAGAGTTGGTAAGATTGATTAGGGTCATTAAAGGTTCACCTGAAATTTGCCTTCATTATGATCCAAGATTAGAATATGCACAAGGAAAGACTAAAAATTACCCCAAAGAAAACAGAATAGTTAGTGTAGTCACCGAGCCCAAACACGACAGCTTATATCTCTACACCAATGGCCCTGTAGCAAGCATTCAACAATGCGAACCCTTTTCTCTAACACATGATCTTTTTTTCACCATCTCTTACAATGAAAAACTTAATGCACCCAACCTATCACAGAGTCTATTAGATTTTGAACGCACCAAAGTGTATTGGTTAAATTGGTGTGATAAGACACCCCATTTCAATAATTACAATGAGGCCATTCAGCGCAGCGCTATGACGCTCAAGCTAATGTCTTATGATAAAACAGGAGCTGTATTGGCTGCTGTAACTACATCACTTCCTGAAACTATAGGTGAAGTCCGTAACTGGGACTATCGTTTTTGCTGGATAAGAGATGCTTCTATGGTGATTCGAGTGATTTCAAAATTGGGGCACAAGCGCATCGTCAAAAACTTTATCAATTATATCGTTGAGCTGATTCCAGACAAGGATGAAAAGTTGCAGATTATGTACGGTATAAGTGGTGAGAAAATCCTCACTGAAGAAATTTTGGATCATCTTGCGGGATACGAAAATTCAAAACCAGTGCGTATCGGTAATGCTGCTTACTCTCAAAAACAAAATGACATTTACGGTATTCTTATGGATGCTATACATGCTGAGATGGAGCAATTTCCGTCAGATTTTGATCGTTTAGAAGAAATTTGGTCTTTAGTGAAAAGTATTGTGTGGGTAGTAAGAACACATTGGCAAGAGCCTGACAAAGGCATATGGGAATTCCGATCAGAAGACCGTCATTTTACCTTTTCTAAACTGTTGTGCTGGGTTGCTGTAGATCGAGCCATAAAAATTGCGAAACTTTTAGCTAAAAATGAAGTTGCTCAAAAATGGCTAACCCTATCAGAACAAATTCGTAATGACATTCACACACACGCATGGAATGAAGAGGTACAATCCTATACACAAGCCTATGGAACTAAAAATCTTGATGCTTCTGTTTTGTTGATGGAACAATATGGATTCGTATCGCCTAACGATGACCGTTTTATTAAAACAGTCCGAGCGATTGAAAAAGAATTGTCTTTTGAAGGACTACTCTATCGCTATAAAAATGAAGATGACTTCGGTTTGCCCTCTTCTTCATTTACTGTTTGTACCTTTTGGTTTATTCGATGTTTGATTAAAATTGGA